>JAEEGL015089290.1_pt1 | contig 50421 bp, 27 predicted proteins | sample 9134231 | NCBI WGS metagenome assembly JAEEGL01 (sample SAMN16246548, study PRJNA631951) | gut metagenome | biome: gut microbiome; feature: rumen; material: fiber-attached | host: Bos | place: Iran: Karaj | collected 2018-10 | reverse complement strand
GAGAAGTCTAAAGACTATCGCAATGCGTTTTCCCTGTTCAAGACTTCCGGATGGAAGGACTATAAGGACAGAATGACCAAGTGCAATAAACAGTACATTGCGCTTTATCGCACTCTGAAAATCAGCGGGAAAGAAGAAGTCGTTAAAAAAGTACAGTACAAGAAAGAAAAGGACACGATCCACTTTACTGTGACGTTCAAAAAAACCTGCGGAGAGATCGCGAAACAATTCGGCAAGAATACGCCGTTCAAAGTGACCGCCTATTCGAAAGAGAAAAAGGAAGATGTGGACAATCTGATCTACACCTACCTGAAGGAGAATGATAAGAAAAACACGATCACGTTCGACGTCTCATATTCCGTGCTGAAGCGCTATAACAGCAAGTTTGAGTTTCGGATCATGGCGTATTATAAGGATACCAGAAAAAGCGGAGCGAATCGATATGAGGCCGATATCATACGGTTTGTTCTCAGTGACCTGAATTTTAAGGATCTGTACGGAAAGACATTCTGATCCCGGATGATATCTTTCTAACCACGGGTACCGCCGGATGGATGCAGCTGCGTGCCGTCGAGTTTATCCGTACTGGCTCCACATCTGTCCGGCAAAAGAGACCCTAAGCAGAAGCTGACACACTGGAAAGGGCAGGGAACGAAAGAGTTCACTGTACAGTGCTGATAGAAGCATATAAAAAGAGCCTGAAATCATAAGGAAATTTGAAAAGTCGCTTTGCGTGTGACCTTTTGGAGCATGCTTCGTGCTATACTGCAGACAGAGATCAAGGTGAAGCGCCCTGGCAATACCGCGGAAAAAACGCTCTCACCGTTATTTCATGGCAACCGGGAAAAGGAAGCATCTTCAACCGCGCTGAAACAGGAAAAACAATACTTTTTGGATTCATCAGGAGGGTAATGACTATGAAACTCTGGAAACGCATCGGCATACTGGTTATGGCGCTGCTTTTTATTGCATGCTTATTGCCGGTCCGGACAGCGGAAGCAGAAAATGCCTGTGACATGATCAGCGGCAGCTCCGGAGAAACGGAAGTGTTTTATGTGAACACCGGAAGCAGATGGTTCTATAAAAATGATGAAATTAAATTCAAACAGACAAAAGGCATTATGAAGGTCCATAGAGATCTTTTAGGCGATGCCATATACCATCAGCATCCTCCTTTTTCTGAGCAATACAACGATACGCGGAAGATGAATGAGACTTATACCGTAACAGTTGAAAAACTGAACAATAAAAACGAAGTGACTGAAACAAAGAATTATGTCTTCGATGGCTCTTCTCTGACAATCGACGAGCTGGAACAGAATTCAAAGTATCGCATTACAGTGGCACCGACGTTCCAGACGTTCTATAACGAACACGCAGATGACTCGTTTCAGGAATGGATCACGCGCGGGGTGCATAAAAACCCGTATGCTTCGGGCATCACGGATATAGCTTTCATGAAATGGGTTCCGCTAGGATGGGAAACTCATTCTACCTGGATGGTAACCAGTACGAAGGGTATCAATGATTGCGAGTTCAGCAATGGAAAAGGAGCAGAATTGGCTGAGATCGCAGGGAAAGCGGCCTTGGAAGGTGCTGATGCATTATCTGAAGAAGTGAATCAAATTGCTTCATCGGATTCGGAGGAATCTAAAGCGGCGCCGACGCCGAAGCCTACCAAAGCGCCGACACCGAAGCCTACCAAGGCGCCGACTCCGAAGCCTACCAAAGCGCCGACACCGAAGCCTACCAAAGCGCCGACACCGAAGCCGACCAAAGCGCCAACACCGAAGCCGACCAAAGCGCCGACACCGAAGCCTACCAAGGCGCCAACGCCCAAGCCGACCAAAGCGCCGACACCGAAGCCAACCAAGGCACCGACGCCAAAACCTACTAAGGCGCCGACGCCTAAGCCTACCAAGGCACCGACACCAAAACCTACTAAAGCGCCGACACCTAAGCCAACCAAGGCGCCGACTCCGAAGCCTACCAAGGCTCCGACAACGAAGCAGGATACAAAAACAGCGTCCAAATGGCATTATGATCCATACGCAGCGCTGAATTCGGCAGAAAAAGTATTAAATACGATCGAAGGAAAAGGCGCAACCTATGTATCCAAGCTGATACGAAACGGCGGTTTAACCAAGGTCAGGCAAAGCGGAGCGGGAGATCTGATCGATTATCTGAACAAACCGAAGAACTGGGACGGTGAAAGAATCGGTAAAGTTGTGACGGATCCGGCGTACAGCAAATTGGAAGTCGGAGACATCCTGTGCGCAGTCTGCTCGAAGGGCGGCGATTCCGGCAATTACTCGAACGGTCATGGGAAAGGTAAAAACCTGTATTACGGAATTCAGGTATTCTTCGTATCAGAAGTCGGCAAGGACTATGTGCGCGTTTATTCCAAATACAACGACCGGCATAACGATAAAGTCCGGCTGTCCTGCAACGGAGGCAATTTTATTGCTACATGCTCGAAATGCGGAAACAGCAAGAATGTCCACTGGATCGCATTCTGCTTCAGTGATGCCGTTAAAGCACAGCAATCGGGACAGGAACCTCAACCGGCTAAGAAGACGCTCAAGGCGAAGGATGGCGGATTCCATACAACGGATGAAGGATTAGGATTCTTTGCGGACGGAAAAGGAAACCGGGTGCCGCTTGGATTCGGAGAGTATGACAATTTAGACGAACAGTATGCTGTTTCGAAGGCATGGGAGATCGTCGCTAATACTCCGAATGTTGAAGAATACGGCTTCTTTGATGTTGACCGTGACGGGCATAAAGAACTGGTCATGAAAACCGGAACGAGCGAAATTGATTATCAATATGAGTTTATCAAGTTTGACCTCAATTCGATGAATGATTTCGACTGGCTGGGCAGTACAGATGCGTTTCATTCGGCATTATTGGAGAACAAAGGCTATCTGATCAAAGAGAGCGTGGCGATGGGGAGCCAGACGTTTTTCCGGATCGAATACAAAAACGGCAAACTGAAACAAACAGTCATAGCCGAGTATGAAGCCGGATCAGATGGGAAATATGTCGATCTGGGATACAAACAGGTCTATCTCTGCACGAAAAACATCTATCTGGATTATATGCCTTAACGGATTCGAGCAGAAGCAGACTCCAAAGCGATGCGGAACATATCTTAGTTCTGACCGTCGCGGATGAGCCGAATATGGACAGAGATCGAATGAGCGACGCTGTTGCGTCGCTCATTTGTTTGGTGAGGAAACTGCACACCAAGGCACCCGACTGGTATCGGACGATCGCTTCGGGCTGCTGTCGCCTCGAAACAATGCAAGTGACGATCGACGGGACAGGCTACCATTCCAGCGTATAATCGGCCAGAGGATCGAAATCTGAGAAGAACTTCTCCCTGTAATCGAGCAGCGCAGCCAGAGCGCCGACAGCATTCGCCTCCTGCGCGCAGCGGATATAATCCATGAGCTGGGCGATATTGCTTCCCTGCAGATTGCTTGCAACTGACGGGTCGTCTTTTTTGATCCGGTCGTAGATCGTGATCCTGTCCAGATAGGCGATAACGTGATTACTGATTCGGGAAGCGCCGCCCTTTAACGCAATGGACTTGATCTCAAACCGATGGTTCATGCTGATGTCATGACGAGCCCAGTCTATCCGTTCGACATCAGCATGACAGCCGTCGAATTCGATTGAGATATCGTTATGATAATCATAATCATAGACGCTTATCCCATGCTGCTCCCGGTGGAGGAAACGGTAATACTCGATCATACAGCCTTTATAACGGTCGGAACTGATCTCATACAGGGCAGGAACAGGTTCCCACATCTGAACAAACGGCTGCTTGACCGCATGATCGGTGATGTATTTCTGCCATGCAAGCACATCCTCCTGTTTCATCTCAAGAGGATGCGCTATCCCGACGGGATTGCCGGCCTTGATTTCATACGCTGTTCCGTCACTGCCGGCGGCTCCCGTTTCCGTCAGGATGAACGATTGTCCGTTCTGGTCCCATACGACCGTCTCGGCAAGCCTGTGGAGAACGGGATTTCCCAGATAAGAACGTTTCCATGAAGCCTGGCCGATGGTTTCTCCGGAGAGGAACAGAGAGAACAGATCCTTCTTCCGGTCGCTGACGACTTTTTTGATGTTTTTCTTCAGATCGGACAGATCATCGGTCGCCTCCTGCAGTTTTTCGGGATCCGCTCCTTTCTTCGGAATGGAGCGGACTTCCTTTTGACTCTGGAGATCGTACAGCTTCAGAGTCATATCCCGGTTCAGCGTCACTCTGATCCGGGTACTTCCCGTATCATAATATTTCGCGTATGCTTCATCAAAACCGAAATCCAGGATCTTTGTATCGCGAATGACCTCAGCCGTCGTATGGCGCATCCTCGCGTATCTGCCGAGCAGATTATGCTCGTCCGCGATGATCATTGCTCTTCTGGTATCGCTGAGGAGAACCGCCTTCAACGCTACGACGTGGAACGTATCCCTGGAGTCCCGCATCCCCTGATTGATCATAGCCCCGATATGAACAATCTCCTTTTCCGTACCGAACCGGCATTTCACTGCGACTGTTTCATGACTGAGTATGATCTCTTCCAGGAATTTCTGGAACGTTTTCCTGTCAAAGGACTCGGCGATCTTGTCCGCCTCGGGACAGATTTCGAAGTCATTACAACGCATATACCCTCTTTTCGGCCTGCACTCCAGCTGTCCTACGTACATAGCGATCACATATTTCAGGATATAGGGACTGACCGGCTCGCCTGAATCGGCATATTTGACGCCGGAGAAATCGTATCCATTAAAGATACGGTTCTTATAGTATGAGTTGATCGGAGTCGCTGTATCCAGGATCTTATCCAGATTATACAGCGAATACTGTTCGCGGAGCTTTCTTTCCAGAGGACTCATCTGCTGCTCGGGACCGGAAGTTTTTGCTTTCGGAGCGGAAGAGGACGGCTCCGTTTTCAGCTTTTCCGCAGGCGCGTACTCCTTCAGCAGATTCAAAGCCGAGTTAGCCTTTGCTTTTTTCGCCGCCTCGTACAAAGCTTCGAGCTGATGCGATGAAAGAACCTTGATATTTTCCAGAGCAAAACGCGCTGCGCGTTCACATGCCTGCCTGACTTCAGGGGTGGCTTTTCCGACGCCGGAAATCACGGCAATGATTCTGTCAAAAAATGCTGGGAGGCGGTTGGAGAAATGCTCGCAACAGAAATCCAGCAGAGGCTTGGAGTTCTGCCGGAGGAAGATGGATATATAATCGTCGTCCGTCGCTTCCTGTTTCCACGGCCCTTTCAGAAGCAGTATTGCCATCTCGGTATCATATGCGCCCTTCCCCTGTTCAAAATAGCCTTTCGGAATATTCATCCGGACCGGCATCCCGCTCATGCGCTGCACGCTCATCGGCGGTACGCGGGTCATCAGGCCACCGATCAGAGGAACGATAAACGCGTTTCTGTGGATGTTCCTGACAGTATCCGGCAAGGTGACCCGATCGAAATTCCAGGGCCCCGGGCTGAGCGCGCTTTCTTCAATCTGAGTGACCCCTTCGGGAACCGTGATCTCCCTGGCATCACCGCAATAGTTGATCAGGAACCCTCCGGCAACGCAGAACCCTTCTCTGTCCGCGAGACACTTTCCTTGATCGATAAAGGCATCTCTGCTGATGGTTTCCAATGACTCCGGCACAGTGATGCTCGTAAGATTGCCCCGGATAAAACAGCGACGGTCAGTTTTCTTAACACCGTCCGGGATGACGATATCACCGCCAAAGCCCTGATAAAGTATCAGAACTCCGCATTCGATCACAAAATCATTGATAGTACTCATAAGCCCTCCTAGGAATATTAATTTTTGAGTTCTTTCTGTTGTATGTGGTTTCTCCTTAAATCTTCGGAGTATTCCTGTTTCATCCGATGAATGGATTTCCCCTTCTTTTGTGATCCGTTTCATCGGTCGGATGTAATATAATCTGTCAGCACTTTACAGTTCCAGATTGTCCAGTTCGGCGATAAGCTCCATCTGACGCTCGTAGAATAGGAGTTCCTTGTTGTGGGCGAAGTACTCCTTGCAGCCATAACGGGAGATGAACCGGGCGTCATAGTAACTGATCGTCAGCTCGGTAACGAGGATCAGGATCTCCTGTCCTTCGCCGAAGGCTTCTTCGCAGAACCGGAACACGTTTGAAAGCTTTTTCCCGGCTTCATCCGCCATCTTCTTCAGGGCTTTTGTATGGTTGTCAAAGTCTGTTTTCAGCAGTTTGAATGCGTCGGGACCGGTTGCCGGCGCTGCCTGGATCAGGTTCTTCCGTTCAGCTTCCAGCAGAACTATGGCGCGGTTCAGAGCGTACGCGCGGTCTTCCGAAAGCGTGCCCGCCTTCCGCTCAGTATCCAGCGTGGAGCGCCTTTGATCGATCTGCTTTGCGATTACTGCCGGAGCATCTGCGCCGGGCATGGCAAGCTCCAGCCGGGCGGATTTCAGCGCGGCCATCAGCTCACTCAAAGCACCTTCTTCGCGGATCACACCGCGGAGATGCCCGCCTGCGGCATCCAGGAGGAGTCCGAGAAGAGACAGGCGTTCGTCGAACTTCGCCGCTTTGGCGCGGTCTGTAATCGACGCTTCCGCCTCTCCGTCGAGTATGCGGTCCACCTGGTAATCCGCGCGGTACTTGTTGAACAGATCGTAATAGATCGCGAAATCCTTGGCGATCTTCGGATTCTGCAGATACTGCCGGACGAGCTTCTCGTCAACCGTGTCTCCGTTCGCTTCATACAGACGGATCATGTCGGAAAGGTCGGACCAGCCGCGGGCGGTGACAAAGGTCTTTCCGTCCACGGTCGTTTCGATTCTATAGAAATCGTCTTTCTTGATGTCCAGATAGGTCAGAATGGAAGGATGGACGTTTTTCAGATAGGCGTACTCCTTCCAGACATCATAGTCCGGCTCCACGTCGATGCGCTTCAGACGGTCCCACGTCACGATGTCAAACTCGCGTACGGAGTTGTTGTATTCGGGGGGATTGCCTGCCGTCACGACTATCCAGCCCTCCGGCACGCGGTGACGTCCGAAGATCTTGTACTGCAGAAACTGCAGCATGGCGGGGGCAAGGGTCTCGCTGACACAGTTGATCTCGTCGAGGAACAGGATGCCTTCCTCCAGCCCTGTGGTCTCCATCGTATCATACACCGATGCGATGATTTCGCTCATGGTGTATTCGCTGACCGCGAACTCTTTTCCGCCGTATGTCTTATGCTCGATGAACGGCAGTCCGAGCGCGCTCTGGCGGGTGTGATGGGTCATGGAATAGCTGACAAGTCCAACCTTCAGTTCCTGGGCGATCTGCTCCATGATGGCGGTCTTACCGATGCCCGGAGGGCCCATGAGAAAGATGGGGCGCTGCTTCTCGACAGGGATCACATAGTTCCCGAATTCGTCCTTGCTGAAATACGCGCGCATAGCGCTTTTGATCTGCTCTTTTGCTTCCTTGATGTTCATATATGGTTCCTCGGTATCTTCTCTTTTTCTGCTTTTGCGGTAATTGTGCGAATCGCTTTTTTATTTCTATTCAGGATGTTTTCAAGGCAACTCAAATTATTGCTTGCAATCCTGATTCAATGACCTGCTATTGTTCCCGATCGGGTTTTGTCTTTGAGTATTCTAATTCGTCCTTATTTGCGGCGAATGGAATGCTGAGGCTTTGTATCAGGCCCGGTATCAACGATTCGATTTAAATCTCTTCTGTTCTTAGCATAAGCTTGATCGCCCATGGGGGAACATCAAGGTTGTTGAATTCCTCCTGCAGGAATAAGAAAGCGGTCTCATACGGAGGCATCCGGGAAGGGAAGGTACCGAATCCGTCCGTAAAATAAATCAGGCCTTTGAGGTTTGAAAACTCCTTCTGTTCGATGAGCTGATCCACATAGGAGAAAACGGGCCGGAAATCAGTGCCTCCGAGGCCTTTGATCTGCATCGTCTTCAGATAATTCTCGAAGTCCTCCTCCGAGGTGATCTTCGCGTCTTCCTGGATATCGGCATCGCACTGGATGATGTGGATGTTTACCTTGGAGAAATAGCTCTCGGTGCTTTTCAGGATGTTGTACGTCTTCTGGATGAACTTCTGCACTGTTTCGCCGGCGACCGAGCCGGACGTGTCGATCGCGATCACGAATTCGCGGATGCGCTTGACTTCCTTGTACTCGAGCGGCTCGATGAGCGGCATGTTCTCGTACAGCTCCAGACCGTAGGTGTAAAAGATATAGTCGAATTCATCGTCGTTGATCTTCATGGCTTCGCCGCGGACAGCGAACTTTTTCAGGAAAGACGCGTAGTCGTACCGTTCCCGGTTGATCTCCTTCAGGTTCTGCAGAAGACCTCCCGGAGTGCTTCCGGGCAGTTTCGAAAAGGTTTCAAGATCCATCTGCATCCGTTCCGAGATCTACTTCCAGTCTTCTTCCGAACCGTAAAACGCGACGGATCCTCCGCCGTTGGCGCTTTCCGGGTTTTCATCCTGCGAATCTCCGGCGGACAGCCCCAGAGCCGCTTTTTCGTCATCGCCCATATACCAGAGCGCGTGATCGTCGCCTCCGAACAGATCCTGCCATTCGGAAATACGGATCGGATGCAGATTCTGATCGAGCAGATAGCGGTAGAGCTTTTCGGCAGTCAGAAGCTTGACATCATTCTGGAGCTTCTGAAAGACCGGAAGCTGCCGTTTCTGACGTTCCGCTTCGACGGCGCCGAACTCCAGCTGCGTGATCGAGTATTCCACGGCGATATCACAGGCAAGGTCCCACAGCGTGTGGTCTGTCAGCGTATGGATGAAGTTATGCCGGTAGACGCAGTGCAGCACGCTGTGCAGGTAATCCCTTGCGGGCAAAGCACGGTCTTCCTTGTATCCGAGAAGCACATGGCGGGGATCGTAGGCAAGCACCTTCCCGTCCGTTCCGAAACGGATGAACTCGGTTTCAACCTGCTGCAAACGGCTCAGCGACATGTCCAGAAAGCGCAGACTGACCAGAAGACGGTTGCGGCTGAGCCGCAGAACGTCCCTGGCCAGTCTGGATCTTTTTTCAGATTGGTTGTCCTGCATGTGAAGCGATCTGCCCTATGGCCGGATCCTGCCGATGCCGGGAGATAAATCACTGCCGGGAGCGGAGTCCGGTATCTTGGATTCCTGAAACCGGAAAACGGAAAACAGGTCCAATTGTTACAATCAGTATACCAAAAATGAGTAAAAAAACAATGGCCGGGCAGGGAGTTTTTCAGGACACCTGCCGCCGTATACTGACTGTGGGAAAGAATCGGAACCTGCATACCTGGAGAGAAGCGGACTGGAATCGCGGCAAAAGGACGATTGACAGGAACACGCGGGAGACAAAGCAACTGACGAATCGTCTGAAAAAGTGCGCCGACCTACAGATTTCCGGGAGACTCCGAACGGATAATTTGTTATAATAACAATAATAAAAGTCGGCGTCAGCCAAAACAACGTTCGGCTTGATATTTCCGGACAGGCTGGTTTGGGAAAGGTTCCGGATCCGGTATTGCAGCCGGTATATGGATGACAGCGTTCTGCTGCATCCCGACCGGGAATACTTCAAGACCAGTCTTCAGGAAATAAATGGTTCGCTGAGAAAACGCAGTTTCTGCCTGTCAAAAACGGAGTGCACTGCCCGGGCAGGCATCTGTATCTTGCGGAACCCGGAAGGGCAGTCCGGAAACTGAAAACCCGGTCAAAGATCTCCGGATGAAGCGCCGGAAGAGAAAGCCGGAACAAGACTATTCTGTGGGAAGGACCGGTCCGGAGAACGCGAAGCAGATCATCGCGTGCTATCCGGGGCAGCTGAAAAAGGACATACTTATCATCTGATACAGAACAGCGTCTGCAAGGTCCGGCTCTGCCGGGACAGCATGGAACAAACGGAGGGAGAATGAGAATGGAAGACCGTATCGAAGTGACATTTACAGAGCAGAAACTAAAGCCCGGTGTCTGTTTCCCGATGGGGAAGGAACGGATCTGGTGGAGGATCCTGGAGATCGATGAAGAAAAGCAGACTGCTCTCGTGATTGCGGACAGGCCCGTGTGTGACAGGCGATACCATGAAAAATGGGAGAATGTGACGTGGGAAAAGTGCGATCTCCGAACATGGCTGAACGGGGAATACCTGAACGACACTTTCTCGGTAGAGGAGCGGGACGCGATTATGGAGTCCGACATAGGGACTCCGGACAATCCTCGGTACCATACCAAGGGCGGAGAGCCGACACGGGACAGGATTTTTCTTCTGAGCATCGACGAAGCGGAGCGGTATTTCAAAGATGATACTGACAGAGCATGCGGCGGCTTGTGGTGGCTTCGGTCGCCCGGCTACAATCTGTACAACGCCGCGTACGTCCGCAGCGGCGGCAGCATTTATATTTACGGTGGCGGCGTGGACTTCAGCGGCGGCGTTAGTCCTGCTTTTTGGATCAATCTGGATTCCAGATTCTTCCAATCTGTGATTCGGACGGTTCCGGAGAAGGGCGCGGTGATTCGCACTCCGGATTTGCACATGCATGGCAGAACTGCGGTAAGTGTTCGACCGAATCTGCGTCTACAGTCCGTTGTTGTTCCGGATGGAACGGAAGAGATCGGGGAAAGATGCTTCGCACGCATGGGCATCAAGTCGGTAACGCTTCCATCCACTTTGAAGAAAATCGGGAAAGAAGCTTTTTCCGGGTGTAACGGTCTGCAGACGATACTCTGCGCGTCGGATTCGGTGAGCTGGGGGAAAGACGCGCTTTCCGAATGCGGGAAGTTCTGTTATACGCCCGAACTATATCGAACCAAAGGAAAACTCTGCGATTCTTTCGCGGAGCATCTTAAAGATCCGGGAACGGATATCCTCGTCTGGGTGCATCTGTACCAGAAAGGGAAGGTCTGGGATGAGATACTGCCCAAAAAGGTTTCAAAGAAGAACGCTTCGGAAATCCTGAACGGAATGACGGAACGCATCAGTGACCTTTCCGGTTCTGTCAAAAAAGAAGCGAAAGCGGGATGCGATTATGCCCTGAAACACGCTTCGCTGCTCGATCGGGAATCCGTATCGGAGTTTCTGGAGATGCTGCGGACGAAAAAGTGCGCGGATCTTGCGGACGAACTGATCAAAGACCCTGCTGTCGGGCTTCTGGCCGGAAGCAATGAACCATCTGAAGAGAATGAGGAACAGGTCGTTCTGCCTGATGGAACGGTACTGATTGGCTCTTTGGAGGCTGAGTTCACAGAAGGGTCCATGATCCGGATGGGAAAAGACCCATATTCCGTATGGCGTGTTCTGAAAATCGACGAAGAAAAACGGCAAGCGCTCATGATTGCGATACAGCCGGTATGCGATAGACCGTATCATAAAAAGTTTGAAGATATAACCTGGGAAAAGTGCGATCTTCGAACATGGCTGAACGGGGAATACCTGAATGATACCTTCTCGGAAGAGGAGCGGGACGCGATTCTGGAGTCCGACATAGAGACTCCGGACAATCCTCAGTACCATACCAGGGGCGGAGCGCCGACGCGGGACAGGGTTTTTCTTCTGAGCATTGATGAGGCGGAACGGTATTTCAAAGAGGATACTGAAAGAGTATGCGGCAGCTGGTGGTGGCTTCGGTCGCCCGGCTACCATCAGTACCTCGCCGCGAACGTCGACTTCGCCGGCGGCATCGATGTGGGCGGTCGCATCGTGCTCGACTGCATCGGCGTTCGTCCTGCTTTCTGGATCAATCTGAATTCTCAATTCTCCCAATCTTTGATCCGAACGGACGCAGACGGGAAAAGGATCGTCAGGCTGCCGCTGTTCTCCGTAAAAAGCGGGGTTCTGACGAAAGTATATCCATGGGCGGAAAACATCTTTCTGCCGGAATACGTGAAGGAGATCGCTCCGGGTGCCGCACAATACTGTAACAGTCTCCGCGCCATGGAATGGAAAGCGGAATTAATTAAGATCGCGAAAGGCGCCATTCAAAACTGTCCGAAACTCAGGTTCCCGGCAAGACTGTATCAAACGGAAAAGAAACTGAATGCAGAGCTCGCACCGTTCATTCCGGATGACGCGAAAGCGATTGCGGCCGTTCTGAAATACCAGCCGGATCAGCTGAAGTGGGCGAACGATATCATTCGAAACGTCGGAGAGGACAGAGTCTGTGACCTTTTGGATGAGATGCGGAGAGAGAATCCGGCGAACGCGGATCTCGAATGGATTCTTGCAGCCGCTCCGTACGCTGGATCATATAGACGTGTATATGTAGATTCCTCGGAGTACAAACGTGGCGCGAGCGGTTATTTGAAACACCCAACCGCCGAAAAGGTTGCCGACCGAATCGGACACAGAAAATTGATTGAAAAGCTCGAGAACGAAAAACTGACCGGAGCGCATGACCACTGGTACGCTCCATATGCCGTGTATGCGGAAGAGGATCAGCTCAGGGAACTGATCAGGACCATGAAGACATGGGAGAAGGAAGGAAAGGCAGGGAAGGAACGGATCATACGCGTCAGAGGAGCCATCCTCCTGAACGATACGAAAGAAGCCATGCGGTACGCCGATTCGCTGGGTCTGCTTGACCGGTACGCGAAGCTACGCGGGATGGATGAGGACGAGATCCGCGACCGGATCCTTTCCGACTTCGGGCTCGGTGCGGACGGAAAGAGAAGCTGGGTCCTCGCGGGGAAAACATATACCGCCACGCTCAACAACGACCTCTCCGTGACACTGTCGGATGAGGAAGGGAAAGAGCTACGTTCGCTTCCGAAGAGAGGGGCGGATCCCGAAGCGTATGAGACAGCGAATAAGGAATTTACGTCGCTGAAGAAAGAGATCAAGTCGACGGCCAAGATCCGGAACGACAAAATCTTTGCCGATTTCCTCAGCGGACGGAAGCGTCCTGGAAAGGACTGGAAGGATTCGTACATGCAGAACCCGCTTCTGAAGATTCTGGCAAGGTTGATTGTCTGGGAACAGGAGAAACAGACTTTTATCCTGAAGGAAGATGGAAAAGCGTACGATGTGAACGGAGATCCGTATACCGTAACGGATAAACCGGTCCGGATTGCCCACCCCATGGACATGGGCAAAGAGGATATGGAAGCCTGGCAGCTGTATTTCAACCGGAGCCGGCTGAAACAGCCGTTCGAGCAGGTCTGGGAGCCGGTAGTGGACGCTTCCACAGTCAAGGCCGGCCGCTACGACGGATGCACGATCGAACTGTACCGCCTGATGAACAAGGAAAAGCACGGCATCGTCATGAAGGGACAGAGCGAACTGGAGCTTGCCGGCTGCTCTGCCGACCTGAACCTCGTGGAAGGAACCAGCGACTGGGTGCACAACAAATTCGAGATCAGAAACTTCCGGTATAAGACGTATAACCGTCAGGTGAACCATATCGTCGTGCATTTTGATAAGGGCACTGTCGAGGGCAGGATCCTGAAGGACGACGTGAGCGTCAGAATGTGGCTCGATAACTTCACGGCTGCGCAGATCAGCGAGTTTGCTGGTCTTGCCGCGAAAAATGGATGTACTAACGTAACGGCGATGCTGCTGGAATATCAGAATGAGCACTTTACTGCGTTCGACCCGATGGAGGAGTTCACGCTGGATCTGCTGTAACAGCCGGTCCGGAACAGGATGAAAGGAGACTGAGAATGGAAGACCGTATCAAAGTAGTATTCTCAGAACAAAAGTTTGAGCCTGGTGCTCGCTTGTCGATCGGGGAAGAGCGAGTCCCATGGCGAATCCTGGAGGTCGATGAAGAAAAGCAGACAGCGCTTATGATTGCAGATAGGTCAGTATGCAACATGCCATATCACTCAGCCTGGGAGCATGTAACCTGGGAGAAATGTTCACTCAGAGCATGGCTGAACGGAGAATACCTGAATAAAACCTTCTCGGAAGAGGAGCGTGATGCGATTCAGAAATCCGATATTGAGACTCCGGATAATCCTCAGTACCAAACCAAGGGAGGAGCGCTGACACAGGACAGAATCTTTCTTCTGAGCGTGGATGAAGCGGAACGGTACTTTAAAAATGGCGCGGACAGAATATGCACTTTGGAGTTGAAACCGTGGTGGCTTCGTTCTCCCGGTGAATTTCAGACCAGCGCGGCTTACATCAACTGGGACGGCGACATCTTCGAGGATGGTAACAGTGTAGTCAACGGTCTCTATGGCGTCCGCCCGGCTTTCCGGATCAATCTGAACTCACAGTTCTTCCAATCCAGAATCAGATGCCGCGCAGACGGAAGGAGATCAATCAAACTGCCACTATATGCCGTAAAAGGCGAGACATTGATAAAAGTTTATTCCTGGGCAGAAAGTATCGTTCTGCCTGAGAATGTGAAAAAGATTGCGAAAGGCGCGGCAGAATACTGCATAGAATTACGTTCCATTGATTGGAAGACGAAAACGATTGACATTGAAAAAAACGCATTTTACGCTTGTCCGTTCCTCAAGCTGCCTGCGAAACTGTATCAAACCGAGGAAGAACTGGATGACGAATATGCGGGGTATCTTCCGTATGATCCGATAGCAATCGCATCGGTTCTGAAGCATCAGAAAAAAGGACTAATTTGGGTGGTGGGTGCTTTTCGGAAAATCGGTGAGGACAAGATCTTCGAACTGCTTGACGCGATTCGGAAAGATCCGTCAAATGTCCGTGCTATGGAACGTCTCAGCCCGTACGCAAGCCTTGCAGCAAAGAAAGGATATGCCAGCGTGGCGGCGATGCTGCTGGATTATAAAAACGAGCACTTCACGGCGTTCGATCCCACGAAAGAGTTCACACTCGACCAGCTGTAAAACATAGAGTTATATAAATGCAGTTTTAAACATAAATTCAAGACCGGGAGGTAAGACAAAATGGATCCTTTCAATGACAGCATCATGAACTATGCGGGATACCGATATACGGTAATCGAGAGCAAGATAGAAGAATGCCTTTCCGCAATCCGGAAGGGAGCGGATTCGGTCACGATCGACAGGGGCGATCTGACAGATGACGAAGTGCGGTATCTGGAAAAAGAGGTTCAGAAAAGAGCCGGAAGGTGAGACTTCTGACCGGATATGATATTCTGATACGGGCACGCTTCGGCATGCTGCTTCGGAAGGCATGTTTCCTTCCGGCACCTGCTTCATGCGCCTGTGATTGCATGAATATTTGTGGGTTTTCTTTACGCAAAGGACCGTTTATGATATAATTTCCGGGAAAAAAGACTGCGCGGCGCAGGGCGCTGCCCATGGAAGAATTAAAGGGGAAACGTATGCAGGAAAACTTCGATTATGTGCAAAAAGGATTCCGGATCCTGGTTGCGGCCATGTCCGGGTTCATCGGACAGATTCTGAACCGCACTTATGGAAAAAACTGGTGGGATCAGGTATTGCAGAGCCTGTATGATCAGCGCTCCGACCTGCCTGCATACGGCAGCTATGGGGAGCTTGTCGATTCTCTGGATATCGCGAACTGTGTCCGTATCCTTGATCGGAGATGGGGAGACGATTTCCGCCTTGTGCTTCCTCCGAACTGCCGCGCATGGGCAAAGGAACTGATGGGCGTGCGTAACGAGGTCGCGCATATCGGCCAGAAGGACCTGGACCAGCCGACGGCGGAGCGCGCCCTGGATACGATGGCTCGTCTCTGCAGCGAGATCGATTCGGAAAGCGCGAAGGATATCCGTGAGCTTTACCGGGAGGTTCGCTCCCGCGCGGAAGACGCGAAGCCTTCCGTCGTATATGTCGGTCTTCAGCAGCCGAATTCGGTTTCGAAAAGAGGCGCGCTGCAGGAAGGAAGCCTGCTGAATATGGTCGGAACGGATGCTGTGCAGAAAACGGATCTGACACGTAAAGTTGTATTCGGCGGAAAGGCGGCGGTATACCCGGTCTATCGGGTGCGGCTCGACCTTCTGTTCTACAATGATCAAAACGACCGTATCGCCACCTGGATCAGCCGGTATGAGACGGAGCACGGAAAGAACGCGCTGACTTCGCTCGACACCGAGGCGTATAACAAGATCATCGAGCAGTTCATCGTAGAGAGCAATCCGGACGCGATCCATAAGACACAGAAGAACATCCAGCTGACCGGTCAGCGTGAACCGGGCGTGACGCTTGCCGACGGACGCATCGTGGACGGTAACCGGCGGTTCACCTGCCTCAGACGCATCGCGCAGGAAACGGGAGTGCCGGGATACTTTGAGACTGTTCTGATGGACGTTGACATCCAGGCGGACAAGAAGCAGATCAAGCTGCTCGAGCTTGCGATCCAGCACGGCGAGGAGAAGAAGGTCGACTATGACCTGATCGACTACGCGATTGGAACCTACCGCGACATTGTACAGACGAAACTGCTGACGGAAGAGGAATACGCTGCCAGCACGAACGAGCCGGTTTCGGATGTAAGGAAACGGATCCAGATCGCCGGCGTGATCTGTGAGTTCCTGGAGTATGTGCGTCTTCCGGAACAGTACTACGCGGCTAGAGAGTATCAGGTCTACAGCATCTTCCAGGAGATGCTGCAGATCCGTCCCTCGGAGGATTCGGATCGGAAGCTCCTCAAGACCATCGTGTTCCAGAACGCCATGATGCAGGCGGTCGGCGACCAGAGAAAATTTATCCGTGACATCAAGACGCTGGTTCGGAACGATCTGTATCAGGAATATTTTGAGGACCAGAAGCAGATCGGCCAGAAGATCCGGGAACTGTTCTCGGACGTTGCGGTAGCAGAGAAAGCGGATGTCGACCGGTTCGCCGCCGATCATCCGTCGATCACCGAAGAACTGCAGATCTCTCTGGAACGCGCCCTGATGCGTTCCAGAACCAAAGCGCTTAAGGCAAAGCCGATGGAAAACGCTGAAAAGAGCTATTCCCTGCTGATGGATATCGATCCGAGACAGTTCGGACGCATGAATACAGAGGAAAAGGAAAACCTGAAATCAAAACTGGAAGAGCTGATCGCGCTGGCGAATCGGTTCTCCGGACAGCTTTGAGGAAACAAGATGGATATCAGAGAACTCTCCATTGAACAGATCGGCCTTTCGCGCCGGTCTGTTAATTGTCTGATGCGTAGCGATATCCGCACGGTCGGTCAGATGCTGGAAACAGATGAAGACATTCTGTTTCACATCAAAAACATGGGAAAGCAGTCGGTTGAGGAAGTTCTGAAGAAGAGCGCGGAGTTCCGGGAGAAGCTTGAGAACGGCGAGACGCGTGATCCGCAGAAGAAGACAGAGGAATTCCTGACACCGGTCACGGCTGAACTGCTCCCGATTGAAGAGATCGGGCTTTCTACGCGAAGCGTCAACTGTCTGACACAGGCAGGAATCCTGACGGTCGGTTCGCTGTTAAAAACGAACCCGGAATCCCTGTACCGGATCAGGAACATGGGATGGCAGTCGGTCAAGGAAGTTCTTCGGAAAGCCGAAGAATACCGTAAACGGGTCATCATCGGTCTGACGGATAAAGGTCCTGAACAGACTCCGGGAGAGATGACTGCGTGGGCAGAGACGGAGGAAGGCAGGACGGCGCTCTGCGATCTGTATGCCAGGCAGAACCGTACGATCGACGAGCTGGAACTGCTTTCGGCCCGATCCTACAATCTCCTTTCCATGAGCGGATATACGGATCTGGGCAAAGTCCTGTTTTTATCTCCGAAAGCGCTTCTGGAGATCCCTCATATGGACACGGCCTCGGCGAGGGAGATCGAAATGGCATGCGCGGAATATCGCAGGGAACACCATGCGGATTATGAGGAAGCGTTCCGTATGGACAGCATACAAAGCCTGTCCCTGGATGAACTGCTGAGATCCCCCGAGTACATGGATATCATCTTCCGCTTCGTAAAAGCCAACGACCGCAGCCTTGGAACCGCGGGACTTTCGAACCGTTCGCTGTCCCGTCTTACAGGAAACGGATATCAGAACCTTTCGGACATCCTGTTTCTGACATGGGAGGATCTTAGACGGATACCCGGTATGGGACAGGGGTCGATCGATGAGATCCTTGACAAGGTCCGGGCATTTCTTGCCGAAAAGGAAACGCGTCTCAGAAGCGTTCTTATGGGAGACGAAACGGCGCTCCTGACGGATGACGGTGTCCGGCAGAAGGTTCTGGAACTGTATATCCCGATCGGATTCAAGGGACTTCATTTTCCAGAGATCCGGGAAATGCTTTCACTGCCGTCTTCCTTCACGGACCAGCGGCTCAAAACGATTATCGGCAGCCTTCTGGCAAAGGGCGACCTCGAGTATACAGACTTCTGCTGCTACCGGGTCTATCCGCGTTTTCCCGATTATCTCGCACGCTGCGAAGAGATCGATGACCGCGCGCGCAACTTGATCCGGAGGCGTCTGGAAGGGCGGACACTGATGGAGGTCGGAGAGGAATTCGGGCTGACGCGGGAACGCGTGCGGCAGATCGTGAACAAGAACGTAGAAAAAGTGCGGAACCAGTATCTTTATGAGTCAGGATCCGGGCTTTTCGACGAGGACTATTACCGTCATCTCTATGAGACCTACGCGTTTGAGAAGAAAGACGCAGTGGAATGGCTCGGTATTCCGTCCGAGACTTTTCCTTACTTCGAAATGCAGGACGTTAAGCAGGGCATAGCGGAACTGGAAAGCGCACTGGATGACAAGGAGATCGAGGCGGGTCTTAGGATGAAGATCCGGAACTATCTGAACTGCAACAAGATTCGTATCGGAAACAGATGGGTCGAAAAGAAACGGTCGGCCTTGGAACCGGTCGTTCTTGAAAAATACGGCCGGGATACGATCTCCTTTGAAGATTTCTGTGCTTGCTTCAACCGCTTCCTGAAAGAACAGGACGTTCCGTATGACGACACACTGTACTATACAGACGCAGTTTTGCATGCTCGGAAGAGTCGCCTGGCAGAAATGCGCTTTGTACTCCGGAAACAGAACGAGAAACTCCGGTACTATGATATCGACGGGCAGGACTATACAGAGCTGATCGACGGACTCGGACTGGCGGAATACGAGAATACGGAACTGTCCACGGCGAAATGGTTCAAAGAGCATCCGGATCTCATGAAAAAGTACGACATCCGGGATCAGTATGAACTGCACAACCTCCTGAAGAAAGCTGTTGGGAACGGAAGTTACCACAACATCCAGTTCGAGCGCACACCGCATATCCTGTTTGGCACGTTTGACCGGGAGGCGGCGATCCTGGAACTGCTGCGCGACAACGCTCCGATCACAGCGGATGATCTGGCGAACCTGATCGAATCTGAGTATGGCTTTGATCCGGCAGTAACGAAGGCAAACTATCTGCTTCCGTTTGCACCATATTATCATCAGGGCGTATACCGTATTGACCAGAAGCCAATGGAGAAAGACCGGATGAACGCTTTGCTGGAAGCGCTTCCGGACGATTTTTATTACACGGACGAAGTCCGCGGTATTTACGTGCGTCTGTTTCCGGATGCTGATCCGGAGGAGATCAATCCGTACAATCTGAAGCGGATGGGATTCCAGATATTCTTCCGTTATGTTCTGAAAAACCATGCTTCGCTGGACGCGTTCTTCCGGGAACTGCTGACCAAAGATGACATGACTGATCTCACCCCCTGCAAGCGGCGCTTTTCAAACGTTACTGCTTTTTATGCGACCTACATGGATCTCAGGCGGGAGCTGTCTGTCATTGAATATGAACCGGATCGCATCATCGCTTTCAGGAAACTGGAAAAAGCGGGCATTGCAAAAGCCGATCTTAAGGCTTTCTGCGATGAGGTCTTTGCTTTCGCACCGGAAGATGCATGTTTCAGCATCCTTTCCCTGAAGCAGGACGGATTTGTTTCCAATCTGTTTGATCTCGGCTTTTCAGACTGTTTCTATGGGAGCGTTCTTCTTTCGGATGACCGGTTCACCTTCGGGATGATATACGGGACGCTTGTATTCCGGAAGGACGGAACTGATCCGGTGATCCGCGGACTGCTTGAGGAAAGGATCCGGACGCATGGGAGCATCGACGCTTATGATCTGATGAACGAACTGACCGAACGGTACGGATGCAGGATCGGCGACCGGTACGATATCGATAAAAAGCTGTACGGTTCGGCTGTGTATCACGACCGTTTCACGGATCGGTACTATCCGGATCAGGACGCGTTCGAACGTGAAGTGGAGGAAACGGAGGTGCTCTATCAATGACGAAGGAACAGCTGAGCGCTCTGCTCAGGGAGGCAGAGAAACTGCATCAGAGAAAAGTCCTGAGCGAAACGGCCGGACCGGACTGGTACGAACCGGGACAGATGGAGTATCTTTCGGAATCCGAAGGCGTATATGATGCTGTTGACCATACACTCCTGCTCCGCTTTGAGTCGCGCGGAACGCGGTATGAAGGGCGCACTGAACTGATCGAGAGCGTGAAGCCGGGCGATGTGCTCCGGCTCAAACGTGATCCGGAGAACCCGTACAACACGAACAACTTCCGGATCCTGACGGAAAAAGGGCATGATGTCGGCAACATGCCGGCAGAGCTCTGCAACGTGATCGCCCCGCTCTATGACGAGGGTTCGCTTTCCATCGAAACCGTGTCGGTCAGTTTTGTGGAACCGATCTCCAGACGAAGCAGACATGCGCGTCAGGCTGTGCTGTTTGCCGAGATGCGGTGTAAACTGAAAACCGAACGATCTCAGATTATAGCCCTCTGAGAAGGAAAGACAGGCACATCGTGTCTGTTTTTGTTGGAAAACGACCGATTGTCTTATATAATATAAAATATAAAGAATTGATTCTTTCATATTCGGACAGATGTTTTCAAAAATGACGGTGGAGGAAAACCAATGAAGATCAGAACAGATTTTGTAACGAATTCAAGCAGCAGCAGTTATGTCATCTGCTCTATCGAAAATGCAGTGCTGGCGAAGTTGTACCGGGAAAGCGGCTTTTGCCAGACCTATGGAAACATGGTAAGCGAACGATTCGACCAGGAAGATAAAACGAGCCTTATGGGTCCGCAGGGAGGAAGTATCAGTGAATGGCTATTAAACATGATTCCTGAAAACAAGATTTATACCACCGAAACAGAGAAGTATAATAAACTGCGGCAAAAGATCGAAGAAAACGAAGAGTTGATCGACAACAGCACGAAGAAGGCTGATTTCTTTACCATGCACATCGTCTCGGACGGTGAAGGAAGCGCGTTCTATTCGGAAGAACGCAAGGGAGGAAAGATCATTTTGACATCCTTGCTTGAGGATGCGTGGGACATGAAGAAGGAAGGCTGTCCCTTATGGTCGTTTCTCAGCGGAGACGAGACAAAGATCCGGGCAGCTGCGAAACGTATCAACGGCACGCAGGAAAAGTGCGATCCCTGGTACGACGAGGACGAGACTTCCCGTATCTTCAGTTCTGCGGCCGGATTCTCTTTCGAGGGACAGGTCGTATGCCTTTCCGGTGATTTCGAGTTTGGGAAAAAAGCTGAGGTGACCGCCTACATTGAGGATCACGGTGGCAGCTGTGTTTCCTCCGTGTCCAGAAAGACGACGGTTGTTCTGCTGGGGGAAAAAGGAAGCGATGCGTGGAGTCAAGGCAATTACGGGACGAAAGCAGAAAAAGCCCTGCAGCTGCAAAAGGAAGGCTGTCTGATCAAGATTCTCCGTGAGGAGGATGTGCTGAATAATACGGAGCCGGAGACAGCTTCTGTGCCTGCGCCGGAAGCCCGGAACTCTTTCGATAAACCCGTTCCGATCCTGCTTGATAGCAGTTCTGACCGATGCCTTCCGCCTTTTCTTCCGAAAGAAGGACAGGGAGAAAATGAGAACGCGATCGTTTATAGCGCGGCTATCGACGCATGTATCGAATCGTTTTCCTGGGAACTGTTTTATTTCCGGGCGATCGTTTCTTTCATCATCGACTGCCATCTGGAACCTGTCGAGAAACACGAGCTGCTTTCCGCTTTGCTGCAAATGGATTTCGTGTCGTATCGCATGGATAAAAGGAAATGGCGCGTGCCTGCGACTGTTCGCAAACTGGCTGGAACCGATTACGATCCGCACAACGTTTTGGAGGATAACTATTATCTTGCGCAGCAGGTGACGCTGTCAGACGACCGGGTTTTTCAGAACTGTCTCAGATCTTGTTTCGGAAATGCATATGAAAAGGGAATCGAGAGGATCCTTGCAAAGGGCAGCAAGGAAACCAGCTCTGCTTACGTTCAGCGTCTGCTTACGGATTATCTGAACTACTCGGAGGAAGAGAAAGCAGTTGAACTGCTGAAGAAGGCGCTTTCGAAGGTAACGAAAGGGACCGAGGCGTCCGTTCTGCTGAATAGTGCGGCAGAAAACAGTACTGAGTTTCTGGTACGTTTCCTCTGCACAAACTGGCATTTGACAGAATCGCAGCTGCAGCTGCGGCAGTACGGATCGATCTGGGTCGAGCCGGATGATAAGCGGTTCGCCTGCATGGAGAATCCGTATGGAGAAATCATCATAATCAATTATCTCGGCAACGAGCGCGAAGTCACGGTTCCGGAGATGATCAATGGAAAGCCTGTCACCGCTATATTTGCTTTTGCTTTTTCCGGTTCCGATCAGGCGCTTCAGTGGGACTGGTGGCCTGAAGCGAAGTTTGTCGGCAAGACAAAGCAGCAAGTGAACGCGGCACAAAAGATCGAGCGTATCTTCCTGCCGGCTTCTATCCGGGAGATCGGAACAAGTGCTTTCGCGGGATGTTCTTCGCTGGAAAAGATATTGATTCCTGATCGCGTTTCTCAGGCAGGAGACTTCACAGGATGTGCTAATCTTACGTATATCGAAATGCCTGGCGGGAAGGACTGGGAAGAATGTCCTGGTTTCAAAGACTGCAGGAAACTGAAGTATGTGAGATTACCGGATTTCATTCATTCCGTTCCGCAAAGCAGTTTTCAGAACTGCACGGAAATCGAAGAGTTGTATCTCCCGGTAAATCAACTGGGGCAATTCGCTTTTGCCGGGTGCACCTCATTGAAAGATATTTATCTTCCTGATCTGGGCAAAGCATATCAGAATGCTTTCAATCGCAAAGAAAACCCTGATCTTACGATACATGGATATTCTAAGAGCTACGCGGAAAAATACGCCAAAAAGATCGGCGCGAGATTCGTTCCTGACTGCTGTCCGGAAGTAAAGAAGGAGCTGGATGAAAAGTATCGGAAACTGTACGGCAGTGAGCAGTAAGCGACTGTGTTTTCAATCAAAAGAGGACTTTTGTGAAACAGATCATCAAAGACGACAAATACCGGTTCGTATCCGCTTTCGATCCTGAGACCGGGTTCTATATCCGCACCGGCATTCTGGATGAACAGGGGAAGGACACTGGCGTGGATCCGTTCATGGCGTCTTTTCCTCATCTGATCGACGTTGGCGTCATGGGTCACTGCATCCACGGAAAGACAGGTCTTTGCGTGAAAGCAGGAATCGGCTGCTATCAGAGCGGCCTGCTGGTCGAGAAGTCCAACATGACCGTGGAGAACTTCCGCTGGATCTGCGAACAATGCAAGGGCAGATGTAATCAGCTTGCGCTTGGCGGACGCGGCGATCCCGATCAGCATGAGAACTTTGAGGAACTGCTGGGGATCACACGGGAGAACGATATGGTCCCGAACTTCACCACCTCCGGTTACGGCCTGACACCGGAGCTCGCCGCGCTCTGCAAACGGTACTGCGGCGCGGTCGCGGTAAGCTGGTACCGCAGTGAGTACACCATCCGTGCCATCCAGATGCTGCTGGACGCCGGGGTCAAGACGAACATTCATTACGTTCTCGGAAACAACAGCATCGACGAAGCTATCGACCGGCTGGAACGGAATGATTTTCCTGAGGGCATCAACGCCATCATCTTCCTGCTCCATAAGCCTGCGGGCATGGGAGCGGAGAAGAACGTGCTTTCCTTCGGAGATCCCCGGGTGGCTAAATGTTTCGCGGCCATTGAGGGGAAGCATCCGTTCAAAGTCGGGATGGACAGTTGTACGGTCCCGGGAGCGGTGAATTTCTGCCATCATATCCTTCCGGAATCCCTGGACACCTGCGAGGGCGGCCGGTTCAGCTGCTACATCGGGGCGGATATGGTCATGGTCCCCTGCAGTTTCGACCAGAAGCAGAGGTATCAGGTGCCCTTAAAGTCAAACGAGGGGAATGGTACAGTGTTGAACACCATTGAGAAGGCCTGGAACAGCGAGCCATTTGACAAGTTTCGCTCTGCCCTGCGAGCAGCTTGTCCAGATTGCAAAAACAGGACCTACTGTATGGGCGGATGTCCTCTGATGCCACAAATCGTATTGTGTGAAAGAAAGTATTTCTGAGGGGAGCGATCACCATGAAGATCCAAACAGATTATGTCGCCAATTTCGGCAGCAGTTATGTGATATGCACTTGCCTTGAACAGCGCTGCTTGTTGGGGCGTAGAAGATGTGATGGATTGGCAGCGCGGAATCGATCGGGGCAATTACTGATTTAAGAAATGAATCAAAAACAGATATTCGAGGAGAGTCAAGATGAAGATCAGAACTGATTTTGTAACCAATTCCAGCAGTTCAGGATATGTGATAGTTTCGGTCTTATGCAAAGATGGAAGGGAAATAAAGGCTGAATCAAGTTATAATGCCGGATATGGCGGATATTTCTGGAATCGTAATAATCAGTCAGCAAAAGGCGAATTGGACGATGCCTTTTCAAAAGTTGAAAACGGGAAAGAACTTCTTGAAGTAATTCGCAGCAACATTGAGGATTTTGATTCATTTATGATTGAAGGCGAGGACAATAGTCAGGGGCCTGCTTTTAGAAATAAATTGCTCGCAGTAAAGAGCATAAATGAACTGCTTACAATTAAAATCAGAGAGAATACGCATTTTGATATGGGAGGCGGACAGGGAGCTTCGTATAGCTATATCTTTTACCGTCATAACAACCGTACTTTTTATCCGGAAGATTGGCGATTCTGCCAGGATAATGCATATCCTTCTTTTTTGGACGACCCGAAAGAGGCTGTAATGCGGTGTGCGGAGCATTTTGGAAAACATGTGGATCGATATGGTTTGATGGCTATGCTTTTCCTGAGCGATGAAGTGCTCAGTGACGAATTTGGCCTGAGCAAGAATGAAATTGAGAAACTTCGCTCTCTTCCGGGGAATGGATTTTTCGCCGATAGTCTAAGAATACCGTTTTCTGACTGGATGCTTATGATGAGCAAACCGTCCTTGTTCGTTAATGAAAAATTGATGCCTGCGGTATTATATAGTATTACAAATGGGGATCCTGCGGCAAAAGCACGTGAATACATGAAGTATTTGATTCAGTCCATGACAAGCGACTCAGTTCCGTTGATGAATGCATACAATGGACTTTTACGTTTTGAGAAAAGCAAACAGAAACCGTTAACGTTTGCAGAAGTAAATGATTTTATTGGTACAGAATATAAGGAAATCCGAAAAACCAAAACTGGATGGCAAGCATGGGAAGAAGATGAAAATGGGAAATCCAATAAAGAAGACAATGCGGAAGAATCCCAGGAGACAGAGGATGAAACGCATGGAATGGAATGGATGGAAGAATACGAAGATGTGGTGGAAAAAGACCCTGATATCGTGTTCGATGGGAAGGTGTTTGTATTCTCCGGATTGGCCTTGCATACTGTAGAAAGAGAAGATCCTGTTGTAAAGGCAGTCATCAAAAAAGGTGGTCAATATCGATCAAAAGTTTCTGGATTGACCGATTATCTGGTCGTTGACCCCAGATATTGCGGAAAAACGAAATCAGCGGCAGCAATTCAAGAGAGAAAAAAAGGAAAGCCAATAAAGATCATTTTGTTAAAGGATCTGCAGAAGGCACTGGAAAAAACAAAAGCTAAATCAGCGAAAAAGGAAAAAGCATCTGTCAAATTGGATGCGGGCAGCGGCTTTCCGTACTCAGAAGTCGAGGATTCACGGAAACGTCTGCTCATCCGAAAGCCCAAGAGAACGGACAGCCCCAACAGGTTCGCGCTCGCGTTGATTCCGGTTGAAGATTCGGGATATCGAAGTTACTACTATCCAAAGAGATGGTCTTCCTATCCTCAAAAGCTTGATGAACTTATGAAGGCAGCGGATTCCGTGGTAAAACTGTTCCGTGACGATACTCTGGTTTCAGATCGAGAGTCGGAGCTCAGACAGGGATATATCCGAAATGCTTACACATTCCATGCTTTACGTTCCTTTGTGTGGACCAGCGTTGAATACTGCACAATAAACAAAATCGTACTGGGAGACTTTGATCTTGAGAAATCTCTGACGCTTGCGCAGTTTATTCATAGCTGCGGCGGAGCGAATTATAAAGCAACCGAGAAGAATGCGAAACGGATCGGAGCCGGAATCCTCACTAAGGCAGAAAAAGACTATACGCTTACCGATGAAAGCTACATTCTGCTGGTGAATTCTCTGCATGCGTTTATACCCATAATGGAGCGCGTATATCAACACCTCAAAGATCTCAAATCACAGAGAGAATTGGATGACGCTGCATCAACATTGGCGGATGTTGTCGCGGGATGGTGTGCTTTTTCCTTTGCGTGCGCAAGTGAATTTGAAGTAAAAAGCGGACCGGAAGACAGCATTCCCGCAAAATGCAGGGAACTTCCGATGATAGAGAACGATCTGAAAGTTGTTGATGGGCATTTCTATCTGAAAGGGACGACCTGTATTGCCTGTACAAAAGAAGACGATGCGGTCGAGTTTCCGGAAGGCATAAAATATATCTCAATCCCGAAAATGTTCGATGACATTTCCGGTTCAAAAGAATACTATCATAGGATGACCAAGATCATTTTTCCTTCAACACATACCTGTGGTGGATGGCTTAACATCCCTCCATGCGCAAAGGAAATCGAATTCCGGGGTGATTATGAAGATATCAATACGCCGATCATGAGCTGGGATTCAGAAAACTACCTGAAAATCGAAAAGGTGATCTTTCGTGGCAGGGGTGATCGGATAGCAAAATATGCATTTAACGATGCTAAGTGTTTAAAAGAGATCGTTCTCCCGGAGACTTTGAAGGTTATAGGAGAATCTTCGTTTAGTCGGTTGCCCCAGTTAAAAGAGATACGAATTCCGCCGGATGTCGAAGAAATCGGTTGGGAGGCATTCAAGACTTATCATAATCAAGCGAACATAGTGCTGATCGTTGACAAAGGAAGCAAGGCGGAAGAGGTCGTCAGGCGCTATGTCTCAGACAGAGAAGACTTAACATACAAAGCGGTCATTTCTCTGAAAGAACAGAAAAAGATCGATGAGGAAAACCGTCTGAGGCGTGTTAGCGCAGAGCTTCAGACCAAACTTGCGGGAGCGTACAGAGATTCTCTCGATCAGGGTTCCTATCAGTTGCTGAAAAAAGAGCTCTCTAATATCCTGTCTGGAGTGTGCGACAGGATTACGTTTCATATGATTCAGATCCTGGGGGTCTCCTTTTTACCGGCCATGCTTTCCAAGAGGGCACGGGACCAGATCGCAGTCATGTCCGCGCAAGGGTCCGCATACGACGATCTCCCATCAATCCTCGCAAAGGATTATATTCAGCGAGCGGAAGACAAACGCGCGAGGATCGCTCAGATCACAGAGAATAGAAACAAAAGCATCGCTAAGCTGAATACGGAAGCAACCGAGTTAAACAAGGAGCTATCCCATCTTGGCTTCTTACAAGGAAAAAGAAAAAAGGAGATCGCATCCAGGCTTGCATCGATTGAAGAACAGATCAGGCTGGAAAATGACCGATACGAGAAACTGCGGAAATCTCTTTAAATTAGGGCTTTTGTTATTCGACTCTTGTGCATATATCGTTATCCTTGAAGTATTTCTGAACGATTCAGTTTTATTAGTTAATGCTGAATCATTGAGAACATGCGGATTCTGCCCCATCGATTCACCGCAAAAGAGATAGAAAACAGACGTATTTTTACCTCGATGAGTATTGGACATTTCATGATTCGTTTTGTACTCTGACGAAACAACACAAAATGATTCTGAGATAACAGAACAACAGGAGGAGTAATGAAGATCATTCATTTGTCCGACCTGCATCTTGGCAAGCGGGTCAACGAGTTCAGCATGCTGGAGGATCAGAAGTATATCCTGGGCCAGATTCTGAATGTGATCGATCAAGAAATGCCGGACGCGGTGATCATCGCGGGCGACGTATATGACAAATCCGTTCCGTCCGCGGAGGCGGTGGAACTGTTCGATGATTTCCTGTATGAACTTGCGAAGCGGAAACTGCAGGTGTTTATCATCAGCGGGAACCACGATTCCCCGGAGCGGATCGCGTTTGCGAACCGTCTCATCGACCTCAGCGGGGTCCATCTTTCTCCGGTCTATAATGGAATGGTCACGCCGGTCACCGTGGAAGATGCCTATGGGACTGTCAGCTTTTATATGCTTCCCTTTGTCAAGCCTTCCAGTGTCAGAAGGTTCTTCGAGGATACAGAGATCGAATCCTATACGGACGCGGTGAGAACTGCCGTTGACGCGATGAACATGGATCAGAGCCGGAGGAATGTGCTTGTCACGCATCAGTTCGTGACGGGAGCGCTCCGGTCCGAGTCGGAGGACATCACGGTCGGGGGAACAGACAACATCGACGCGTCCGTGTTCGACGGGATTGACTATGTCGCGCTTGGTCATATCCACGGTCCACAGAATATCGGCTCCGGAAGGATCCGGTACTGCGGGACGCCTTTGAAGTATTCTTTCTCTGAAGCGAACCATATCAAGTCCGTAACGGTCGTGACGCTTAAGGAAAAAGGAGATCTTTCGGTCGAAACGGTTCCCTTGAAACCAAAACATGACATGCGGGAGATCCGGGGCTTCTTCGCCGGTCTGATGAAAGCGGAGGATCTGAAGGGTCTTGCAAGCGACGATTACCTCCACGTCATCCTGACCGACGAGGAGGAGATCCCAAGCGCAATGGACAAGCTCAGAACCGTCTTTCCGAACATCATGAAACTGGACTATGACAATACGCGGACCCGTTCGAACGGAAAGATCCTCGGCGCGGACGCGCCGGAAAAACGGTCTCCGTTCGAACTGCTCGCTGAGTTCTACGAGCTTCAGAACGGGAAACCGCTCAGCGAGGAGCAGAAACAGTTTTCGAAAGAAATCATTGAAAAGATCTGGGAGGAACGGGCATGAGACCGATCAAACTGACAATGTCCGCTTTCGGACCGTACGCGGGAAAAACCGTGATCGATTTTGAGAAACTGGGCAAAAGCGGACTGTACCTGATCACGGGAGATACCGGTGCCGGCAAGACGACGATCTTTGACGCGATCACGTATGCCCTGTTCGGAGAAGCGAGCGGCAGCAGCAGGGATCCGTCCATGATGCGTTCCAAGTACGCCTCCCCAGATACCGTAACCGAAGTGGAGCTTGTTTTCACGTACGGTGAGAAACAGTACACGGTGAAGCGCAACCCGGAATACGAGCGCCCGAAAAGCAGGGGAACCGGAACGACCACGCAAGGCGCGGGAGCGGAACTGGAACTTCCGGATGGGCGAATCATCAACAAAAAAGGCGAAGTGGATACTGCGATCCGGGAGATCCTCGGGGTCAACCGGGAACAGTTTTCCCAGATCGCGATGATCGCGCAAGGGGACTTTTTAAAGCTCCTTCTCGCGGAGACGAAGGAACGTCAGGCGATCTTCCGGGAGATCTTCAAAACCGGAAAGTTCCTGGATCTGCAGGACCGGATGAAAACCGAGTTCGGGAACCTGAAGAACCAGTACGACGTGGCAAACGCGAGCGTCTATCAGTATATGAACGGGATCCGGGCGGAAGGCGACGAGGATCTGTCTTCGGAACTGACCGAAGTCAGGGAGAAACGGCGTCCTCTCGGTGACGTATTTCCGATCGTAGAAGCGCTGATCGAAAAGGACAGGCTGACACAGTCGGAAACGGAAAGGGACGCGGCAAAGCTCGATAAGGACCTTGCCGAAGTAAACGCGTCCATCGGAAAAGCGGAAGAACGGGAACGGACGGAGAAAGATTTAAGAATTGCCGAAGCGGAACTGAAACAGGCGGAAGAGGATCTGAAAAACAAGGATCGCGCGCGCCATGAGGCGAAGGAAGCCGAGCTGGAAATCGAACAGCTCCGGAAACGGATCCAGTCTCTGGAATCCCAATTCCCCGATTATGATGACCGGGAGGAAAAGCAGAAAACTCTTCGCATGCTCCGGAAGGATCAGGAGGATATGGACCGGAAGATCCGAGAAGCGGAGTCAGACCTGAACGCGATTTCGCTTCGTCTTGAGTCTCTGGAAAAGGAACGTACTTCTCTCGAAAACGCCGGGCAACAGATCGAGCGCCTGTCGGCGGAAAAGCGGGAGACGGAAAAGAAACTGAACGATCTCAGGAATCTGAACGCGCTGCTCGGGGACTACCGGCTGGAACAGCAGAAGTTTGTCACACAGCAGCAGAAATACGAACAGGCGCGGGATATCGCGGAGCAGGCACAGGCGGAGCATGAACGGCTGAACCGGCTGTTCCTGGACGAACAGGCGGGAATCCTTGCTCAGGATCTTAAAGAAAACGAACCGTGTCCGGTTTGCGGTTCCGTGCATCATCCGAGACCTGCGTGCCTGTCCCAGGGAGCTCCTTCTGAGGCTGACGTGGAAAGAGCAAAACTCAAGAAGGACCAGACTGGGAAAAAGGCAGAGGAAGAGAGCAAGGCAGCCGGCGAATTGAAAGGCAAGGTGGAATCGAGACGGCAGGAGATCGAACGTGCCATGACGTCCGTTCTGGGAGAAGTGCCTGCAGGAAATGCGGAGGCAACGGTCCTTGAGAAGGGCAAAGAACTTCGCGCTGCTCTGGATGAACTGAAGACCTTGATCCAGAAAGAAGAGGAGAACGTCCGGAGAAAAGCAGTTCTTGACCGGGAGATCCCGAAAGCGAAGGAAGAGAAAGAGCGCCTGGATCAGGAACGGCAGAACGCGAATCTGGAAATCACGCAGATCAATGTAAGCATCCGGGAAACGGAGAAAGCGGTCGATATCCTCAACAGCAAATTGCTTTATCCCACGAAAGCGGCTGCCATGGATGAGAGAGACCGGCTCGCTGCGGGACAGAAGAAACTGGAGAAAGCGATCGAAACTTCGGAAGCGGCGTATCTGGAATGTGCGAAGCGCGTGTCAGGAGCAGAAGGAAAGACCCAGTCTCTCAAAAGCAGGCTAGAGCACATGGAACCGGTCGATACGGAAGCGCTTCGTTCGAGACAGGAGGGACTGTCTGCAAAGAGGAAGGAACTAACGGACCGGCAGAAGGAGATCCATTCCCGTCTCGACACGAACCTTTCGATGGAAAACGAGATGAGGCGGACCTGCGGGGATCTGGAGACGATCGAGAAGAAACTAATCTGGGTCAGAGCACTTTCGAATACGGTCAACGGAACGCTGACCGGCAAGGAAAAAGTCATGCTGGAGACCTACGTGCAGATGACGTATTTCGACCGGATCATCTCACGGGCAAATACAAGACTTCGAATCATGACCGGCGGACAGTATGAGCTGAAGCGCAGGGAAGAGGCGGAGAACAAGTCTTCGAAAAGTGGTCTCGAGCTGGACGTCATTGACTACTATAACGGGACGGAACGGAGCGTGAAGACGCTTTCCGGCGGAGAATCGTTCAAAGCTTCTCTTTCTCTCGCGCTGGGTCTTTCCGACGAGGTACAGAGCATGGCGGGCGGTATCCGGCTGGATACTATGTTCGTTGACGAGGGCTTCGGCTCCCTGGATGAGGAATCTCTGCGGCAGGCGATCCGGGCACTTTCCGAACTGACGGAGAACAACCGTCTGGTGGGCATTATCTCGCATGTCGCTGAATTGAAGACCAGGATCGACAGGCAGATCGTTGTACGAAAAGACAAGAGCGGCGGAAGCAGAGCAGAGATCGTTGTGTAATATGCTTTCTTTCGCTTGCACGTAAATAATAATCAATAATCCCGGTGTCATACAGCTCTAAAAGCTGATCGATGAACACCGGGATTGTATTTTGAATCATTTTTTCTTCCGTCAGCTGGTACTAATAAAAACAGTTCGGAAACTATACGGTCTCGACACGGATGGTGTTGGTGTTGCCGGACTGGCCGTTGATTCTGCCGCCGGTCAGGACCACAGCGTCGCCCTTCTTGAGATGGAAGACCCGCTTTGCGTGCATGACGGCGAAGTGAAACATGACATCCATGGAATCGAACTGCTCGGAAAGCACCGGAATCACGCCCCAGGAGAGGTTCAGCTTGCGCCAGGCTTTTTCTGTCGTTGTCATGCCGATGATGCTGACCGGGCAGCGGAAACGGCTGACAAAGCGAGCGGTAATGCCGGAACGGGAGGAAACAACGATGCATTTCGCATTGGTGTCGATCGCCATGGTACAGACCGCGTGGGAGATCGCGTCAAGCGTGTTCTTGATGTTGTAGGAGGTGTGATAGAACCACTCCTTGTAATCAATGTTTTTCTCAGTGTACTCGGCGATCTCGGCCATATTGCGGACCGCTTCGACCGGGTATTTTCCTGCGGCGGACTCGCCGGAAAGCATGACTGCCGAGGTGCCGTCGTAAACGGCGTTGGCAACGTCGGAGATCTCAGCGCGCGTCGGACGCGGGTTCTGGATCATAGACTCGAGCATTTCAGTTGCGGTAATGACCCGCTTGCCTCTCAGACGGCACTGCTGGATCAGGTGTTTCTGGACGGCAGGCACTTCAACGTAGGGGATCTCGACGCCGAGGTCGCCTCTGGCCACCATGATGCCGTCCGCGATCTCACAGATCTCATCAATGTTGTCCACACCGGAACGGTTCTCGATCTTCGCGATGATGTCAATATCTTTTCCGCCGTGCTCATCGAGGAAGGAGCGCATCGAAACGAGGTCCTCCTTGGTGGATACAAATGACGCTGCGACAAAATCCACGTCGTTTTCGATGCCGAAGAGGAGATCGTCCTTGTCCTGCTCCGACAGGAAAGCGTTCTTCATCAGCTTGTTCGGGAAATTCATGCTCTTCCGGTCGGAGAGAACACCGCCGGCGATGACCCGGCAGCGGATCTCGGGCTTTTCAATCGACTCGACTTCGAGGATGACGATCCCGTTCGCGATGAGGACGCGGTCGCCCGGAGCAAGGTCGTCCGCCAGTCCGTCGTAGGATACGGAGACGATCTTTTCGTTTCCGACGACATCCGCTGTTGTCAGCGTGAACTCGTCCCCGTCCGCAAGGGTGATTCGGCCGTTTTCAAAGGTCTTAATACGGTATTCCGGTCCCTTGGTATCCAGCATGATCGCGATTGGAAGATCAAGTTCCTCACGGACTTTCTTAATAGTATCGATCTTTTCCTGGTGTTCCGCGTGAGTCCCGTGGGAAAAGTTTAAGCGGGCGATGTTCATTCCCGCGAGGCACATTTTCTTCAGAACCTTCTCAGATTGACTTGCCGGACCGATGGTGCAGATGATCTTTGTTTTTCTCATGAAAAGCCTCCTGGTATGAGAATCAGAGTCTTCGCTGACGGACAATTTCTATCTCTATTGTATCGGATTTTGACAAAAAAGCAACGGAGTATTTTACAGATTGTAACATTATGGCCTTTTCAACCACCTTCATCGCAAAAGTGCAGTAAGCAAGAATAGCCAGTATTCTTGTAGCCCTTCTTGATCGCAAGAAGAAACACCTTGCTCATGCGGAACAAGGTGTTGTGTACAAGTTTTTAGTTATTTCCTGTATCTTCTTGACTTGAACGGAACATAGATTTCTTCGATGCTTCTTTTAGCAAATCCCATGCTCCATTAATTAGTATTGTAATTAAGAATGATCAAACATCTAATACCTTTCTGAGAAAATCGATCACGTATCTACGTTTCAGATTGTCATGGTTCTTCTGATTGTAATAGTTTCTCAGGCATGAGTAGCAGGAACTGTCACCCTCGTCCCCACCACATGTACATGCATTCATGATATCATAGGTCTGTTTCAGGACCGCTTTCAAAGCGTTCCGGTCTCTCATCATGCGGACATATCCTGCGCCTCCCGGAGCGTTATCGAACATAATGATCGCATAGGAAGCGGTCCCGTCTTCGTCGGTATAGTACTGCAGACATCCGGAAATATCCCGGTCGTCAATTGAGAAGTAATTGCAGAATCCGCGGAGCAGTCCCTGCAGGACAGAATAAGCATACCAGTGATCATACGCGGGTAAAACAGGTTTTTTGAAACGTATCTGAAGGACGTCTGTTATAAAACGGTAACCCAGGGAATACCTTCTTAAAGTCGTGTTTGAACACGGGTAACCGTGTTCGTTTTTATGGGCTTTCGACTTCGTAAGGGTGAAGTATTTCTTATCGATCTCTGAGTAACCGCAGAAAGTACAGGTATAGAAATTCGACTGATTGATAACAACCATTTCATCTTTCTGACTTTGCCGGACCTGGATCAGACTATGTCCGACGTTATAATCAGCGAAAGATCCTGTATCGTTTCCGATGTATGCGGTCTCGTTGTTGTAAGTCCGCTTTGGCTTGACGAGACCCGGCTTGGAGATCGCGTTCGGATCGGCGATAAAGCCGGCTTCCGGGATCAGGAATGTCTTGGCAAAACCTCCAAGATCGTTTTTGCAGATCGGGCAGAGCTTGGAGCCCTCGACTTCGTTTTCCCGGAAGATGATTACGCTGTTGCAGTGGGGACAGACCTTGTAGTCATACTGTTTCCATAAGGCGTTCGGCAGTTTTTTGATATAACGGCTTGTGATCAAGTTACCATTTGCCACGATCTGTGAACCGGGAGCGTATTCCGAGATCGCCATCGCAAGATCCCGGGATAGCTGTAGCCCGAAGACCGTTTTATTCTTGTCGTCATTTCTCCCGCTCGGGATGGACATCTCTACGGTATCGACAGGGAAACCATAGCGGGGAAAAACGCCTTTTCTGGACAGAAACGCGAGGATCGGTTCATTCAGAAAAGTGTTCAGACGCTGTACATAAAGGCCGGTGCCTCTCCGCTCTTCGTACTGTTCCCTTATCTTCGCCAACAGAGCCCCGATATCTGCGTTATACTCTGCGGCAGCCTTTGTCATGATGCCGGGCTCTTGACCCGGAGAATCACTGATCAGCCGATCCGTCCATTGGTAATCCTCTACGCCGAACGAATCGGATAAGGCTTTCGGAAGACACGCGAGAAGAAACTGCTTCAGATCTTCCGGCTTGCTGCGGAGATAGGACTTGAACGATTCAAAACCCTCTCCTTGATCGGCCTCTCCATCTCCGAACATATGTTCTGCCGTGCTGAAACAGTCACGTCTGATTTTCCAGAAAAAGCTCATCGCGGACGCGTAGATATGACGAACCGCTATTTTCTCGTTGTTGATCTGGAAGGCCGGCGGCATGATTTTTCCCTTGATCATGCGCGTTGGCTCGTTGAAAAATGTAAAGTCGTGGTTGTTTTTATTGCAGAAAGTCAAGGCGAACGCGGCCGCGAGCGCGCTTCGGCCGGCTCGGCCGGCGCGCTGAGCGTAGTTCGCTGGGGATGGAGGCATGTTGCGCATGAATACGGTTTCGAGCGATCCGACATCAACACCCATCTCGAATGTCGTGGAGCAGCTCAGAACGTCGATCCGCTTGTTCTTGAACTCTTTCTGATATTCATACGCAGTCTCTTTGCTCAGCTGCGCTGAATGCTCGACGATTCGAAGCGGCCGGATCTCCATTTCCTGATACATCCGGTAATAATGGTTATCGGAGAACAGGGAGGGAGGGTCGATTTCCTCCAAGGCCCCGTCACAGCGATAAGTCGGACAGACGTTCCGGATATTATGGACCGTGATCTTCTTGCAGGACTTGCAGCGGTACCATCTGGCTCCGCAGGACAGACTCAGTCGGGAGATATCCACGCGGTAAGCTCCATTCTCCTGAAGAAGGATCGCGTTTTCGGGACGAGTAAGCAATCGGTCCCAGATCGCTTTCAGGAATGGGATCCGCTTATCCTCCGGGATCACAGATTCGCCTGCAGCAGCGATTTTGGTGACATAGTCTAGCCTTTTGTTGCTCAGAGTTACGCGGGTCGGGATGAAGGCCTTTCGGCGTTTCGACGCGTCCGTATCCGAGTAGGTATAGGAACTTTTTATTCCGCCGTGGGTGACGTCCTCAAGGTCCGCGAGCGTGAGAGATACTTCACTGCACTCGAACGCGGCGTCAGCGAGCATCGAAAGGATGAATTCGGAACATATCGCCTGCACTTCGGACGGTGTCAGCTTCCAGACACTGTTCGGAACAGCGGTCTCCGCCGGCGTGTCGATCGACAGCAGACCGGTCTTGTACAGAGAAGTGTTGCCGTTATTGTCGACAAGCTCCGTAATGACGGCCTTCCAGGCTTCCTTTTTCGCGTCAGTATCATATCTGCAGATATGATATCGTTCGAATTCCGAAGTCAGATCATCCACAAATTGACGTATCGGAACGGAACGGCCATCCTTCGCTCTTTTATGGAGCGTCTCGATGATCAGACGTTTGTACAGGATGTTTTTGTATGTCTTGTCCATATAGGTGGCGTAGAACGCGGCAGCCTGACGGCTGTCGGAAAACGCCAGGAACTGTTTCGCGGATTCTTTTTTTGCCGCAATGGAAACAGTCTCAGCCTCACCGCCGAAACCGGAATCATCCTCCTCAAAAACCTTCTGTTCTATGGAGATCTCATATGACGGGAGCGCTTCGAAGAGCGCGGTTCCCACGACACTCGTAACGGCTTCCTGTCCGGTGAAGAACATTCTGGTGATTCCTGTGGGGGAAGTCGCTTCACAGGCGGGGCATTTGCAGAGGTTCTCTCCTTTTGTCTTAACGCGGAGCACAGGGATATAAGACTTTTTGCCATGTTCACAGTAATTCGGTCTGGTCAGGTGCGCTCTTTGGATCCTTCCGCAGCAAGGGCATAATTCATAAGGCTCGACGTCGATATTTTCGTCCTCGAGCAGATGATCCTCATCCGTATCGTCATACTGATTCGCTAGAAGGAACAGATCCGCGACCCCCTGCTCGGGCGTTCGGCTCGTCTGCTTTAGTATGTCATTTTCGACTTTTCCGGTCAGATACACGGCGTGACAGGAGGAACAGGTCGCGATCTCGAACACTTTTAGCTCCCTTCCGTTTGGAAGGAAGTGCCTTTCCTTCCGGGTCAGGAACAGATTTTTCTCTTCGCCGAGCGTGATAAAGACACTGTCCGTGGCGCGGAGAAACAGGTGGTATCTGGCGTCGAACAGACGGATATCGTTCTTTTTCCCTTTTGAGGCGACGATCACGAAATTCTCGACCGCGTTTTCCGGCCAGCCGCTCTCTTTCGAGACCTGCGAGATCTGTCTGGGAACGACAACAAAGGAGCGGATCTTCTGGAAGGAAGAATCTTTGATCAGGATGTCATAGATATGTTCGGAGATATCATCTGTCTGGGGGGATCTCAGTCCGTATCTTCGATCGATCTCCCGAAGGAGCTGCAGATCCGGCACATCCTTCTGGAGCTCCGCGCTGTACTCCGAATAGAAAGAGACCGGAAGCGTATACTCCGTTTCGGCCTGCCGGACCGTGACACGCTCCGCGCGGATGATGTCTTCCGCAAGGAAGGGAGCGCTGCAGAGAGACGAGGCGAACGCGGCAACTTCACGGTTACTGTTTTCATCTCCCAGAGTGGCGCTCGTGAGGATATACTGGATTTTCGGATTTCGCAGAGTCGCGTTCAGACGACGCAGCAGATAGGATACCTCGATTCCGGTCGAGCCGGAATAGACATGCGCCTCATCCAGAACGATGAACTTCCATTTCTTCGCGTTCTCCCTGCGGAAAAAGACATCATCATCCGGACGGACCATTAAATACTCCAGCATCGCGTAATTCGTGATCAGAATATGGGGCGGAGCGGCTTTCATCTGCTCCCGGCTGATTAGTTCGTTCTTTGCCGGCTTTGCGTCTCCGTTCAGTGCCCGGTATACCTCGAGCGCATTATCATAATGTTCTTCCGTCTGTCCGGTATAGCTTCCATAGGTGATCTCCGGATAATTCGAGAGCAGCGATCGGAGACGCTCCATCTGATCATTCGCGAGCGCGTTCATAGGATAGATCAGAAGCGCCCGGACACCCGGATCCAGCGTTCCGCTTTCGTGTTCACGGATGATGGAAGAGAGGAGAGGAAGCAGGAAGCTTTCCGTCTTGCCTGAACCGGTACCGGTGGAAACTACGACATTTTTGCCCGACAGGACCTGATCGATCGATCTCTGTTGATGACGGTATAAAGGTCTTGTCAGATTGATGTTCAGACGATGGAATCCCTTCGGCAGAACACCCTGACTGATCAGATCCTCGATACTGGAACCTTTCTCAAATGAATCCGTGACCTCCAGGTAGGGACCGTTCGCGAACTGCCGTCCATCCTTTAAAAGCGTGTCCAGCTGCTTCTGGTAGATGGGGTCCTTGATGGAAAAGATCGTGCGCAGATAGCGCATGTATTTCTCGGTCACGTCTTTTGACGCGGCAATCGGTAAAAAAGCCATGTCCTCTTCTCCTTAAATCAGTTTGTGATGTTTCAGCTCCTGCAGAAGCTCTTTCTGCATCTCCGAGTTGAACTTCGGGATGCTGCCGAAGCCTTTCGTCCCTTTTCTCTGATATAGCGAAAGTAGTTTATCGACCTTGGAATAACCGGCCTCTTTCAGACGGTTTTCTGTCATTCGGGAAAGATGCAGGGAATCGATCGAATCCGCCGCGGTTACCGGTTTTGTATCGGAATGCGGCGTTTCCCCGGAAGACGGGGAAGGAGACGCTTCCCGCGGTTTGGAGATCGTCTGCGATGACTTTTGGGGAGCAGGCTCTTTCTTCAAAACTACAGGGTCAGACTGCGCAGATTCCGCTTTTGTACCGGATCGCAGACCGGACGGAAGCGGTCTGCGGAAATATACGCCATAGAAGGAGAGTGTCTCCTCAATGCTGTCGATGATCATATCGGGGATATTGTATCGCGCTTGCAGATCCTCTTTTGTCCACTCGGCGAAATCGTCTATGCTTCCGATATGCGTCTGCATGACATACGGATAAGCGAGTCTGTTCCAGGTGACATCTTTGGCATTGGGCCTTTTATTCGCGATCCTCGTGACAGATGAACGGAAAGTGATATCGAAGGAAGCTTCCTCAATCACTAGGAACGGACTGATATATCGATAATCGGACCGTTTCCGTTCCACAAACTCGATTCGGAACAGATCTTCGTCACGGCCCAGTTCGGTATATCGGCGGTAAGCAGTCGGTTTAGGCAGTTTCGGGTTTTCTTCCTTCAGGATCCCCTTCCGCTTTGTGTCATACAGGAAGGAAGTATCATCATCAAACTCATCCTTGAAAGAAAGCGACACGAGATTCGGATCAGCCAGGTTCGGGAAATATACAGAAACGGGGAAAGCAGCCAGTTTCTTGCCCCGGTTCTCTACGACCATGGTTCCCGAATACATGCCTCTTTCCGGCATCCGGGCAAGATCTTCCACGAAGTAGTCAAAGGAGAGGTCGAGAATGTTGTTCGAGTCGTCGCTCTTTTCGATATACAGCGCTTGGAAAGCGCGGTGAGCCATATCGTACGGGTTGACGAGGGTACTGTAGAATTTGCCGATGGAATAATAATCTGAGCCGTCGAATCCGGAATCATCCTCCTCGATCTCGAACAGTTCGATCGCGTACTGACCGTTCTCCGCGAAAGTATCCAGTATCCCCAATCCGTTTTTCAGCGGCAGTTTCTCTTTCAGCAGCTGGTCCTCGCGGTAGATGTCGGCGAAATACGAGCCTTTTCCAAGAATCGAAGCGTGAACGCTGAGGGATTTTCCTTCATTGATCTGGGAAATCGAGCAGGAAGTGGGAATACTGTGGCGGATGACACGGAGAAGTTCTGTCCAGCCGGTATCCGTCTTCATATAGAGAATGCTGATGTTGCTTCCGCTGTCCAGATGCGATTTGAACCAGCGGATGTCGCACGTTATGAATGACTCATCGGCAGTCTGCCGGTATTCTTTTTCTTTTGTCTCCGCCAGCAATTCGTCGGAAGCCTCTTCCGTGAACAGAACAAGGCGCTTGTCTGTCCAGCTGAGAAATACAGTATCTGGGAGTTCAGAATGCCAGATCGTCGCCGGCCTCTCCGCGCTCCAGTCTTTTCCTGTAAACGAGGTGAACAAAGCGGGAACTTTCACCTTTAGGGTATAGATTGATCCTCCGGCATTCAGGGAGAAGTCAATGTGTCTTCCAACTCTGGCAAGGTCAAATCGAAAAACGTTCCCGGATGGATCCTTGCTGCATCCTTTCTCCAACGAGGCGAGGTCCAGACCTTCTTTGAAGCGGACGACACCGCGCGGTTCAAAGACATACGGAGCGTCGTCGTATTCGAGACGGAACCCATCGACGAATACAAACTTCCATTCATAAGTGGCGCCTCCAGGGATATCCGCCAGGATCGTATTTAAACCGTCTTTCGGAGCAACAGCTTTCTCTGGTTCGATCCAGTAGCCGGTATCGCCGCTCCTGTCATCGATCGGAAAGCGCATGGATGCGATGTCAGTCAGACTGAACCGGACAGAATTGATCTGGATAACGGTTCCGGGAGCCTTGCTTTCAGAAGTGCGCAGGATGATCCGGGGAAACTTCGCGTGCAGGCTGACAGGTTCACCGCTTTCTGGTATGCATACAAGATCCGGAACGGCAGTATTGCCGGCCAGTCCGAAGGTGATCACGTCTCCGCCGATCGATACCGCGTGTCCGTTTGGAAGGAGCAGAACGTCCCCGTTTTCAAACTGGAACGCGGTAAGCAGCTGGTCCTGGATCTCATGTTTCTCGGCAAGAGAACTGGAACGCAGCACGGAATCTTTTGAGGAGAGGGCGTAGACGTTCCCGGCACGCAGATTGTTTGTGAAAACCAGATATCCATCCTCATCAAAGAAGCGGACATCTGTCTTAGGCAGGGAAAAAGAACGGATCGTATGGCCTTCATGATCGACCAGCCGGATCCGGAAATCACCGAGAAGATTTTCCCAGGAGGGCAGAGCAACAGAGTGCTCCAGAACCCTGTACCCGATGACCGCTTCCACGATATCCGGACGAATGATCATTTCCGCGGGGCCTGAAACATTCCAAACAAGATCCGGGTCGTCTCCGATCACGATCTGCTGCGGCAGAACGAGACTGAAAGCGTAACGGGACGGATCGAACAGAAGATAAGGCTTTGAAAACTGTTTTTTCCCTCTTGAAGCTCCGGCTCTTCCGCTGGCGCTTTCCAGAATCAACTTGTCTGACTGATGCGCCCACAGCTGCAGCCTTGAGTAGATCCTGTTGGACGTCCGAAGCGAATAGTCGGGGTTCCAGAAAAGTTTGTCCAGAAGTTTTAGATGGTTGCGGATGCGGATCTTCGATCCTCGTGGATTTGCCCGGAAGGCGTCCGCGGTATTCTTCACCAGGAGCGCGCTGCGGTCCGCCCGCTCGACCAGGGCGTTCATTGCCTCACGGTCCAGCTGGGAAAGATCCCGGTCCAGAAGAGAGGAATATACCGCGTAAAGAAAGGTAAAATAGGAATCCAGATAAAGATCCGTAACGAAACAGTGCAGCAGGATATTCTGGACATACTGATTCTGCTTGCCTTCTTCCTGCGGCAGCAGAAAACGCTGATGTTCTTTCAGAACTCTATTGAACTCAGTGCCGATACGGCGCTGCTCGGTACCGTCGCCTTTCAACAGCCCGATCTCAGCGTAGAACCGGGACCAGAAATTGCCATCCTGGTAGACACGCTGCGCGATCTGAACGAGTCCGACAGCGAACAGGGGGCTCCCGTTCAGACGCTTGATCAGACGTGCCCGCTGGATGATCTTGTGCAGCTCGGATCTAAGCAGTTCGTATTCTTCCTCGCTGATCGGGATGTCGCTCAGATATGTCCTTCTGCCGATCTCCCTGCTGATCCGGGCAGATAGTTTCTGCAGCGGTGTTTTCTGCCCCGGTTTCATGTCCTTCGGCTTTTCATCGCCGGCGTCATAATCGCGGATCGCGGGAGCGCCGACAAGGATCGAAAGAAGACGCTGATAACGGTCCTCTTTCAACTGATCCGAGTAAGGCTGTTGGAACTTGATCGCTGTATCTTGCCCGGCATTGACCCTGACCAGATAGATGAAACCTTCCTGGAGCAGCTCTCGGTATTCGTCCGCTCCCGGAAGCCAATGGATCAGCTGGCCGGACAGGGCGTAATGCGTGTCGCAGACCTGTATGATATCAGAGATACCCTCTTCATTTGCGTGACGCGTGATGCTGTACAGCAGGGAGACACAAGGATCGAGATTCCAGGAGGAGACACGTGCCCGGACATACCGGTATAGCTTTTCTACATCTGTGTCCGATGGGGCAGGCGCGTTCCCGTCTGCTGCTTTCTCTCTCTGAGAATACCGGATGACAACTTTATCATATGAAACATGACAGATATCCAGCATGATGCGGATACATTGGATAAAGTCCCTGATTCCGCGGGCGGTTTCCAGGTAGAAACCAGGCGCGGCTTCAAAAGGGGTCGTCAATTGATCGGTTTCATCCTCGCCAAAGACGAGACGAGAGCTCTTCTTCGCACTTTTTCTTTCACGGAGTCTCCCAAAAACATTGGGATAGTCCTGGATCAGTCTGCTTGTGATTTCTGTATAGACCTTTTTCCAGCTGGATGTGGGGATCTCTTCAGATCCATACGTTACAGAGAGCGGTTTGGCATGCGCAAGCGATCCGGGATCCGTGAGATCGACGATCTGAACACTCGGAGAAGATTTAGAACTGGGGGACGTGTTTTCTTTTTCAGAATGTGCCATGGAATGATCCTGCCTGTTGCGAAGATGATTTATAGACCGGAGAACCTGAGATCTCACAGGGAATCAGCGGGAAAACAAGCCCGGGATACGAGAGGAACAGTGCTGAAGTGATCAGATACAATCAGTATATCAAGTGGAAACTGAATAGTCAAAATAAATGAAGCAGGGAAGATGACAAGACACCTTTTCATAGATAATATCATCAGGAACAGTATGAGACAAAGGAAACCAAAAAAGGATAATAAGATATTTCTTTTTACCAGCGTAAATGATATATTATTTTAAACAGACAAAGGAGATGCTATGAAAATGAAGCTGATAAAATCCGTTTGTATTTTGATTGCGTGCCTGATGCTGATCTTTGTGGCAGGCTGCGCGAAAAAAGCGTCCCCGGACGATACCGTCAAGAAGTTCAGCGATGCGATTAAGGCTTTCGACATGGAAGCGATGGATGAATGCGTCAAGGGAAATCAAATCCCTTCTGAAATAGATATTGAGAATGAGGAGACGATCGGCGGACTCATGGAATATTTCAGGAAATGGGCGAAAACTTTGGAGTATAAGATCGTAAGCAGCGAGGTGACGGAGGACACGGCTAAGGTCACGGTAGAGTATACGCATACCGACGCATCGGCTGTGTTTACGGATGCGATAAGCGACTACTTCACGCAGGCTCTTGCCATGGCTTTCAGCGGAGCTTCGGATGAGGAGATGGGCGAACTTCTGGTAAAACTGCTTGCAGAAAAAGCGGAAACTTCAGAGATCGGAACCAAGCAGACCACGATAATTTATCCGCTGGAGAAGGTCGATGATAAATGGCTGATCACGGAATTGCCTATGGATACGATGTATGTGGTCACCAGCGATCTGCTCCGTCCCATGATGGAGATGTCGGATGCCCTGTCAGGTCTGGAATGACCTCAGGGCGGGGATTAATCGGAGCCTTATCTGCATGAACCAGTCCAGGACTTGCGAAAGACATGCCCTGTACATATAATTAAGAAAATAGGAGATATCATTATGGCTTATTGTTCGAAATGCGGAGCGCGGGTCGGTGATTCTGACAGGTTCTGCAACAATTGCGGCGCGCTGATCACTCGCGGCCAACCGTCGTCAAATACGAATGAAACAGTGACCAGAAGCAATGCAGGCGTTCTTGCTTGTCCGAAATGCGGGAGCACAAATATCCGTTCAGAGACGTTTCAGGAACAGGACCAGTCTGTCACGACGGGAGTATCCAAGACGAAACTTGTTGAGAAACGCCATGGATTCTTCTGGTGGCTGCTGATTGGCTGGTGGTGGACGATGATCAAAGCAGTCCTGTGGGTTGTTGCTTTTATCCCGATGGCGTTAATCCGGGCGGGCAGACGGAGAAAATATGTCGGCACTACCACAACGGTGAACACGACGAAGAACAGGATCCAGTACCATATCGTCTGCACCTGCCAGGACTGCGGTCATATCTGGAAAAAGCAGTAATGTTTTGTTAAGTTTATCATGGAGCTTCCGGTTTATCAGGGCATCAATACGAAATCTCTGCAGCGGCTGTTTGATAACATGTCCGAATGTTACAAGCCGTTCTGGTTTCAGGCACTTATTGATAAGGTCATAGAGGGGAACAGACAGGTTTTTTCCTTCGAGGAACTGATTGACGGGATGATTGCGGACGCCTGGTATCCGGTGCTTGAGTACAAGCTGAATCTTGGGCCTGCCGATACATTGGAGGCACTGGTGCAGTACGCACAGAAGGTGACAGGTCTCAAATCCGTCGAGAAGAGAGAAACGATTCTCTCGAAAGTACGTGCGTCAGACGACAGGGAGATCCGGCAGAAAAAACTGACGTTGACTCTGAATGTGCCTTACAGGCTGCAGGCGCCGTTTCTTCCGGGAATTAAGGGCAAGGCATGGAACTGCTCACAGAAGGAACTGGCGGAAAAGATCACAGGACATGGGGACATCATTTACCAGTTCGAATCCATAGCTGGACTGAACAGCCTGATTCGGGTGAATGACAGATGGGCCTCGTACATCCAGGCAAACTACCAGATCCTCTCCGGATGGATCCGGTATAACTTGATTCTGTACCTCCAGAAGAGAAATCCGAACGTGCCCGGCATATCAAACAAACTGGAACCTCCTGAGAAACGGAATCTGGAGAAGGTCAAAAGGTTCTGGAAGACCATTCTTGAAATTGAGCCGGTGCATGAAATATACGGCTTGATCGCTATCACTTCTAAGGATATGTCTATCGATCACTTTGTTCCCTGGTCTTATGTCGCGAATGATGAGTTCTGGAACCTTAGCCCGACGACAAAAAGCATCAACAGCAGCAAGAGCAACCGGCTGCCGGACTGGGATTCCTATTATCCGAGACTTCGATCTTTGCAGTATCATGCTTATCAAACAGCCTGGAAATATCCTTCTGTACAGGACGAATTCAATAAATGCCTGAAGGAGCACGTCAACAGTGCGGATGTGCAGCATAAGCTGTACCGACCGAACCTTACGGAGGAAGAGTTCTATGGCAATATGGAAAGTATCCTGAGACCGGTCTATCTCGCTGCGCAGAATATGGGCTTTGAAAACTGGCGGTTCGAATGAGTACGATTGATTATTACAACCAGAACGCGGAGGCATTCGTTCAGGGAACTCTGAACGCTGATATGGGCGCGCATTATTCCCGGTTTCTTTCTTATCTTCCTTCCTCCGGCCGCATTTTGGATCTGGGTTGCGGAAGCGGAAGGGATTCCCGATATTTCATGGATAAAGGGTATGAAGTCGTTCCGGTGGACGGCTCTATTGAAGTCTGCAGGCTCGCAGAGGAATATCTTGGAATTCCTGTGCGGTGCCTGCTTTTTCAGGATCTTGCTTTTCAGAAAGAGTTTGACGGAATATGGGCAAGCGCGTCCCTTCTTCATGTCCCCAAAAATGAAATGCCTGAGATTATGGAAAAAGTGCAGGCGGCTTTGATTCCCGGAGGATACCTGTATGCCTCTTTTAAGTATGGGGAGGGGGAAAACGATATTAATGGCCGGTTCTTCAATTTCTACTCGGAAGTGGATATTCGGAAAAAGCTCCTTCCACAAGGGCTCAAATGTATTGAATACTGGATCTCTGGTGATGTGCGTCCCGGAAGAGAGAAAGAGAAATGGCTCAACTTGATAATAGAGAAAAGCGAATGAGTATTATTTGCTTTTCACTACCGAATACAGGGAACAATAGAGTGTTGAACACAATTGACGATATTTCATCAATGAAGTCGTGATATATTAAAGTGATGAGATAAGCGGCCTAAGCCTTATATTATTCTTTTTTTGATATTTGATTCATCGATGAGTATTTGCTGCGATTCAAGACAAGACAAAAGGGAGAACATATATGAATACTAGTCCTCGTTGCTTGTATTATAACAGTACTTATCGCTCCTATAGAATAACTATTATCCTATAACTTTTATTCTATCATTTAAAGAATAATCGGTCAATTCAGATAAAATGGCCGGGGGAATGCCCTGGCACGATAAAATGATTCAATAGAGACTAGCTTTTCTGGAGAACGGAAAATCTGTTGAATCTTCAAATAAGTATCTGAACTGGTATTATTCAGTTCTTATTTAAAAACCTGATTCGCAACTTTTTTTCCGTGATGACTATCATCATTGGATGTACAATAAGGTCAAATAAGAACTATGAAACTAATTATCTGGTTCTAGCAGATTTAAAACCGTTTTTTTCGGTTTTGTTATGAACAAAGAGGAATCTTTAAAAGTCGCCTTGAATGCGACCTTCGTAAGCACTTTCCGATGTATAATGCGAACAGAAAAGATAAGTTTCCTGCTGTTGGAACAAGAATTCGCAGCATCGCACTTTGACAAACAGGCTTATATGCTTTATCAGGAATATTACAATTATTATCAAAGGGGGCAATCGCATATGAAATGCACATCAGCCGAAGCAAACAAAATCCTCAAAAAACTCTTTGACGATCATAACGATCTTTTAAAGAAAGAATCGGATGCCAAAGTTTTCAAAGCGGCGACGGTAGAGAATCTCGAAGACGCAAGACCGCAGTACGACTATAACGCCACGCAGCAGCAACTGACCGAGATCGAGCGCAAGATCCGCATCATCAAACACGCAGTCAACGTTTTCAATCTTACGACAGAGATCCCCGGGACGGGAATGACCATCGACCAGGTTCTCATTTATCTGCCGCAACTGAGCCAGCGCAAGGCAAAACTGTCCGCTATGAAGCTGCAGCAGGCGAAAATGCGCAACGACGGATATAACGCCAGCAACAACTTCATCGAATATACCTACGCGAACTACGACCCGGCTCAGGCCGATGCCGACTACAACAAAGTGGCCAACGAACTGGGACGGATCCAGAACGCGCTGGATCTGGTCAACAACACGGTACAGTTCGAAATCAACTTCTGACGGATTTTCCGTCGGAAGGACCGGTCAAACGTCTCTTATACTGATTATTATGCTGCTTGAATGATCAAGCGCCGTTATTTGTTTTTTCTATCAGTTATTGCGAGAGAGTATCAGTTCATTGTAAGAGAACGAATGAGCATTAACGTTCGACCGAGTCTTTCCGAAAAAACTTTTAATGCGCGGCGGAAGTACGGTTATAAGCCACGCGTTTCCGGGAATGCACCGGAGTAATCCGGTGCCCGGAGCATGGATCGGATTTATTGGAAGCGGAGGAAAGGATAAAGGAAAAGAGAGATAAAACAGAACAGGTTTTCAGACCGTTAACAGGAAAAGTATCAATCAAAAACAGGGGGCACGAGAGAATGCGAATCATCATCGAAGAACTGAGAAAAGAATGGCAGAACGGGACCTGGAAACCTGAACGCAAAGAATTGTTCATGGGCGCGGACCTTGCGGTATCGGACAAGCTCATCAAGGTTCACCCCAGCGACGTACTGGTCGTTACCAAATACGCGTATGAATTCAGTTCGGTCGTCTTTGAACTTCGGGACAGGCTGAAAGAATACATCGACTACCAGAACAAATACGAGTTCTATCCCAGACTCGGCGAAGCGGCAAACCGCTGCATCGAAGAAGGCAGAAACGAGCCCGAAGCGCTGATCGACGCGGCGCTGACAGAGGCTTCCGCCATCGCGGAGGAGTGGGACCGTTACCTCTACTTCGCGTACGGGTCAAACATGGACGAGAACCAGATGCAGGAGCGCTGCCCCGGCGCGGTCAAGGTCGGTATCGACACAGTAGAGGGCATGCGCTTTGTGCTTGACTCCGCCGGAGTCGCGTCAGTTGTTCCGCACATCGGTTCCAGGGTAACAGGTGTCATCTGGCTGGTCACGAAACGGCACGGCAAAACACTCGACCGGTACGAAGGTGTTGCCTCAGGCTGCTACCGTCTGGAGACGATATATGTCACCATTGACGGAGCGAGGTATCATGCTTACGTCTATCTCTCCAACCGGGACACGACAAAGCCCGGTCATCGCGACGGGTATATGGCAAAGATCATCAACGCCGCGAAACATCACGGGTTCAGCGAAAGCTATATCCGCGAACTGCAGTCATGGGAGAAAGAATAATTATTATGGGCAACACGGCAAAGGCAGATATGTATCCGCTTCAGGGATACCTGAAAGGAAAGAATGAAGAACCCTGTCTCGGAATTGAACTGACCATCGGTTCAGAAGCCGGTACGGAACAATACTACGGACTAATCAGCCATGAGGCGATTCAAAAAACCGTCGAAATGCTGGAAGCCCTTAGGAATGGAACGCTTCAGGAAGACCGGTGCGTCTGCCTTATCGATGATTATCGCCTTGAAATATCCATAGAAGCGTCAGCTGATAACAAACAGCATCCGTGTGCGGTGAGTGTCGTTAAGAAATACACCGGCCGGTCCTATCTGTCCTATGATATAGACGACTTTTTTGCTCCCGCCGAGGAAAAGCCGTTTCAGTATAAAACTCCGGCAGAGAATCCGGAATCTTCATATGCGAAGGAGGAATTCCGTCCCGAATTACGTCTGGTTCCGGAAAGGGAGGTATTTGAGCTGGAGAACAGCCAGATGGAGAATATCCTTGCTTCCTTCCGGGATGGTCTGGGGTGTGTTGACTGGTCGCAGTACGGCAAGCAGCAGCTGTACAGGTTCCATTTTCCAAGAAAAAAACCTGTCGGTTTCGGCACGATAACGGAAACGAACTGGAGCATATCGCAATTGATCCAAGGACACCGAATCGAGCGGATCTTCTTTAGCATGACGTGCATGTATGACATGCATTATTGGGAGAACTTCCTTGAGGGCACCCTGTATGACCTTGACGGGCAAAAGCCATGGGAACTCGTCATGGAATTCGATCACGGATTCCTAGAGATGGTCCCCTGGAGAGGATCGACGATACTTTTGACCTTCTTTTCCAGGGACGAGGTAATCTGCGACGATTATCCGGACGATATGGACGGCGATTTCGGCTGTCCTCAATACTATGAAACCAAAGGTCCCGCCGCCGACAGCGTTTGCGACAGGACAGTTGAGTCGGTACAGGCGATTGATTCGCGGGAATACTATCAATCAGAACCGGATCAGAGATGGGGCGGTTCGACGGACTGGATCTATCAGAACTATCGGGAACCGACCACTCTTATTTTCCGGTTAAGCAATTCACTGGAACTCGGTGTTGTTTCTGATGAAAGTGAAGAATGCCGCCTTCAGGTACAGCCTCTGAAACCGGCTCTTCGAATCTTGTAAACCAGTTTTTGTCATCCACACACATAAAAACCGATCCGGAAGGATCGGTTTTTGACTGTATTTGCAACGAAACTGAATTGCACTCCATTTGATAAACATTATATCACTTGTCTAACAAATGGGGTGCAGTTCAATGGAAATGGCTTCTCTCGGTACATAGGCATATTGCCCGGTCATCAGGAGACCGGGCAGTATGTTTTTTATGAAACAGGAGTCAATGTGCCGCTCGCGTCTACCTGATCCATTCCCTGCATGTCTCTGTGATAGTGGAGCACCCACTGCGTGCCGACTTTTTCAATGGGGAAACTGTCGCTGTGCTCCTGGGTGACCTTCTGCATGGAATCCCAGAACGCGGTGAAAGTCGCAGTTACGGTCCCGTCTTCGCCTATCGTGTATGTGCCCTCATCCTTATATGAGATGAATCCGCCGTATGCGCTGCAGTCCATCGTAATATTGCCGTCTTCCGTCAAAGTGAAAATGAAGTTCAGTTCACCGTACTGATCGGCGATGCTTGCCGTCAGTTCACCGCTGAAGCCGGACACTTTGGAATAGTCGGTATCGTCCGACGCGATACGGAAGAAATGCACTGCCATTGCGTTGTAAATGGATGTCCGGATGTTGACGATGTCATGGTCGAGACCGATGAAACGGATAAATGTCATATTCGTTCCGTCGATCAGTTTCGGGGCGCCTTTCGCTTCAAGGCCCTTGTACATATCCACCCAGACTTCGCGGTCGGGACCTTCCTCGGTACCGAGCGTATTCATATAGAACTTGATGTCATAGTTTTTGTTCGCTTCGGAATTCGCGTAAGCGGCAAGCGTATCG
>JAEEGL017458550.1_pt1 | contig 50425 bp, 51 predicted proteins | sample 9134231 | NCBI WGS metagenome assembly JAEEGL01 (sample SAMN16246548, study PRJNA631951) | gut metagenome | biome: gut microbiome; feature: rumen; material: fiber-attached | host: Bos | place: Iran: Karaj | collected 2018-10 | reverse complement strand
GTTGGCTAGAGCACTCGGTTCATACCCGGGGTGTCGTTGGTTCGAATCCTACATCCGCTACCAGGCCCGGTGGTCAAACGGTTAAGACACCGCCCTTTCACGGCGGTAATACGAGTTCGATTCTCGTCCGGGTCACCAAAAGCCCGATCCCTGATCAGGGACCGGGCTTTTTCTTTATTTCCTTATTATCATTCCGTGAGTTCGCCTCTCAGATCCTTTCCGATCATATCCTTTATGACATCGACATCATCGCATGTGCTGAACAGATAGTACATCTTTGCGACCGCTGCTTCCGTGGTCATGTCTCTTCCGTTTGAGGCCCCTATCTGCCTCAGCATGCTTCCCGCTTCATAGGCGCTCATGTTCACTGTTCCCTGAGGGCACTGGGAACACACCACCGTCACGGTCCGTTCTGCGTTCTTTTCCGCTGTAATGGAAGCCAGCACGCTGTTGTCATCAGGGATATTGCCGGATCCGAATGTCTCCAGAACCACCCCTCTGAGAGCTCCGGTGAACATCGGTCTGAAATGCTCGAACCGGATACCGGGGAACACTTTGAGGACCCCTATCGGTACTTCTCTCAGCTGCACGCTCCGGAAAGGCTCCTCTTCCCTTTTCCTCATGGCTGCCTCATTGTACTGGATGGATATTCCTGCCGTAGCAAGAGGCGGATAGTTGGGAGATGTAAATGCCTGCATCCCGTCCGCTGAATACTTCATGGTCCGGTTGCCCCTCAGCAGAAGTCCTCCGAAATAAATGCATACTTCATGCACCCTTCCCGAGCCTGCGATCATCAGCGACGTGATGAGATTGTCTCTCCCGTCGCTCCTTGTCTCGAAAAGAGGGATCTGTGAACCGGTCAATATGACCGGTTTATCCAGTCCGCAGAGCATAAAAGACATCGCTGACGCGGTATATGCCATCGTATCTGTGCCGTGAAGGACCACGAAACCGTCATAATCCCCATAGCTGTCAGCTATGATCTTCCCTATCTTGTTCCACTCATGGACCGACATCCTGCTGGAGTCCAGCAAAGGCTCCGTCTCCACAAGATCCCACTGCGGTATATCCGCTGCTTTCAGATCACTCAGTCCGTATATCGCTGAACGAAAGAACTCTCCGTTCGGTTCATACCCTCTTTCGGTCCGGGTCATTCCGATGGTTCCGCCGGTATGAATGATGAGTACTCTGCTCATGATCTCTCCTTTTTATTCTGCACCTTCAGTTATGGGATGAGCCCATTTCCCTTTTCTGTAGTATATGGTGTAACACAGGAACGTGGTCATGTTATGTGCGATCATGCATCCCCAGGCAGCTTCCAATCCGAAGCCCAGCAGCCTGGTGAATATATATGTCCCCAGGATCCTGACAGTCCATATAGCGATGATATTTACGGCAAATGAGAATCTGGTGTCTCCCGCACCCTGCAGTATGCCTTCCAGGACATTCGATACCCCGAAAAACGGCTCCGAGCAGGCGACCATGCGCAGGACCGTGCTGCAAAGCGCTATGACTGCCATGTCCTTGCTGAACAGTCTTACCATGGAAGGGGCAAAAATAAACAAAAGGCTTCCCGTGAACACCATCATCAGGACTTCACAAAGGATCGTCATCCTCGACACCTTGTGAAGTTTTTCTTTGTCTCCCGCGCCGATGGCATTTCCGGCAAGAGTAGCCGCCGCAGCCATCATTCCGAATCCCGGGATGTAGAATGCAGATTCGACTGTGTTCGCGATAGTATGTGCCGCCGTGGATATCTCTCCAAGGGAATTGATCATTGAAGCAAAAACAACATATCCGAGAGAGGATCCGAATCGCTGGAACATGTTCGGGACCGCGGTCTTCAGACATGGCCCCATTATCTCCCAGTCGATGCGGACAGGCAGTCCTTTAGGGGAGATCTCTTCATGACGGAAGATGCTGACTGTTATCGCTATTCCTCCATAGAGAAAAGACACTGCGCTCGCCGCTGCCGCCCCGATGACGCCCATCCCTGCTCCGAAGACGGTGAGTTCTTTTCCGAGAATGCTCACGACCCTTGTCGGTTTGATCAGGATCATGTTGAGGATCAGGTTTATGGCATTCATGGAGAGACCGACCCTCATCGGAGTCTTTGTGTCTCCGGATGCCCTTAAAACGGTTCCGAGGATCATGTTGGCCGTTCTGGGAAGCATGGGCAGGTAAAGGACAAAGAAATATCTGGACGCAAGGTCCCTTATGTCTTCGTCCACGTTCATCCATACAGGTACCATCCTGCTGACGCTGAGCACTGCGACCGTAAATACCGTTCCCATGACGACCGATGTTATCAGCGCCTGCATTACCGCTCTTTTGGCCCTGTCGTAATCTCCGCGGCCTCTTGCCTGGGAGATATACGCGAGAAAGCCGATGCCCAGCGCATAAACCGTGCTGTAGACCAGCCAGTTGACTGTCGATGTCGACCCGACTGCCGCCGTGGCTTTTGTCCCGAGACTTCCGACCATCGCTGTGTCGATATACTGAACGGCAGTGCTCAGTATCTCCTCCAGCATCGTCGGCCATGCAAGGGTGAAGATCGTCGGCAGATATGTGAAATCAAAATAGCCTTTTTTTATACCGGGCATAGAAATAACCTCCGGGTCCCGTCTCATATCCGGAGCTTCTGTTCATTCCTTTGTCGGAGCCTGAAGGGAACCGATCATTTCTATGGAATATGTTCAGCAGATTCTCTCCGTATTGTATATTATGCTGTTCTGTATACTAATTGTTATTATTTGAACAGTACTTTCAGCGAATTGTAGAAATAATAAGGCGCCAGCATATCCGTGTGTCTGAACTCGGACAGCGCAAAATAAAAGTTGTTCTTCAGCGGATCTTTCCCATAGGAGAACACATCTGCCTTCGGGATATACTTCATCTGTTCCGTCATTGCTGCCACATCGTTGGGGTGTCCGTTGCTCGCAAATATAAAGAAGGGCAGTTCCGGACGCTTCCTGATGGGTTCGGTGATGTAATCCGTGACCTGCTCCGGTGTCCTCTCGGCGTTCAGCGGCAGGCCTGCGGTAGTCATGCAGCTCATCGGGGCATAATAACGGAAATACTCGAAATCATTGTGCAGGATATACCAGGTACATACAGCCCCTCTGGAATAACCGCTGAATCCTCGGTGATCCCTTGACGCCTTCTTAGCCTCATCGGATGCATCGGTGAGCCAAGTATTGTATCTCAGTTCCACCGCCGGGATGATATCTTCCACGACTTCCCTGTAGAAATTTGGCGCTATGCCTCCGCCGCCGTAGTTCCCGTCTCCGGCAGGCACGTCTCCTGTGCTTTTTCTCGTCTCGATATCTTTGGTCACATCAAAATAATATGTTGTAAAGACCATGATGCAGGGCTCGATCTCCCCTGAATCAAATATCATGTCCACGGTCTTCTTTGCTTCTTCCGACGTGAAGATGTCAGGGTCACAGGTGTTTCCGTGCTGGTAATACATCACATTGTATCTCTTATCTTTGTCCTGCGGATCATAACCATAGGGGAGATACACATTGCAGTATTTCGGATGTTTTATCCCATCCTCATACACTTCGGTGAAATAATCCACTCTTTCAAAATGACCGGGTCTTTCCGGTTCACTCGCTATATCCGGGTTATATTCAAATACCGTTTCAAAATCGATAACCTCTCCAGCGGGATGAATCACTGTCTTTCTCTCTTCTGCCATGTCTCTTCCACCTTTCGTTTTTCCTTACCTAAAATGATAGCAAATTGATGCTGATGCCTCAACAGAACGCCGTTATCTAGTTTTTGCCCTTTCTTTCATATACAAGTCTCATACAATTATGAGATACTAGAGAAAAAGGAGAATAAAGATGAAAAAAATACTGATAACGATGGCAGTGGATGACAACTTCCGCGACCGGATGCTGGAAGTAGCAGATCCGAACGAATATGAACTGATATTCAAGGGCAATTCCGCCAAGGGAGAAGCCGAGATAGACGCCGATGATATCAGTGGCGTAAGCGCAGTCCTCGGTCACCTCCCCGCACGTCTCATGCCATATGCCGACAAACTGGAATGGCTTCAGACGCAGTCCGCAGGCGTTGACCGCTATGCAACGATCCTTCCCGAACAGGTGGTCCTGACCAACGCCGTAGGCGGATACGGAGTTGCTGTTTCCGAACATATGACGGCGCTCACTCTCGCAGTTATGAAGAATCTTCCCGTCTATTCCGCCAGCCAGTTCAAAAACACCTGGTTGCGCGGCAGCAGGCAGGCGAAGCAGGTGGAAGGGGCTACAGTGCTGGTCCTTGGTATGGGAAACATCGGGAGCAATTACGCCAGACAGATGAAAGGCCTTGGATGCCGTGTGATCGGCGTCCGCAGGGATGCGTCAAAACCGATACCGGAATTCTTTGACGAACAGTACGGCCAGGAGGATCTTGAAAAAGTTCTCCCCCTCGCAGATGTCGTTGCAATGATTATCCCCGGAGGACATCAGACCGCGAAATACATGGATGCTCACAGGATCTCTCTCATGAAAGAAGGAGCAGTGATCGTCAATGCCGGAAGAGGCGTGTCCATAGATACCGAGGCTCTGGTCGAGGCTCTGCGCTCCGGCCACCTGTCCGGTGCAGGTCTCGATGTCACCGATCCCGAGCCTTTGAATGAAGACAATGAGCTCTGGAGCATGGAGAACGTGCTTATCACGCCTCATATAGCAGGCATGCTTGAAGGCAACCGCGACAGAGTTTCTGCGATCCTGCTTGATAATCTCAGAAGATTCTGCAGCGGAGAACCTCTTTTGAACGTCGTTGACAAGCAGCTGGGATACTGATCCTCTCAGTTATTTCGATCATAAAGAAAACTCCTTCCCCTTCCGGAGCGCTCCGGTCGGGGAAGGAGTCCTTGTTTTATTTTGGGGGTCACGCCTCTTTCTTTGTCTGCCGCTTTGCCGCTGTATGACATTTATCATGCATGGGACATGCTCCGCAGCTTCCGCCGCAGGATGACACTCCTTTTTTGCGGTCATTTGCCAGCGATACAATGATCAAAGCCACTACCGCCGACAGTATCAGCAGAACGAAGATCGTGGATAATTGAGATACCAGCCAATCGATCATAATTATTACCCCCTTACAGATCTCTTTAGTTTGTCCTCTCTGTAGCTTCTTCATATTTCTTGAAGAAGAGCATGTAGATCATGAATACAAGGATCACTGCAGCGCAGATCGTGCCGATCACGTTTGCATTTCCGGTAAAGAGATTGCCGAACTGTGTTACCATCAACGCTATTGCGTATGCGAACCCGCACTGGTAAAGAACTGCGAACCAGGTCCATTTTGCATTGTTCATCTCTCTCTTGATAGCTCCGATTGCAGCGAAGCACGGTGCGCAGAGAAGATTGAATACCAGGAAGGAATAAGCGGTCACTCTGGTGAAAGCTCTGGCGAGGCTCGCGTAGACGCTCAGTTCTCCGCCGCCGTACAGGATGCCCATCGTGCCGACGATGTTCTCCTTTGCAACAAGACCCGTAAAGGATGCGACCGTTGCCTGCCAGTTTCCCCAGCCGAGAGGTGCAAATATCCAGGCGACTGCGTTACCTATCACGGCCAGAATGGAAGCATCTATCTCTTCCTCTTCCAGCATACGGAACGCTCCGTCAACTACACCGAAACTTGAAGTGAACCACACCAGAATAGTTGAAAGGAGTATCACCGTGCCGGCTTTCTTTATAAAGGACCATCCTCTCTCCCACATGGAGCGCAGAACGTCAGATACTCTGGGCATGTGATATGCAGGGAGCTCCATGACGAAGGGAGCGGGCTCTCCGGCGAACATCTTTGTCTTTTTCAGAATGATACCGGAAACGATTATCGCTGCCATGCCAAGGAAGTAGGCGCTGACGGAGATCCATGCCGATCCCCCGAACAGTGCACCGGCTATCATGCCTATGAAAGGCACCTTCGCTCCGCAGGGTATGAACGTCGTAGTCATGATCGTCATCCTGCGGTCTCTCTCGTTCTCTATCGTCCTCGAAGCCATGATCCCGGGGACTCCGCATCCGGTTCCCACCAGCATCGGTATAAATGATTTTCCTGAAAGTCCGAATTTTCTGAACACACGGTCAAGCACGAATGCGATCCTGGCCATGTATCCGCAGGATTCCAGGAACGCCAGAAGGAGGAACAGCACAAGCATCTGAGGCACGAAGCCAAGCACTGCGCCTACTCCTGCGACGATTCCGTCAAGGATCAGTGACTTGAGCCAGTCTGCAACTCCAATCGCATCGAGCCCGCTTTCCACAAGCCCGGGTATTCCGGGGACCCACACACCATAGTCTGCGGGATCAGGTTCCTGAGCATCATATTTTTCAAAGACCTTGATAGCATCCTGCAGTTCTTCATAGGTGTATGTCACATCTTCCGTTGCCAGAGTCTCTTCATCTTCCAGCACGTAGTCGGCCGTTGACCCCGGTGCTACTTCGCCTGCGGCTTTTTTGATGGATTCCATCGTTGCCTCGTCATCAACTCCCACGAAAGCATCGATAACGTTGAAAGCATCGCCGTATTCTTCAGCGACCTCTTCATACGCCGCTGAACCGATGCCGAAGAGATGCCATCCGTCACCGAACAGACCGTCGTTTGCCCAGTCAGTAAGCTTGGTGCCTATGGCATTCGGTGCCATAGAGATGTAATAGACAAGGAACATGATCAGCGCGAATATCGGAAGTCCCAGCCAGCGGTTCGTCACCACTTTATCGATCCTGTCGGAAACTGTCATCCTGGAATCGCTGTTCTTCTTAAGGCAGGATTTAATGATCGATCCGATGTATACGTAACGCTCATTTGTAATGATGCTCTCGGCATCATCATCCAGTTCCTTTTCCGCATTCCGTATATCGTTCTCTATATGCGCCATCTTCTCTGCGGGTATGTTGAGCTCTTCCAGTACTTTGGAATCTCTCTCAAAGATCTTGACGGCGTACCACCTCTGCCTCTCTTCGGGCATGTCATGCAGCAGAGCTTCTTCAATGTGCGCAAGCGCATGTTCCACAACACCGGAGAACCTGTGCTGAGGAATCGTCTTGCCGCCTCTCGCTGCCCTGATGGCAGCTTCCGCAGCTTCCTGTACGCCTTCTCCCTTAAGTGCGGAGATCTCTACGAACTCACAGCCCATCTGGCGTGACAGTTCCTTGATGTTGATCTTGTCATTGTTCTTCCTGACAACATCCATCATGTTCACCGCTGCGACGACCGGGATACCTATCTCCGTAAGCTGCGTTGTGAGATACAGGTTCCTTTCAAGGTTCGTACCGTCAACGATGTTAAGTATCGCATCCGGTTTTTCCTCGATCAGATAATTTCTGGCAACTACTTCCTCCAGCGTGTAAGGGGAGAGCGAGTAGATACCGGGAAGGTCAGTGATGATCACATCATCATGCTTTTTAAGTTTTCCTTCCTTCTTCTCTACCGTGACGCCCGGCCAGTTGCCGACGAACTGGTTCGAGCCGGTCAGTGCATTGAACAGCGTAGTCTTACCGCTGTTCGGGTTGCCCGCAAGGGCGATTCTGATACTCATTTGACTTCCTCACTTTATACGATGTATTGGTTAGTCATTTCTAACTTAATAGCATGGCTTTGCGCACAGGCAGAACCTCACTCGACTTCCACCATTTCCGCGTCAGCTTTGCGTATGCTCAGTTCGTATCCGCGCACATTTACCTCGATCGGGTCACCGAGCGGCGCGACCTTGCGCACATAGATCTCAGTGCCTCTCGTGATGCCCATATCCATTATTCTTCGTTTGACTGCGCCTTCACCGTGCAGCTTTACTGTTCTGACGGTTTCTCCGATGTTAACATCTCTCAGAGTCTTCATTTTTTCTCTTCTCCTTGTTCAGATCATTATCTTTTGTGCCATTTCACGGCTGATCGCGATCCTGGTGTCCTTGACATCAACAATGAGATTACCACCCATCTCAGTGACTACCCTCACTATTCCTCCTGTGACGAATCCCATGTCTTCCAGATGCTTCTTAACTTCAGGACTCCCTCCGACACGCACTATCACATTGTCCTCTCCTGCAGTCGCATATCCCAGCGGCATCATTCAGAACCTCCTTCTGTCAGCACTTGTTACCCATTGCTAACCGTGAACTATTATAGTTAGACATCGCTAACATGTCAATGATTTATGGTATTTTTCTGTGTCTGCAGTTACCCATCAAATAATTGATATTGTTTTAATTACCTAATGGTAACTTGACTATTACCGATTTTTGCTCTAGCATAATGTAAAGAGATGAGGTGATGCCGTATGAGAGAATCAGGCGAGATGTATCTCGAAACGATACTGATTCTGGGGAAAGAAAAGAATATTGTCAGGGCAACAGACATCGCCGCAAAACTGAGATATTCCAAGGCTTCTGTCAGCAGAGCAGTGGGCAAACTGAGCTCAGAAGGATACATAGTAGTCGGAAACAACGGTTATATCGCCCTCACAGAGCAAGGGCGTTCTGTCGCGGAAAAGATATATGAACGGCACCGCATCCTGACTCAGATACTTACATCCCTGGGCGTAGACTCCCAGTGTGCGGCGGAAGATGCCTGCAGGATAGAACACGTGATCAGCGATGAAGCCTTTCAGGCCATAAAACGGCATCTGGAAACATATGGTTCTGTCAATCAGTGATAAATGAAAAGAATGCCCTTGTCTTAAGGGCATTTTATTTTTCTCGGAATAACTCTTTTATTATTTATGATACAATAGACCGAGATATAAAACGGTTTTGGAGGTCTCATGCGTATTCTTGTAATTGACGGGCAGGGCGGAAATCTTGGAAGGGAACTGATCCGTTCCATCTCTGCCCGCTTTCCCGAAGCTTCGATCCATGCTGTCGGAACAAACAGCGCGGCAACAACAAACATGCTTAAGAACCCGGGTATCACGGCAGCAACCGGCGAAAACGCCGTCATCGTGGGATGCCGGACTGCAGATATTATAGTTGGTCCTGTAGGTATCGTTCTCGCAGATGCCCTGATGGGAGAAGTTACCCCATCCATGGCCTGCGCCGTCGGGCAGAGCAGTGCGATCCGCGTTCTTATCCCCCTCAACAGATGCGAGACTCTGGTTGCCGGTGTGAAGGACATGTCTACATCCTCACTCATCGAGGATGCCATTAACAAGATCAGTGAGGCCGCCGGATCGCTTGGATCCGATGCGGTCAGAAGGATCTGACAGATACTTGCTGCTGTATACTTTTGTTAATTGAGGAACACCCCTGACCTGTATGCGGCAGATTATATACAGTAATAAAAAAAGCTGAAGGAGAATCTCCTTCAGCTTTTTCGTTCAGTATTGAATTATACTTCTTCTTCCACGACTTCTGCATCGGGAGCATTTCTGCCTATGGACGCAATGCCGTTCTTGCAGTTCGCTTTTGTCGTGTAACCTTCGCCGACGGCTATGATCTCGCCGTTTGCCGCTTTGAGGCGGAAGCGGTACTCGCCGGCCTTATCCTGATATAGCTCGAACTTCGGATTCTTGATCTCCTCGCCTGCTGTCTGATCTTCTATGGGAGCAAGAGCATTCTTTCTGACGCTCTCGATGCCGTTTCTGCATGACGCAAGGCTGGAATAGCTTTCGCTGGTGGCGATGACTTCGCCGTTGCCCGCCTTCAGATTGAAGCGGAACTGGTCATTTTTTCCTTTGAATACTACGAATTTTCCCATGGTAATATCCTTTCTCAATCAATATAACTTGGAATCCGGAAATCCGGCGCTCTTTACCAATTGTTTTCCTTATTTTTCTTCCTCATCGTTTCCCGGCATGAACCTGTCAGGATTGACATCAAGAAGTCCGCTCAGAAGACTGAGAGGATTAAAAGACGACGTCTGCTGCTGTGCCGGCTGTTGTACCAGCTGCTGAACCGGCTGCTGTACCGAGGCCTGCGGCTTCTGTCCGCCGAGTCCTCCTCCGAGGATACCGCCGAGAAGGCTCGTCAGTATAGAAGACTGCCCCCCGCCGAGAAGTCCGCTCATCAGGCTGCTTGCCGCGGATGTCGTGACATTCGTGCTGTTGGTCTGGCTCTGGGAGGACTTTCCAAGAAGGCTCATAAGCAGAGGAGCTATGCATGCAAGGATCAGCCCGGTCTGTTTCTTTGATACGCCGGTCTGCTGTGAGATCTGCTGTGTGGTAGCCTGCTGCTGTGAACCCAGAAGGTGTGACACGATGGCATTTCCGTCCTTAAGATCGGCATTGCTCAGGAATCCGAGAAGGTTGCTCGTATCGCTCGCAGCATGGCTCTGAAGAGCATTTGCAAATCCTGCCGACGTAGACGAGGCATTTGCCTGCGCGGTGGCTCCGGAAAGGAGAGAAGGAAGGGCTGCCGCAAGAACATTGAGAACGTCTCCGGTCTTTGCGCCTGTAGCTCTGGATACTCCTTCCAGGCTCTCTTCGCCCAGCAGGGTGTTGGTAAGGGAATTGATATCCATATTATTCTGTCTCCATAGTTGCTGTTTTTTGGCTTTGTTGCATAAATTATCAACCTAAATAAAAGCAATGTCAAGGAATGCCATCTGATGATTATTATTGCTCAACAGCGGAATGATGATATAATTGAGAAGTAATTTTTCAATCTGTATTAAATCTAAGTCGAGGTATTCGAACATGGCTGAAAAGAAAGAAAAAAAGATTGTTGCTGCAGCCACCGGCGAAAAGGTCTCCAACAAGGAAGCGGCGAAGGAAGCCGCCGCCAATGTTGAGAGGACCGTCAAGGAAGCTGCGCCTTCCGGAAGTTCGACCGGCTACCGGATCGGTGCGGTTCTCTGCTGGCTTGCCGCTTTCGGTCTCGAGATAGTCGCGCTGCTGATCCTCAACGGGACGATATCCTGGACCTTCCTGCCCCTGCTCTATCAGCTTATCATAGCTCTGGTGCTGGATCTGGTATTTGTCATCGTCGGCGCCCAGCTCTGGAAGAAGGCGAATAAGATCAGTCCTGCTTCCAAGAAGAATCCTGTGAAATTCTGGCTCTGGAACAATATGGGCGTGATCGCCTGCGTTCTCGCGTTCGTTCCCTTCATCATACTTCTTCTTAACAACAAGGAAGTTGACAAGAAGACCAAGACCATCGCAACCGTGGTGGCCATCATCGCACTTCTCATCGGCGGAGTCGCCAGTTATGACTTTAACCCGGTCTCCATCGAGGACAAGAACGCCGCTATCGAAGCCATCTCCGGAAATGTTTACTGGGCTCCGTTCGGCAAGGTCTATCACACCAGCGAAGACTGCCAGGCCCTGAATCAGTCAGAAACACTGACATACGGGACTGTCGAGCAGGCTATCGAAGCCGGCAGGACCCGTCTCTGCGCATTCTGCGCAAAGAGAGACAATATCGACGGCGTCGTCACTGACAAGTCAGTTGATGAAGTTGAAGTCGAGGATGTCCAGGACAACGCAGCCTGATCCAAGTTTACATTAAGCAGAAAAGGGAGGATGATTTCCTCCCTTTTTTCATGTCAGTTATCAAAAAAGTAAGCCGGGGCCTTCGGGTCCCGGCTTTTTCATGCTGCTGATTATTTCTTGACGGCTTCGAGAATGCCCTTGAGCAGTTCGTTTACTTCCTCTGCCCTTTTCTTTTCCTCTGCTTCCGCCGCCGCCTGCGCTGCAGCTGCTTCTTCCTCAGCTGCCTTCTCCGCAGCTATCTTTTCAGCATTGATCTTTTCTTTCGCTGCGTTGACAGTGCGAACGATCAGGAAGAGGACGAACGCGACCATGATGAAGTTGATGACAGCCATAATCAGTTTGCCGATCGGGAACGGTCCTGCAGCAACCTCAGAGAAATCGACACCGCCGGCAAGCAGCCCGATGATAGGATTGATGACCGTCTCGACGATCGCATTCACGATCGCGGAGAACGCTCCGCCTATCACGACACCTACTGCCATGTTGAGCGCATTGCCCTGTGACAGGAACTCCTTAAACTCCGCAAACAAACCCTTCTTTTTCATGTTATACCCTCCTGGTGTTTTTTCTTATGTTCTATATCATATCCGTTTCAGTTTATCTATGAAACGGTCTACGTTCTCTTCTTTCGTCGCCCAGCTCGTGCATGCCCTGGCAACGACTTCACCGTTCCCAAGGAAACAGTTGAGATCCAGTGCGAATTCCTTAGTCAGTTCGTCGTACTTGTCCTTTTCTATCACAAAAAACTGCTGGTTCGTGGGAGAATCTATATATATCCTGTAGCCGAGCTCTTTAAGCGCTGCACGGATGCGGTCGGACTGCTCTATTGCATGCTTTGAGACCTTCATGTACAGATCGTCTGTGAACAGAGCTGTAAACTGGATCCCCAGAAGTCTTCCTTTTGCAAGCATTCCTCCGCCCTGTTTGATCATGTATCTGAAGTTGGGAAGGATCGCGGGATCCGGAACAACGACTGCCTCGCCGAACAGAGCTCCAACCTTTGTTCCGCCTATATAGAATATATCACAAAGCCTGGCAAACTCCGGGAGAGTCACGTCACATTCGGAACAGGCAAGTCCGTATCCCAGCCGGGCTCCGTCCACGAACAGAGGGATCCCATATTCACGGCAAACGCCGTGGAGATCTTCCATCTCTTCCTTGGTATAAATAGTACCGTATTCGGTCGGATAGGAGATGTACACCATTCCCGGGCGGACGGTATGCTCGAACGCAGGCGACGCAAAATGCTCTTCCAGACATTTTCTGACCTGTCCTGCATTTATCTTTCCGTCCACGGAAGGCAGCGCAAGCACTTTATGCCCTGTATGCTCCACAGCGCCGGTCTCATGAACATGGATATGCCCTGTGTCCGCAGAGATCGCTCCTTCGTACGGTCTGAGCGCTGCCGCGATGACCGTGGCGTTGGTCTGCGTACCTCCCACAAGGAAATGCACGTCGGCTTCGGGACACTCACAGGCCTTCCTTATCAGGTCCCTCGCCTTTTCGCACCATTCATCCATGCCGTATCCTTCGGTCTGCTGAAAGTTAGTCTCTTCCAGAAGGCGGAGTATCTCCGGATGGGCTCCTTCTGTATAGTCTGAATTGAATCTAATCATCTTTTTCCCCTTTGTGTTTTCTGCTTCGATTATACTCTTTAGCGCTTTACTGTACAACTTGTAGACGCATCTGTCCGGTGATATGATAATTGAAAAATGTTATTGGAGATAATAAAAATGACAGATACTCTGGAACGTTTTCTGAAGTACGTCAGGATCGATACGCAGAGCGAAGAAGGGCATGACACTACTCCCTCCACATCAAAGCAGTTCGATCTGGCAAGGCTTCTCGTATCCGAACTGGAAGCCCTTGGCGCTGAGGATGTCTATCTGGACGAAAAGCTCTGCTACGTATATGCAAAGATTCCCTCAAACACCGGTAAAAACTGCCCTAAACTCGGTTTCATAGCGCACATGGACACGAGCCCCGCCGTATCCGACGAAAATGTCGCTCCCGTCATTACTGAGAATTATGACGGCAGCCCCATAAAGATGGGCGACAGCGGTCTGTTCCTGGATCCTTCCGAATACCCGGATCTTCTCCGCTATGTCGGGAAAACGATCATCTGCACAGACGGCCGCACGCTCCTGGGAGGAGACGATAAAGCCGGAATCGCCATAATCATGTCTCTTGTCAGATATATGCAGGATCATCCGGAATTCAGGCACGGAGACGTGAGCATTGGATTCACCCCCGATGAAGAGGTGGGAATGGGCGTAAGCGGGTTTGACATAGAAAGATTCGGCGCTGATTTCGCCTATACAGTTGACGGCGGTCCGGTCGGATCCTGTGACTTTGAGTGCTTCAATGCCGCAAGCGGTGCCGTGACGGTCACCGGAAGGAGCATACATCCGGGCAGCGCAAAGGGTCTTATGAAAAATGCGCTGAACATTGCGTCTGAGTTCCATTCTCTTCTTCCTGCAGCGGAAAGGCCGGAATATACTGAGAGATACGAAGGTTTCTTCCACCTCAACGATATGAGCGGAGATGTGGATTCAGCCAGGATGTCCTATATCATCAGGGATCACGACAAGGAAAAGTTCGAAGCGCGCAAGAAGCAGTTCATCGCTGCTGCTGAATACATGAACTCGAGGTACGGAGAAGGAACAGTCATCGCTTCCGTAAGAGATTCCTACTTCAACATGAGGGAGATCATACTGGATAATTTCCATCTCGTGGAGAACGCGAGGCAGGCTTACCGCAATCTCGGGATCGATCTGCTTCCTCCTGATCCCGTCAGAGGCGGGACCGACGGCGCATCCCTGTCTTTCAGAGGCCTTCCGTGCCCAAATCTTTCCACAGGTGGGCACAACATGCATGGCAGGTATGAATATATCGCCGCCGAATCAATGGATACGATGGTCGACGTCTGCCGCGAGATCCTTCGGATCTATACCGAACAGTAATACATATATTTTCAAAAGAATCCTTCCGGACATAGTCCGGAAGGATTCTTATTGCTATAAATGCATTTTCCGTATCATCCGGTGTAATCGCGTATGACGCTCCACGCCCTGATCAGATCTTCCAGCCTCCACGCCGCATTTGCCGGACTGGTGGACGGCAGGCACTCCGCGGGCACTTCCAGGACCGGCTCCAGCAGTCGGCAGTAGAGAGAATGGGATGTTTTCCCGTTGCAGAATATCTTTTTTATGCTGCATTCCCTGAGAATGGTGCCTATGTCGTTCGGAAACGCGTTGCGTATGCTCGCATCGGAAGATCCGGAGATCTCACATCTGCCTATCGTGTCCCATAAGGCAAGCCTGCATCCGAGGATAAGCTCTTTTTTCTCTTCGATTGTTGACGGCGGTTCTTTCCCGAACACTTCAGAGATGACTCTCCAGAATCTGTTCTGCGGATGTCCGTAATAGAAACTGATCTCCCTGGACTTCACGGAAGGGAAAGATCCCAGGATCAGCACCCTGCTGTCTGGACCGTAAAGCGGTCCGAACGGATGTACGATTTCTTCTCTCACCATTGCTTTCTTTTTCTCTGATTTTTGCGGAAAGACGGCATCTCTGCCGTCTTTCCTTATCTTTATCGTTCAGTTGTCGTTTCAGATATCGCTGTTCTCATCGCTTTCCCCGGAGAATTCGTCCACGGTATCTTCGTTATCGTCGCCTGCAAGCTCGTCCATGAGTTCCTTCTCGCTGGGGACCGGAGCATCGTCCAGCGGCTGATTCTCCGCTTCCTCTACGATCTCTTCCTCCGCGTCTTCCCGCAGCGTCCTCGCAACGGTCACGACTCTGTCTCCCTCGCCGAGTCTCATGACAATCACGCCTCTCGCCGTCCTGGACTGTGTCGAGATCTCGGACACGTTCATTCTCACGACGGTCCCGTTCTCACTGATCATTATGACATCGTCCCTGTCCTCATCAACAGAGAGCACTCCGGCGACATATACGCCGTCTTCGCACTCAAAGTTCTTGGCGCCTTTTCCTCCGCGCTTCTTGGCGAGGTAATTGTCCGGTGTTGAGAGCCTTCCCCGGCCGTTGGAAGTGACAGTGAGTATCTTTCTGTCTTCGGAAACGATGGCAACTCCGACGACTTCATCGCTGTCTCTCAGTGTGACAGCCTTATGTCCTCTGGTACCTCTGCCCATCGGTCTGGCATCCGACTCGTTGAACCTGTTTGCATAGCCGTTCTTCGTGCTGAGAAGCAGATCATCACTTCCGCTCGTGAGGCCTGCCCAGGCCAGCTCGTCTCCTTCATTGAGCTCTATGCCTATGACACCGCTCTTTCTGATCCTGCTGTAATACTTCAGCTCTGTTCTCTTGATCAGACCTCTCTTGGTCACCATGGTGAGGAACTGAGCGTCTTCAAAATCGGTCACCTTCAGAACGGCGCTTACCTTCTCGTCCGCAGTGATCGGAAGGATGTTGACGACATTGGTTCCTCTGCTCTGTCTTGAGGATTCCTGTATCTCATAACTCTTTATGCAGTAGACTCTGCCGAGATTCGTCATGAACAGCAGGTAGTCATGGCTGGTGCAGGAGAACATATCCTCCACGAAGTCGTCTTCTTTTCTGGAAAGTCCGCTGACGCCTCTTCCGCCTCTCTTCTGAGTCCTGTATTCTTCTACAGGCTGTCTCTTTATATAACCGAAGTGAGTCCTGGTTATGATGCATCTCTCGTTGGGAATGAGGTCTTCTATATCGACTTCTCCAGACACCGCACGGATCTCAGTTCGCCTCTCGTCGCCGAAACGGTTTTTGATCTCATCCAGTTCTTCCTTGATTATCCTCGTAAGATGTTCTTTATTGCTGAGGACGTCTTCAAGATCTGCGATCTTCTCGTTCAGCTCATTCAGTTCGGTCTCTATCTTGAGTATCTCCAGACCGGCCAGCTGTCCGAGACGGAATGCCACGATCGCGGAAGCCTGCGGATCATCAAAGCCGAACTCTTCCATGATGGCCTGCTTGGCTTCCTGCTGGCCTCCCTTAGTCGCTCTGATCGTACGGATGATATCGTCCACTATATCCACAGCCCGGTGCAGACCTTCCAGGACATGCGCGCGGTCCTTTGCTTTCTTCAGATCGAACTCGCTGCGCCTTCTTATCACTTCCTCCTGGAATTCGAGGTATTTCACCAGCATGGTCTTGAGGTCCATGACCTTCGGTACGCCGTTGTCAAGCGCGAGCATGATCACGCCAACGGATTCCTGGAGCTGTGTCAGTTTGTAAAGCTGATTGACGACGATGGTGGGGTTCGCATCTCTCTTGAGTTCTATGACGATGCGCATGCCCTTCTTGTCGCTCTCATCGCGAAGGTCAGAGATTCCTTCGATCTTCTTGTCCTTTACCTGATCCGCGATATTCCTGATGAGTTCAGCCTTATTCACCATGTAGGGGATCTCAGTGACCAGAATGCGGAACCTTCCGTTCTTCTGCTCTTCGATCTCCGCTTTTCCTCTAAGCGTGATCTTGCCCCTGCCTGTTCCGTATGCTGCCCTGATCCCGCTTCTTCCCATGATTATGCCGCCGGTCGGGAAATCCGGTCCCTGGATGTACTCCATAAGATCGAACACGTCGCAGTCGGGATTATCGATCAGATAATCGATCGCAGCGATGACTTCGCTCAGGTTGTGAGGAGGTATATTGGTCGCCATGCCGACTGCGATGCCGTTTGATCCGTTCACCAGCAGGTTCGGGATCCTTGCCGGGAGTACGGCAGGCTCTACGGTCGTGTCATCGAAGTTGGGTATGAAATCCACCGTCTCCTTGTCTATGTCCGTCAGCATCGTAGCCGCAATCCTGGACATCCTGGCTTCGGTGTACCTGTAAGCTGCAGGCGGGTCACCGTCCACGGATCCGAAGTTTCCCTGTCCCTCCACAAGGGGATAACGCAGGGAGAAGCTCTGCGCCAGACGAACAAGAGCATTGTAAACGGACATGTCTCCGTGCGGATGGTATGCACCCAGCACGTCGCCTACTACCGTGGCGCATTTTCTCGTGGGTTTCTCATGTGTGAGTCCCATCTCGCCCATGGCATAGAGTATCCTTCTGTGTACCGGCTTGAGCCCGTCCCTGACGTCAGGTAGCGCTCTGGATACTATTACCGACATGGAGTAGTCGAGAAAACTCTGTTTTATCTCTTTTTCGACGTCTACGTCTATTATTCTTTCATTTTCAATGTTGAACTCGTCCATTCTAACTCCTTACATCCAGTTCCTTGGTATCTGCCTGGCATCCTTCAGTGATTCGAGTCTGTCTCTGAATTCCGATGGGATCTTTCTGACCGGAAGGCATATCCTTCCCATCGGGGCGGAGATCCTGTAGATGTGATCTCCCTTTTCCACAGATGTTATCTCTTCATACCCGGCATGAAACCTGAGTTCAGTGCTGAACTCATAAAGCGCAAATCCGCCTGTTTCTTCCACCAGGATCAGCGTCCTTTTTTTCAGTTCTTCCTCTGTTACGCGAAGCCTGTGCCTTATGTAGATCATGAACAGGATCCACAGAAGCGCAGTCGCACCGTATATTCCCAGCATATTTGCCGAAGGAAGAGGAAGTTCCAGAATGATCCCTGCCCCGACAGACAGGAGAACAGCGAGCACGATCCAGAAAGTAGCTTTGCCCGGCAGATCCCCTACACCGACCTCACATCTCGCAACAGCCTTTGCTTCATCTTCATCAAACGAGAATGTGGTCTGTCTTATCTCTTCTGCCATTGATCATACGTCCAGATTCCTGACGAACTGCGCATTTTTCTCTATGAATTCCCTTCTGGGCTGGACTTTGTCTCCCATAAGGATGGCAAAGGCTTTGTCTGCCATCTCCGCGTCTTCCACAGTGACCTTTTTAAGAGTCCTGAACTCCGGATCCATAGTGGTTTCCCACAGCTGCGAGGGATTCATCTCGCCTAAGCCTTTATAGCGGTTGACCTTGATATTGTTTCCGCCCATCTCATTCTGCAGCTGGATCAGTTCCTCATCCGTATATGCATATTTGATCGTCTGTCCCTTTGTCAGCCTGTAAAGAGGCGGCTGGGCAAGATAAACATGTCCCTGCTCTATAAGATCTTTCATGTAGCGGAAGAAGAAAGTCAGCATCAGTACTCTTATGTGAGATCCGTCCACATCGGCATCCGCCATGATGATGACCTTGCCGTACCTCAGCTTTTCTATATCGAACTCATCGCCGATCCCTGTTCCGAGAGCCGTTACGACCGGCATGAGCTTGTCATTTCCGTATACCTTGTCTATCCTCGCCTTCTCAACGTTCAGCATCTTTCCCCAGAGCGGAAGGATCGCCTGGAAGCGGCGGTCTCTTCCTTCTTTGGCGGAACCTCCTGCGGAGTCTCCCTCGACGATGTATATCTCGGTCATCGTGTTGTCACGGGAAGAACAGTCCGCGAGTTTTCCGGGAAGGGTAGCCGTATCAAGAGCGGTCTTCCTTCTCGTCAGCTCTCTTGCCTTTCTGGCGGCTTCCCTTGCCCTGGAAGCAAGCATCGCCTTATCCAGGATCGCCCTTGCGACAGACGGGTTCTCTTCGAAATACTCACTGAGTTTCTCGTATGTCAGACTGTTGAGGATGCCCCTCATCTCCGGATTTCCGAGCTTTCCTTTTGTCTGTCCTTCAAACTGAGCCTCCTGAAGCTTTACGCTTATGATGCAGGCCAGTCCTTCTCTGACATCCTCGCCCTTGAGGCCGTCGTCTCCGTCCTTAAGTATCGAGTGGCTCTTGCCGTACTCATTGAACACTCTGGTCAGAGCATTCTTGAAACCGTCCTCATGAGTGCCTCCGTCTGCAGTGCGGATATCGTTTGCGAAGGAGAGGATCATGTCCTTGAATGAATCGTTGTACTGTATCGCTACCTCGACTTCATATGCAAGTTCCGAATTCTCCGCTTCGCCTGTGTTTTCATTTATCCTCTGCCCCGGGAATGAGCCCTCGCGCTTGAAGTATATGGGCTGTTCGTGCAGGACATCATAGTTTCTTTCCCTGTTCTCGAACTCGACAAAGGATGAGATGCCTCCGTCGAACTGGAGCGAGTCGCTTCTTGTCTCTGTTTCTCTTTCATCAGACAGATTGATCCTGACGCCTGCATTGAGGAATGCCTGCTCCCTCAGTCTCTGAAGGAGGACATCATATTCGTATCTGACATTCTCGAATATGTCCGGATCTGCGTGGAACCTTACCATGGTTCCCGTATCGTCACAGGTCCCTATGACCTTGAGATCCTCTTCCTGCTTGCCTCTGTTGAATCTCTGGAAATATGTTTTCCCGTCGTCAGAGAAGACGGTAACTTCCAGCCACTCAGACAGCGCATTTACGACAGATGCGCCTACTCCGTGAAGACCTCCGGAGAAGTGATACCCTTTTCCGCTGAACTTTCCGCCGGCGTGCAGGATCGTATACACGACAGTGACGGCCGGAAGGCCGACTTTCGGCTGTATTCCGACAGGTATTCCCCTTCCGTTGTCCTTTACCTCGATTATCTCTCCGGGGAGGATCCTCACGTTGATCTCGGTGCAGTAGCCTGCCAAAGCTTCGTCTATGGAGTTATCTACTATCTCATATACGAGGTGATGAAGACCGGCCGCACCCGTCGTTCCGATATACATACCGGGACGTTTGCGTACCGCTTCAAGACCCTCAAGGACCTCTATGTCGCTTGCGTCATAGCTCTGTTCGTTTCTTTTTTCTTCTTCACCGACAGGTGAATTGATGTTTTTCTTTTCTTCTGCCATCTTGATTCCTTTTTCAGCTGTTCTCCGCGCCGTAGGGATCCTTTGATCCCGCTCTTTTTGTCAGTGTTGCCGGCGATATGTTCGTTATATATACTTTTTCACCGTCTCTTCCCGAGACCACGATGAAACTCTTGGGTATCTCCTGCGATACGTCTACCACTCTGCCTTCCTTCTGGGCATTGGCCAGATATCTTCTGGTCCTTCTGTCTACCGAACAGTAGTCGATGTCGAATATCCCCACAATCTCACGGTCATCTATGACCATTCCGTTTCCAATATGAAGATACATCCTTTTCAGTCTCCTGCCCGCGTCAGCACGCCGCTGTCCATCCTCCAGACGTCGGCATCCGTCTCCCTCTCGATGAAATTAGGATCGCAGCAGGTTATTACTGCCTGGGATCCTCCAAGCCTCCTGAGAAGGAACTCCTGTCTGCTTCCGTCAAGTTCGGACAGAACGTCGTCAAGGAGAAGTACCGGTTCCTCTCCCAGTTTTTTTCTGAAGAGTCCGGCTTCTGCAAGTTTCAGGGCAAGCACAGCGGTCCTCTGCTGTCCCTGAGACCCGTATACTCTGGCCGGATCTCCGTCCAGCAGCAGTTCCAGATCATCTCTGTGCGGTCCGACGGTCGAATAACCGAGTCTGATATCGTCTCCTCTCGCGGAACTTATCATTCTTGATATCTCAGAGACATCGTCATCATTCCCGGTAGTGCTCAGATAGTTTATTCCAAAGGCTTCCCTGTTTCCGGAAACGGATGAATACGCTTCCCTTGCTTCCTCTTCCACCTCTGCCGCGAATCTTCTTCTGTATGCCGTTATGTAAGCGGCAGTCTCCGCCAGTCTCTCGTCATAGACATCCAGCATGTCATACGCAGCAGATATGTTTCTTGCGTCCTTGAGAAGCGCATTCTTCTGTGCAAGAAGCCTCATGTAATCTCTCAGTTTTGACAGATAGCCCGCTGACAGCTGGCAAAGGGCCGTATCGATGAATCTCCTTCTTTCTGCAGGTGTCCCTTTAACCAGATCGAGATGTTCCGGAGAGAATACCACGCAGCAGAACTTTCCTGCCAGTTCGGAAGCTTTCTTCTCACTTCCCCTGTTGAGCGAAGCGGTCCTTCCCTTGCTGCCGACAGAGAGCCTTATCTCCTGTCTCCTTCCTTCAGCAAAAAACACAGAGTCTATCTCTGCCCGCCCATCCCCGTCTTTGTCAGGCAATTCCCTGTCCTTGACGTGGCGAAAGCTCTTCGCGCCGGTAAGCATGAATATGCTTTCGAGAAGGTTGGTCTTTCCCTGACCGTTCTCTCCGCATACCACCGTCACGGCAGTCGAAGGATAGAACTCCGCATTTTTTATGTTACGGAAACTTCTTACTGTCTCACTTATCAGTTTCAACTTGTTGCTACCTGATATATCTCGCCGAAAGCTTCTACAGTCTCTCCTCCGCGAAGCTTCTTTCCCCTCATCAGACAGACTTCGCCGTTGACCTTTACTTCACCGGCTCTCACCGCTTCGTCAGCTTCTCCCCCGGTCATCGCTGCCCCTGAATACTTGAGAAACTGCGCAAGGGTGATGTATTCGGTATGTATCACTATTCTATTCATTGGATCTGAGCCTCACCGGAAGAACAAGATAAAGGAAGTCGTCTCCTTCTACCGGCACTATAGTCATGGGCATCGTAGGCTGGTTGAGTCTCATAATGACCTTCTGCGTTCCGGCATTCTTCAGGGCATCAAGTATATACCTGTAGTTGAATCCTATATCTATCGGATCCCCTTCGAGCCCGCATTCTATCTCGTCATATACCGAGCTGGTCGATGTATTGCAGCTTATACTGAGCCTTCCGTCTTCGAAATTCATCTTTATCGGGCTCTTGAACCTGTCGCTGATTATGAGAGAAGCCCTCTCGACAGAATCTGCAAGGGCGTCGGTATCCACTGTCGCAGTCGTCTTGTAACTGACCGGAATGCTTTTCTTGTAATCTAGGAAATCTCCCTCGAGGAGTCTTGTTACCACCGTATATCCGACAAGATTGAACACCGCGTATCTTCTTGCAGTACCGATGCGCACGTTCTCTTCCCTGTCTCCGATCAGCCTGCTCACTTCCTGCAGTGTCTTTGCGGGGATTATGAAAGACTTGTCTTCCCTGTAATCGAGACCGCTCTTTCTTGCTACCGCAAGCCTGTGTCCGTCTACTGAGACAACGGTGAGAGTTCCGTCCTCAAAAATGAATTTGCTTCCCGTATGTACCGGTTTCTGATCGCTTACTGAAACGGCATATATCGTCTTTGAGATAAGCTCCTGCACATCCTGTCCGGGAATTGAGAAAGTGGAATCGGTATCCGGCACCGGAAGTTCCGGGAAATCGGTGGACGGAAGCCCCATGAATGAGTATCTTGTGGCTCCGCTGTTGATCTTTACCATGAGGTTCGGTTCCGTCTCTATCTGGACGCTCTCCCCCTCGCTTTTTCTGAGTATCTCTCCCAGAAGTCTGGCGTTGATCACTATGTCTCCCGGCTCATAGATCTCTGCCGGAGTATATGTGATTATTCCAAGTTCAAGGTCGTACGCAGTAAGTTTCAGCGAGTTGTCTTCACACTGAAAAAGGATACCTTCCATTGCCGGAACAGGTGACTTTGTGCTTACTGCCCTTCCCACTCCCGTGATCGCTGTTAGAAGTTCGTTTCTGCTGCAGATGATCTTCATGAAAACGCTCCTGTAAGATTATTCTTTACTGTTTATTTAGTATCAGTATTAGTGGCTGTTGATCTGTTGAAAAGCTGTTTTATCCGTTTAGAAATGAGGTTCTTCCGGATCGCTCAGGTGTCAGTCGTCTGTCAGAGATTTTTATGAACTCTTTCAAGGAAAACTGACCGGAGTCAAAACTGTTGAAAAATGTATGTCAATTGTTGAATATTTGTTTATTACTGCTGGCAGTTTTTGATTATATCCTCGATTATAGATCTGAGATTTCTGTCTTCCTCCATCTGTCTGATGATCTTGTCGATGGCATAGACGACGGTAGCGTGATTTCGGCTGAATTCGTTTCCTATCTTGTCGAGGGTGTTTCCTGTCACTTCACGGATGATATACATGGACACCTGTCTCGCCTGGGATATCTGAGCGTTCTGTCTGCTGGAACGGATATCCTCCGCGGTGACATTGAAGGTGCGGGCTACTTCTCCTATGATCTTGTCGACGGTGGCAGGCCACGGCATCTGTTCGTTAACGATATCCTGGATGGCATCATGCGCGGCATCCAGATTCGGATCTGACCCGTTGATCAGGGAGTATGCATAGAGCTTCTTAACAGCTCCTTCCAGCTGCCTGACATCGTTTTTGAGGTGCTTTGCTATGTATTCCGCGACTTCAGGAGCCAGAGTCATGTTCATATCGTTTGCCTTGCGGTAAAGGATAGAGATCCTGGTCTCGATATCCGGCGGCTTTACGTCAGCCAGAAGTCCCCATTCAAACCTGGTGCGGAGCCTGTCTTCCAGGCTCTTGATCTCTCTCGGAGGACGGTCTGATGTCAGGACTATCTGTTTGTGGGCTTCATGCAGCGCATTGAAGGTATGGAAGAATTCCTCCTGAGTGGAGTCCTTTCCCCCGATGAACTGGACATCATCCACGAGCAATACGTCCACATTGCGGTATTTATCATGAAAAGGTTCCGTTGAACCGGAGCCTATCGCCGCGATCAGTTCATTCGTGAAGGCATCGCCGCCTATATATAGGACATTGAGTTCCGGCCTGGTCTCTGCCAGCTGGTTCTTTATGGCCATAAGAAGGTGTGTCTTCCCGAGTCCAGAGGGACCATAGATGAACAGAGGGTTATAGGCATTTGAGGGATTGGCGGCAACCGCTACCGCAGCAGCATGTGCGAATCTGTTATCCGGACCGATGACGAAGTTCTCAAAGGTATAGGCGGAAGACGGAGACGCCGGTCTGGTATCCTGCACAGGTTCAGCAGGCTGAGCTTCGCTGTCCCTTGTGACGATCTTAAGTTCAAGATCATATCCGATCACCGCTTCAAAGCCCTGGCGGAGAAGAGAGAGATATCTGCTCTCAACGGTCTGGCGGATAAAATCCGAGGATACTGAGACGACCGCGCTGTCTACGGAATAAGAGACCTCCTCGATCCCCTTTATCCACAGATTGTAAGCGGCATCCGGCATGTATTCTCTGCAGTACTCCTTGACTGCCTCAAGACACTGGGAGAAAGATTCCATATGGATAGTCCTCTATAAAACAAGATAAAAGAATATATATAATATACGATAATAATACAAATTAATTATACATCTACGGGACAGGTCTTTCAACAAAGAAACACGTTCAGAGGCATAAAAAAGGGCTCAGAATCAAAACAGCATGTTTTTTGAAGAGTTACCCGAAAACAGGCAAGAAGGCTGTTTGCCTGTTTTTTGCCGTTATTTGTGAAAACAGACTGTTTTATGCTCCGGGTGTCCCGATATATGATACGGAAATGGCAGACCGAAACCTTCTTGACAAGGTAAATGCCTTTAGATATACTTTTCCTTTGCAAGGTAAAAATAGAAGGAGTAGTTCCTATGAGACCCACATATCATCCTAAAAAACGCGCCCGTAAGGTCGTGCATGGATTCCGCAAGAGGATGTCCACATCCAACGGCCGCAAGGTATTGGCGCGCCGCCGCGCGCGTGGCAGGGCCCGCCTGACAGCGTAAAATAAGAGCCAACCTGCAAGGCTGGCTTTATTATTATGCAGTGATTTCAATGAGATTTGAGACCATCAACAGGAATTATCTGTTCCTGAGAGCGTATAAGAGCCGGATCAGTTATGTATCTCCGCTTATCGTGACATACATCGTCAAAAGAAGAAGCGGCGGGATCCGTCTCGGCATAACGACAGGGAAGAAGATAGGCTGTGCTGTTGAGAGAAACAGAGCGAGGCGGGTCGTAAGAGCTGCCGCGTCTCAGTTGCTGCGTGATAACGAGGAAAGCCTGGATATCGTTATCGTTTGCAGACATCCCTCCTGCAAGGCATCGAGCAATGAGATAAGGGATGTTCTCAGAGAGCACCTTACTGCTGCGGGAGTCAGAGTATGCTGAGCAGACTGCTTATAGGTATAGTCAGGCTCTATCAGAGATTCATCTCTCCGATGATAGGAAGCAACTGCCGGTATATTCCGACATGCAGTGAATATATGATTGAGGCGATCCGCATCCATGGTCCGTTCAAAGGGACCTGGCTGGGGATTCGTCGTATAGCACGATGCAATCCTTTCGGCGGATGGGGGTACGATCCCGTACCGCAGAAGAAAGGGAAGGACGTGCAGGTAAAAAATCGCTAATCTTGGAGGAAAGAAAATGTCACTTATCAGCGGCATTATCGCTTACCCGCTCGGATATCTAATGAAAGGCTGCTACTGGCTGGTCACTGAGATCCTGCACCTGCCTCTTTCGTATGTAGCTGCGCTGTTCCTTTTCACGCTCCTCACCAAGATCCTCATGTTCCCGATAAGCGTAAAGCAGCATAAGGCTACCGCTACCATGTCCGCATTCAACCCAATGGTAGAAGATCTGAGGACAAGGTACAGGAACGACCAGAACAAGCTCAACGAGGAGCTGACGAAACTGCAGATGGATTACGGCTACAGTCCGACTGCGGGATGCGCTCCGATGCTGATCAACCTCCTGATAATGTTCGGCCTGGTAGAAGTTATCTATAAGCCTCTGACATACATGCTTACTCTGCCCAGGACGCTCATCTCTTCTCTTTCCGCGAAGACGATCGAGATCATGGCTGCTGCCGGAACTACGGTAAATGCCAATGACAGGATGGTCGAGACATACATAATCGGACAGGTCAAGAACAATTTCTCCGCGTTTTCCGAATTCACGGCCGAATACGGCAGCGAACTTGCCAGGATCAAGGATCTTGACATGAGCATCGGAAACATACATCTATATAGCAAACCGGAGCTGGCTTTGAGCTTAGCTCTATTGATACCGCTGTTTTCTATCGTCACCCAGATCATTTCCACTGCCTTTATGATGAGAAGCTCTGGATCCATGAGCGGAAACGCGGCAGGACAGATGCGCACCACCGTCATCTCCACAAGCATCCTGTTCGCGGTGTTTTCTTTTATGTATCCGCTGGGATTCAGCCTGTACTGGGGCTTCTCAAACCTGCTGTCACTTGTTCAGAACGTCATCCTGAACAAACTCTATGATCCGGAGAAACTCAAAGAAGAGCTGCTCGAGAAGATCAAACAGAAAAAGAAGGAAAAGAACGCAAGGAAAAAGGTGCCGGTCGTCGACAAGGCGACAGGTGAGGTAAAGGAGAAGGAAGTTTCTGCTTCTGAAGCTGACAGGATCCGCCTGCAGCGCGCACGTGAAATAGACAAAGAGCGGTACGGAGACGAATAAGAGAGGTATTGCAATGTCTGAGATCGTGATGAGCGGCAAGACAGTCGAAGAAGCGCTGGATCTTGCCTGCCGGGAGCTAGGGGTCTCCCGCGATGATGTGACCTACCAGATCATCGAATTGCCCCGAAAAGTACTGTTTTTTTCAAAACCCGCCAAGATATCCGTCAAAGTCAAGGAGGATGATTTCTCACTGAGCGATCTGTTCAGAGACTACGGATCCGATGAGAAGGGTAAGACCGCGGGAGAGAAGAACAGGGATCAGAAGAACCAGAAGAACCAGAAAAACCAGAAGAACCAGAAACAGAAAAACTCTTCCGAGAATGCAAAGCAGGAGAAGGAACTCCAGCCCGAGAAGAAGGAAGAGAAGAGCGAAGCGGTCTCCGGAACACAGGAACCGAAGAGCAACCGCAGCAAGAAGAAAAAGAGCAAGAACAAGAACCGCGACAATTCCCAGAAGGAAGAGACGAAGGAACTGAAGAAGGAAGAGGCCGCGGCCGCTGAGGACAGTGTCCCGGAAGATGACGGACCGGAAGAGGTCCTGGAGCCCGTAGAGGAAAAGGATCTTCCCGCACGCGCGGTATATGCCCTGTCATATCTCAGGCAGATAGCTTCGGTGATGGGGCTTGAGAAGATCGATTATTCCTTCGCAAAGACTGAGAGGGGAATAAGGATCATTCTTAACGGCGAGGATGCGCCGGTGCTGATCGGCAGACGCGGAGACACCATGGATGCCCTGCAGTATCTGTGCACAGTGGCTTCGTCCAGAGAAGACGGAGAGTACTGCAGGATCACCCTCGACATAGAGGGATACCGCGCACGCCGCGAAGAGTCCCTCAGGGAACTTGCAGCCAAGATGGCAGCCAAGGTCAAGAAGAACAGACGCAGCCAGACTCTTGAGCCCATGAACCCTTATGAGCGCAGGATCGTTCATGCCGCAGTGCAGAAGATCGACGGAGTTGCTTCCCATTCAATAGGCACGGAGCCTTACAGGAAGGTCATAATCACTCTTGAAGGCGCTTCTCAGGACCGCAGAGGACGCGGGCGCAGCGGAAGGAAGAGCGACGGAGGAGAAAACAGGAACAACAGGCAGCCTGTCTCCGCACCTCAGGTAAAGACGCCCATTCCCGTGAGGAAAGAGCTTAAGAGCCAGGAAGAGTTCATAGGCAATCTTTACGGAAAAATCGAATTGTAAGACACACCGAGGTCAAAGGTCGGCGTGTCCCCGTTGATACGAGGGACAGGATACCTTTGACCTTTTTTTATCAGAGAAAGAACGGCAGAAAAGGAAGACAGAAAGGAAAGTCGGAAATGGTATTACTGATCAATGCGTGCGCTCGAAAGGAATCAAGGACCCTGCCGCTTGCCGAGAAAGCGGCGAAAAAGATCTCGGATGACATAGTGAGGCTTGATCTGTACAGCGAAGGTCTTGTCCCGGTGGACCGCGACATGCTGGAAAGACGGGAGGCCTTTATCGCGCGGAAAGAGTTTACGGATGACCTGTTCAGGCTGGCGCATCAGTTCAGGAAAGCGGAGAATGTCGTGATAGCGGCACCGTTCTGGGATCTGTCGGTCCCCGCGGTCCTCAAGTGCTATATAGAACATCTGTGCGTGAGAGATCTGGTGTTTGAGTACAGCGATGAGGGCGTGCCGACAGGTCTTTGCGAGGGAAAGAGGCTCGTGTATGTGACTACTGCGGGAGGATATATTCCCGAACACGATCACGGATACAGCTATGTCAGGGATGTGTTCACTGACTTTTTCGGATTCAGCGATACCATGTGCATCAAAGCGGAAGGGCTGGATATAGTCGGAATGGATGTGGAAGCCCTTCTCAGGGCAGCGGAACAGGAGATAGAGGAGAAGGTCTGAGATGGATCACAGACAGTCTACGATAGCAGCCATCAGTACGCCTGCTGGAAAAGGCGGTATAAGTATAGTGAGGATATCGGGACCGGATGCGCTTGAGACGGCATCAAAGGTATTCCGTCCCAAGAACGGAAGGGATATCTCGTCCATGAAGGGATATACCGCGGCATTCGGTACGGTGCATACGGCTGAAGGAGATCTCATCGACCAGTGTGTGCTGCTGTGTTTCCGGGCGCCCCGGAGCTATACGGGGGAGGACGTAGCCGAACTGCAGTGCCACGGCGGTGAAGCCGGCATACAGGCCGTGCTCAGAGCAGTGCTGGACTGCGGGGCGGAACCTGCAGACAGGGGAGAGTTCACCCGGAGGGCTTTTCTGAACGGCCGCATAAGCCTGACGGAAGCTGAAGCGGTCATGGAGATCGTCAATGCGGCATCGGCGCAGGGGGAAAGAGCCGCAGCCTCTCAGGCTGAGGGGTCTCTGGCCAGACGCACGCAGGAGTACAGGGACAGGATCCTTGCAGTACAGACTCAGATAGCTGCAGAGATAGACTTCCCGGAAGAGGACGTTGACGAGGCAGACAGGGATAAGCTCACGGAAGAAGTGGGCAACCTTGCAGCGGATCTCTCTTCTCTTATAAAAAGATATGACGCAGGACAGAAACTGCTCAGGGGGATCCCTGCGGCCATAGTCGGGAGCCCCAACGTGGGCAAGAGCACTATTCTCAACCTGATCTCGGGGTACGAGAAAGCGATAGTATCTCCGGAAGCGGGTACTACAAGGGACATAATAGAAGAACAGGTGACTCTCGGCGGCATCACGCTCATGCTCGCAGACACAGCGGGCATTAGAGAGAACGCCTCCGGCGAAGTGGAGCGGATAGGCATCGACAGAGCACGGAACAGGCTTCTGAGATCGTCTCTTATCATGGCCGTATTCGATGTGTCAAGACCTCTTGAGGAGGATGATCTTGCGCTGATCGAAGAACTGCGGGGCAGACAGGTCCTGGCCGTTATCAACAAGAACGACCTGCCTGCGGTTGCAGACACGGAATACATAAAGACGGTATTTCCGTCATGGGTGGAGATATCCGCAGTGGAAGACCGGGCTCTTGAGGCATTGGAAAAGGCGGTCTCCGAAATGGCGGGAATAACCGGATTCGACACCGACAGCCCGCTTCTGGCAAATGAAAGACAGAGGAACTGCGCGGTAAGGGCATTTGATGCGCTGAATGAGGCTGCAGGTGCGTTGGACAGAGGATATACCCTGGATGTATGCTATGCGCTGCTGGATGAGGCGCTGTCAGTGCTCTATGAGCTAAGCGGAGAGAATGCTTCGGAAGAAGTCATTGACGCGGTCTTCAGAGATTTCTGTGTTGGTAAATGACATCATCGGAAAGAGAACGGAAAGATGTTTAGTTATAAAAGTTACGATGTAGCTGTTATCGGAGCGGGGCATGCCGGGATCGAAGCTGCGCTGGCGGCGGCGAGGCTCGGCTGCAAAACAGCAGTATTCACTATCACGCTGGATGCCATCGGCAATATGCCGTGCAATCCCTCTATAGGAGGCACCGGCAAAGGTCATCTGGTCATGGAGCTGGATGCGCTCGGGGGAGAGATGGGTAAGGCGGCCGATGCCACCATGCTCCAGAGCCGTATGCTGAACCTTGCAAAGGGTCCTGCTGTCCATTCACTCAGAGTCCAGAGCGACAGAAGGGCATACCACAGGTATATGAAGGCTGCGCTGGAGGCTGAACCTAACCTCGATATCTTTCAGGACGAAGTGATAGAGATAAAGACCGAGAACGGAGCTGTAAGCGGAGTAAGGACATCTCTCGGGGGAGACTTTCCCTGCAAGACAGCGGTCATATGCACCGGGACCTATCTTGGCGGAAAGATCTTCGTCGGGGAATACGTGAGGCACAGCGGCCCGGACGGTGTATGTCCTGCTGACAGGCTCACACAGAATCTTGTCGATCTGGGGCTCCCCATAAGGAGATTCAAGACAGGGACCCCTGCCAGAGTTCACAGCAGAAGCATAGATTACTCCGTTCTTGAGAGACAGGACGGTGACGAGAACATAGTTCCGTTCTGCTTCGACAGGACGGAACCTCTTGAGAACACCAGATGCTGCTGGATAGCCTACACCAACGAGCAGACGCATGAAGTGATAAGAAGGAATCTGTCCAGAAGCCCCCTGTACGGAGGAGCCATAGTCGGGATAGGCCCGAGATACTGTCCTTCCATTGAGGACAAGGTCGTCAGATTCCCGGACAAGAAGAGACATCAGCTGTTCATAGAACCCTGCGGCGCGAATACAGAGGAGATGTATCTGCAGGGCATGAGCTCATCTCTGCCGCTTGACGTGCAGTATGAGATGTACAGGACCATAAAGGGTCTTGAACATGTGGAGATAATGAGACCGGCATACGCGATAGAGTATGACTGCTGCGATCCGACTGAACTTTACGCTACCCTGCAGAGCAAGAGGATAAAAGGGCTGTTCGGGGCGGGACAGTTCAACGGAACGTCCGGTTATGAAGAAGCTGCAGTACAGGGCTTCGTGGCAGGAGTCAACGCAGCGCACACGGTGCTGGGAAGAGAACCGTTCGTGCTCTCCAGGAAGGAAGCTTATATCGGAACTCTCATCGATGATCTTGTGACGAAGGGGGTCAATGATCCATACAGGATGATGACTTCGAGATGCGAGTACCGCCTCATACTCCGGCAGGACAATGCCGACGAGAGGATGTGTGAGAAGGGAAGAGCGCTGGGACTTCTCACGGAGGAGAAGTATCAGGTCTATCTCGCGAACCACAATGCGCTTGAAAAAGAACTGGAACACATAAGACACACGGTCATACATGCCACAGACGGGATCAACAGTATGCTTACGGCTCTCGGAGAGAGCCTTATCGCCGGAGGCATCAGCGCCGACGCGCTTCTCAAAAGGCCGAACGTCAGGTATTCCGATCTGCTTCCGTTCCTGCATCCGGACGATGATGCACCGTCTGCGAAAGTTCAGCAGAAAGCGGAGATAGAGATAAAGTATGAGGGATATCTGAAGCGTCAGTCCGCACTCGCGGACAAGCTGAGCAGGGAAGACGAGATGGAACTGCCCGAAGGGATAGACTACAAGAGCATCAGGGGACTAAGACTGGAAGCGGCAGACAAGCTTGACCGCATCAGGCCTGCGTCATTTGGCCAGGCAGCAAGGATCAGCGGAGTGAACCCCGCGGATCTGCAGGTGCTCTCCGTGTGGCTCGCGAAGCACAGAAGTGATAAGAGAAAGGGATCTGCCGATGATCAATAAAGAAAGAGTCGGAGAGTGGGCGGCAGCAAACGGGATCGCCCTTGCGCCGGGAAAGCTGGATGATCTTGACAGATATGCCGGGGAAGTCGCGGAGACGAACAAACAGTTCAATCTGACAGCGATCACTGATCCGGAACAGATGGAGATCCTGAACATCATAGACTGCCTGAGCGTCGTTCCATTCATCCCTGTAGGCGCCAGGGTCGCGGACGTTGGGACCGGGGCGGGATTTCCGGGAATGGTCATCAGGATCATGAGGGATGACGTAGACGTCGATCTTATAGAGGCGACGAACAAGAAGCTTGATTTTGTCTGCCGTACCGCAGGGAAGCTCGGATATAAAGTCAGAGGATTCCATATGAGGAGCGAGGAGGCGGCAAGAAGCGAGCTCAGAGCTTCATTCGACGCCGTCACGGCAAGGGCTGTAGCTCCCCTGCCCGTCTTGCTGGAGTACACACTTCCGCTGCTGAGGCAGGGGGGAATTCTCCTTGCAATGAAGGGACCGGCTGCGGAGGAAGAGATAGCTCAGTCAGAGAACGCTCTGAAGGAACTGGGAGGAACGATCAGGGAGATACATACGGTGGAGCTGCCTTCCGGAGAGATCAGGTCCATCATTGAAGTGGTTCAGGAAAAGACCTGCCCGGATAAGTACCCCAGGGCATCCGGGATCATACGCAAGAGACCTCTGTAAACAGAAAGAAAATGCCTGAATGAAAAGAAATAAACCGGACATACTGAAAACCATATTGATAATCTCCGGAGCAGCAGCATCCCTGTATGGGCTGACAGTCATCTCCATCATAGGAACAGGAGCTATTTTCAACTTCTTTTATCTGGGTATCGGCCTATTTCTTTTGGCGGTCGGATCGCTGTGGAAAAGAGGAAGACAGAAGAAACCGTGGCAGAAGATGTTCCTGATCGCGGCATGTCTGTGCGGGGTCATATTTCTGTCAGTGGAGACGGCTATAATCGCATGTTCGCTGCAGCAGCCGGCTCCAGGCGCGGATTATGCAGTACTGCTCGGGACTCAGTATCGGGACGACGGACCTTCCGTCGACTACCGCGCGAGACTGATGGCTGCTTATGAATATCTTAACGGAGATCCGGAATGCATCCTTGTAGCTACAGGGGGAAAGGGGAGCAACGAACCCTGTTCCGAGGCGGAAGGAGCCAGACGCTTCCTTACAGCGATAGGGATCCGGGAAGAGAGGATACTTATAGAAGACAGAAGCCGCAATACCGTGCAGAACATACAGAATGCATATGAACTGCTGACCGGGAACGGTGCTGAACCGGAAAAGGTCCGCATCGTTATAGTTTCAGCATCATACCATCTTCTCCGGGCCAGATTTCTTGCAAAACAGGCGGGCTTCGTCAATGTCGAAGTGAAGGGAAGCACGGGACTGCCTGTACTCATGCCTCACTTTTATACAAGAGAGTTCTTCGCTCTGATCAAGGACTTCGCCATGACGATGCTTGGCAGGTGAACAGACAGAAAGACCGGCACTTCCGCTGCCTGAGGATGTGCCGGTCTATTTTGATGATTTCTGTCGGTATCGCGTTCCGGGGCCCTCTTGTCTGAGAACAGGGAGAGCTGCGCGCCGCGCACGGATGCGCAAGTGTTAACACTCTGGCAATGCCAGAAAACAGGCACGGTGATATACTATTAGAGTGACGGAAACTGCGAGCCGGAATGGACAGACGATGCAGATGCCGGGAAACGGGAGGACTCACAGGTGAAAGGTTTTTACAAGGGACTGCTTGCGGCAACGGGATTGTTTGCGGTTTATGTAGCCGGAACCGGCGCCACTGTGTATGCCAACGCAATGAGAAGGCCGTCATCCAGGTCGGACAGGAACTATGATCCGGACGAACAGAAGGACTATATCGTACCTACGGAAAAATCATCCGTATACCGTCAGGCGGCGTACAATTACAATATCTGGTGGAACACCAGAGACAGAGAAGCTGTTGAGATCGTATCGACTGACGGACTGCGTCTGAGGGGCGGGCTCCTGAAAGCGGAAGAAGACAGATCGGTCGGGCGTATCGCAATTGTGGTCCATGGACACATGTGCTGCGCAGGTGAGGAAGGATTCATCTCAAAAATGTTTCACGATGCGGGCTATGATGTGCTCGCTGTGGACCAGAGGGCGCATGGCAAGAGCGACGGAGAGACTCTGACGATGGGCAGACTGGAAGCTGCGGACGCAGTGGAATGGACAAGATACGTCGCAGACAGGTTCCCGGGAGAAAAGATCGTTCTGTACGGAGCGTCCATGGGAGGAAACACGGTCCTGAGAACGACAGACAGAAGCCTTCCCAAGCAGGTCGTCTGTGTGATCGACGACTGCGGATACTGCCGAGCGGACGAATCGGTGCTGAGGAGCCTCAGACATGACTTCTCCGGACTGCTGTTCAAGGGTGCGGTATGTGCCGCATGCTCCGTGACATACAGTATCCTTCAGGGAGAAAGCATCAAGAAAACGGATGCGGCCGGACCGGTCAGCAGAGCCAGGGTCCCCGTACTGTTCATCCATGGAACCGATGACAGCATAGTCGACTGTTCAGACAGCAGAAAACTGTATGCGCTTCATCCCGGAAAGAAGAAACTGGTCATATTTGACGGGGTCAAGCATAATTATTCCTATTTCTCCGACAGGGAGAGATATACACGGGAAGTATTTGATTTCATAGAAAGCTGCTGCGTCAGCTGAAAAAAGGAAACATAACTTGAGCGGAAGATTATTCTCAAAAAAGAAAAACAGCAGAGGATCAGGAAGTGAATACAGCCCTTTTCAGAGAGCTGTGATCTTTCTGTCCTTCTTTATAATACTGGTCAGCGCGCTGGCCTCGATCATCTATCTTGCGGGAAAGAACGGAAACAAAAGAGAATCACCGGAACCGGTCGACATCGACGACGGGCAGCAGCAGGAGGAACAGCAGCCGCAGGAAGAAGAGCCTGAATGGGATGGAGTTTCCCTTAAGGAGACGGAAGATGCGGGAGATGAATATGTAGAAGAGACCCTGTTCATCGGCGACAGCAACTTCCTGAGGATGGTCGGCCAGGGAGTGCTGACGCACAGGAACGTCATAGGTAAACCGGGGAAGGGCATCCAGAGCGTGCGGTCCGACAGAGACGTCTATCTGGCAGGGTATGCGGAGCCTGTGACTGCGGTATCAGCCCTTAAGCTGCTCTGTCCCAGAAGGATACTGATGAATTTTGGGACCAATGACATGCTTGGAAGGGTCGATTACTTCATAAGCGTCTACAAAAGCGCTATCACAGCCATTCAGAACGCCTACAGTTATGCGGATATCATCGTTATGTCAGTTCCCGCTCTCGGTTATGACGTCAATACCGGCTTCGGGTTCCTTACAATGAAAGCCGTGGATGAATACAATGAAGCGCTCAAGGACATGTGCCGCGAACTCGAGATCCCGTTCCTGAACGTGACCGATGAATGTCTCAAGGATCCTCAGACCGGATATGCAAGAAGCGAGATCATGTATCAGGACGGCGTCCATATAGAGGCGAACGGACTTACGGACCTTCTCATGTATTACAGGACGCATGCCTACATCACGGATGACAGAAGGCCGGTCAAACAGGGAGCGACGTATGTGATCTGGTCTCCTGCCGAACCCGACACGATCAACTGCAGCGGACTGCTGGCAGATGTAAGCGCACAGCTCGCGGCAGGCGGTTTCGATATCGCGTCCGGATCTTCGGACGGAGAGGGTGCCGTCAGATATTTCTACTACTCTGTGGACAGCAGCGCAACAGACGATGAACTGGGTGCATATACCGAGAAGATCGTCTCATATGTAAGGAGCAGCTGCAGTCCGGGATCCAGGCTCAGGATCACCTGGGGAGATGACGTGAACGGCAATCATGTCTTCACCATCAAGGAGATAACGCCCTGTACGGCTCATGAATACGGAGAATGGACGGTTGTGACTCCTTCCACATGCTCCTCAAAAGGATCCAGAAAACATGTATGCAGCATATGCGGACATGAAGAGACCGAAGAAACTGAGATCGATCCGCAGGCTCACTCCTATAAATGGGAGACGGTCACCGAAGCGACCTGCAGCGTTCCCGGAGAGGAAAAGGGAACCTGTTCGGCTTGCGGAGATGTCACAACGAGGCAGATCATCAAAGATCATGAACCGGTAGAGACACAGCCGGAAACAGCAGCCACATGCGATGGGATCGGATACACCAGAGAAGTAAAATGCTCCGTATGCGGCGCGGTCATAGAAGAGAGAAAAGAGATACCCGCGCTGGGACACGACTACACGTCTTCCGTGACTAAGGAACCGACAGAGACGGAGGAGGGCATAAGGACCTATACATGCAGCAGATGCGGGGATACCAGGACGGAAACGATCCCTGTACTGGAACCTGCTCCTGAACCGACACCCGAGCCTGAACCGACGCCTAAACCCGAACCGACGCCCGAGCCTGAACCGACACCAGAACCCGAGCAGGGATCGGGAGAAGAGCAGTAACAGGGAACCCGGGGAACACGGAACGATAAAGAGCGGTGGTATAATCAGATCATTAATTATTTAAGGAGAGAAGCAATGAGTCATATTTCATTTGATTTCAGAAGCGCGTATCTTCGCAAAAGCAACACGGTGCACATGATACTTCCGGATCTTCCCAGTGTCGGTCCGCGTTTTTCCGATCCCAAAGAGTTCTACGGCAGCGGGAAGAAATACCCTGTACTCTGGGTCCTCCACGGCGGATCAGATGACAGCTCGGACTGGATAAGGCTCACAAACATTGAACTGTATGCGAGAGAGCGTCAGATCATCGTAGTCATGCCGGACGCGGGAAACAGCTTCTATGCGAACTGGAAGCAGGCAATGATGCAGTTCAACATGTATGACTTCCTGACGGAAGAGCTCATGCCGCTGGTACACAACTGGTTCCCCGCTTCATCCGATCCCAGCGAGAATTTCATCGTCGGCCAGTCGATGGGCGGTGTCGGAGTGGCCAAATATGTGGCGAATCATCCCGAGCTGTTCGGAGGCGGAGCCATTCTTTCCATGGGTATCCCGGATCTTGATGATGCGGACCGCGGATTCCTTACGGCGAACGTTATCACACAGCTCTCGAGAGCTAACGGAGGACTTGAAGAAGCCAAGGCAGGCCCGGATAACATCCGCGCCGCGATGATAAGGAACAAAGACAAGCTTCCTCCCATGTATTGTTCCATAGGCACGGCAGATCCGCATTACGGGGAACTTTATCTGCCGTTCAAGAAGTTCACTGAAGAAAACGGCATAAAGATGGAGTTCAAGGAGTACGAGGGCTACGGACACGAGTGGCGTCTCTGGGATCTTGAGATCCAGAGGATAATGGATCTGTTTGGACTCAAAACAATTTAGTTCACGGAAGAAGCAGAGCAATATGGAAGACAGGACTATTACCGAAGCAGGGACTGGACGGTTCGATGCAGACGCATACTATAAGGTCCTCCTGAACTGCGTAAGACAGATAAAGGAAAAGACGGATTTCGTGCCCGACGTGGCAGTTGTTCTTGGAAGCGGACTCGGTCATTTCGTTGATGCGATGGAAGTCGTTGCGGAGATCCCTTACCGGGAGATCGATGGCTTCCCGGTCTCTACTGTCGCGGGACATCAGGGGAAACTGGTGTTCGGAATGGTCGGCGGAAAGAAGACAGTCGCTATGCAGGGACGTGTCCACTATTATGAGGGCTATGATGTCCACGATGTGGTCATCCCCATACGTGTCCTTAAGCTCCTCGGCGCAAAGACAGCAGTATTCACCAACGCCGTAGGAGCGATCAACACTGATTACAGGCCCGGGGACTTTGTTGTCCTCAGAGATCATATCTCCAGTTTTATGCCGTCTCCTCTCGTGGGGGAGAACATATCGCAGCTGGGGGAAAGGTTTACTCCGGTGACGGATCTGTATGATGAAGGCCTGAGGGAACTGGCTGTCTCGATCGGACGCGAGAAGGAGATAAGAGTTCACAGCGGCGTATTCCTTCAGGTGACCGGACCGCAGTACGAGACTCCAGCAGAGATCCGTATGTTCCGGCTGCTCGGAGCGGATACGGTGGGAATGAGCACGGCCATAGAAGCCACTGCTGCAAAACACATGGGAATGAGGATCTGCGCCATAAACTGCGTCACCAATATGGCTGCGGGGATAAACGATTCGTCGCCTTCTCATGAGGAGGTCACGGCTATAGCAAACAAAGCCGGAAAGGATTTCAGTACGCTGCTTAAGGAACTGATCACCCGAATGGACTGAAATGGTTTACGGCAAAAAGAATAAAAAGGAGAACTGAAATGAAAGAGATCACTGAATTCATCACATCCGCAGGCGTCTTTTTCCTAGGCACCGAGAACGGCGATCAGCCTGAGATCCGCCCCATCGGAGTCTTCAAGGAGTATGACGGCAAGCTTTACACCGCTGTCGGAAAGCACAAGAACGTCTACAAGCAGATAGTTGAGAACCGCAAGGTCTGCCTCGTGGCGATCAAGGACAGAAGCGACTGGGTAAGGGTGAGGGCAACAGCTGTTGATGCGCCCCAGGAGATCGTCGACAGAGTGTTCGAAGAGAATCCTTTCCTGCGCAACCTCTATAACGAACAGACCGGACATGAACTCGGAGTTCTCGAGCTTACTGACGGAGAAGTCGAGTTCTGCAGCATGATGGGTCCTGACAGGACAGAAAAGCTGTGATAGACATGGCGGACGAAAAGAGACTGGTACCCGATAATCATGAGGGGATGTCGATCTTTCGCCCGCCGCTTTGTTTAGAGCTGGCGGGAAAAAGATTCGAACTCATCATGGATGACGGACATGACAAGAACCTGATATTTGAAGACGGAAAGACTCTGCTGTTCGGTGCGCCCGGGCAGGAGGAGAGCTATCCGTACGAATGCATAAAGATGGACGACCGGTGCTATCTGGTCAACTTTGAGCATCTGCCGTTCCCGGAGCCCCGCGACGGTATAGCAGTAGTCCTGGACGAGAGAGAATACCTCGTGACGATATGCTATGCGACCCTGGGGAAAGATCCCAAACTGCCCAGGATGCCATCCACAGAGATCGTCTTCGGCGGCGTAAGGCGTCCTGACGGAACGGTGCCCACGGTCAGACACGGATATACCGACGAGATGGCAGGGACCTCGATCGACTGGAACTACGGGACGTTCAACATCGCACATGTCTATTACAGCGAGAGACTCTACAGGGTAGCGTTCACACCGAGAGCGCTGGAAAGGGTAAGAAGAAACTCCCCCGACATGATGGCGGGAGCGGACACCAGACCTCCCGTGCAGGCGGTGTATGAGGACTACTGGGACTGCGTGAAGATCCGCGACAATATCTACGCGGTCAACCTTCTGGAGACCAATCTGTGCAGAAGGGTAGGGCACGGCAACAGCCTGTTCTTCCTTATGAACCTCAATGAGATGCATGATGCCGGCAGATCTTTTGGCACAAGTGTCGACGGTAAGGATGAGAACTACACGTTCGGCGCGTTCGGAGCATGGTACGATGCCTCGGAAGAGATGAAACGCCCGAGCATGTACTATATCCACTGAGAGGAGGGAGAGGACATGATAAAGAACAGAAAAGGATTCACGGAGCAGCCCGCTCCGAAGACCTTCGAGGGAATGTCACAGTACAGGCCGCCTCTCTGCTTCGAACTTGTGGGAAAGACTCTGGAGCTCGTGATGGATACGGGATATGATTATGAGATCACATTCAAGGACAGAAAAGTCCTGAGCTGCGGAGAAAAGGGAAAAGAAGCGGCTGAATACGAGTATGACTGCCTCAAAGCTGACGATGACACCTATTTCGTCAATTTTGAGGTCACAGGAGCTGTGCCCAGAGCCGGACAGACTTTCGTCCTGGACATGGAGCAGTATCTGGTTACAGCCAACTACTGCACAGTCGGACAGAACCCGCGCTGGCCAAGGATGTGCAAACCTCATATATCATTCGGCGCGATCAGAAGGGAAGACGGGACATTGAATCCTCTCAGGCACGGGTTCACCGATGAGATGGTTGGAAGAGCTATCCACTGGCAGTACGGAAATCTCGAGGTCGTACATGTTTATGCGAGCGAGAGATATTACCGCCTGACCCAGACCAGAGAAGGCTTGGAAAAACTCCGGACAGAGAAACCCGATGTGTATGAGAGACTGTCAAAACGCAACACGGTGAGCATTTATGAAGAGCCCTGCAACATGATCAAGATCAAGGACGGGATCTATGTCTTTGAGTGCAATGAGGAGATGGCGAACAGGGAGAGAGGAGCGGGAAACGATCTGTTCTTCCTGATGAATCTCAACCGCATGCACGATGTCGGAAGATCGTTCGGTTATAACGACAGAGGACTTCCTGAGAACTATACTTACGGGGCTTTCGGTGAGTACTACGATGCAAGCGAACTGCTTGCCCGCGACAGCACCGAATTCATCAGATGAGGAGGGCACAAACATGACCAAACTGTGGAATATCATTACAGCAGACGGCAGCAGAAAGCCCTACGGAATGACAGAGAGCCTGGAACTTGCAGGAAAGATCCCGGAAGAAAGCAAGGCAGTTAAGTGCGATGACGACATTTTTCTCGTCATGGCGAAGGACGGACTCAAAGTGTACAGCACCGGCACAGGGCAGTTCGCAGAACCGGACAGCTTCCCGGTGACAGACGCGGCAGACGGATTCAAAACAGAAATATCTCTCGCTCCGGAAGTTATTCTTCCGACAGAGTTTACCGCCGGCGGTATAACGATCGGAAACGAAGAGCTGCCGGTAACAGTCAGAAAGATCAGAGAGAAGATGCTGATCCTGCAGTTCGGAGAAGGAGAAGCTATGCTGTTTGATACGTCGAGATTCCTTTTGTATGCATTTGCCGGAGAAGAGTTCATCTGCGGCTATGTGGAGGTCTGACAGGGAACAGAATAAGGACAATAAAAAGGCGGGCATCATGCCCGCCTTTTAACATGCTGTGAGTTCAGCTGATCTTCCCTATCAGGGCTGTCATCTTTTCTTCCGTTACCGGAGTATCAAAAGAAACAGAATAAGTGTATTTTCCGGATGTCCATACGGCAGTACTGACTTTTCCGTCATCGCCGCGGAGCGTAACGGTGTTTCCGTCCACTTCGGCGGTACCGTTATCGGAGTATTCATTGTAATCACCGCTTATATCAGCAGAACCTTCGGCTTTTCTGATAAAGAGCCTGTCGTCTCCATTCATAAAGACGATCTGGATCATCTCACCGTTACAGACCTGTATTAGCTTTTCGGAGTAGCCTTCCACCGAGGACGGGGCTTTCAGCTCGAATCCTGCGGCTTTTGCGGCAGCTTCAAGACTGTCATAGTCAACGAAGGGATTTGGTATCTGCATCAAAGGTTCCTCTTTGGATTGCTTTCCGGCACATGCGGAGAGCGCAGCTGCAGCGGCGAGGCAGAGCAGCAACAATGTCAGCTTTTTCATAACAAGATCCTTCTTATCTTTTGTAAAGGGGATTGACCCTTTCTGCTGTATAAGTAGGGTTTATGGCTTTGATTGTTGCATCTTCCGGCAAAATGAATGACATGCCCGCTGAAAGATCACTTCTTCTCGGCCTTTTTGCTGTCCTTCTTCCCGGACGGCTTCTTTTCTTCCTTATCTGCGCCGGGCATGAACCTCTTGCGTTCTTCCAGAGCCTTCTTTACCTTGTCTGCGAACTTCCTCGGGATCGGGTTGACGGTAGAGTTCGCGATCTGTGAGGCAAACTTCGCTACGAAATCAGCTGTGATCATGAAGGAATCGGGATCGAGATGCTCCATGGTGTCATGGTGATTGTGGATCTGCGCTCCGCCGCGGGGATTGAGCCTTGCGAACGTGCAGGCAGGAACACCGGCTCCGGCGAAACTGCTGGAATCGGAAGAATACATGCCCAGCTCGATATCCAGAGGATAATTCTCAACATTGGCGAGATACTGGATGGCGTGCATCGTCTCCTCACTGCAGGAGCAACAGACATGCTCGTATCCGAGAGTGACACCGGTCATGTCGAAGTTGATGTTGAAGATGACTTTCTCAAGCTCGTCCTTATGGACTTCACAATACTTTCTGGAGCCGACAAGACCGATCTCTTCCGCACCGCACCACAGGAACTTCATAGTCCTTCTCGGCCTGTGCTTGTTGAAATAGTGCATGAGTTCCATCACGGTGACGGAACCGGTGGCGTTATCCCAGCTTCCCTGTGAATAGGGAACAGAGTCGCAGTGGGCGCTGAAGATGATCACTTCGTCCTTGAGATCTGTGCCTTCTATGGTCGCTATGACGTTATGGGCAGTAGCCTTCTTCTTTCTGTTCTTCAGGACCATCCTCACTTTGGTCGGTTTGCTGCGGACCAGTTTCTCGGCGTCATCAATGTGGATCTTGAGTCCGGGAAGAGGGTTGTCCTTTCCGAAAGCGTCAGAAGGTCTGAGCTCGTGCTTGATGCTCTCTTCCTCGTAGAAGTCGCCGCCGATCATGATGTATCCGAGAGCTCCTTTATCGGCAAGTTTCTTCATCGCATCGGGCATGAGTCTTCCCTGTACCAGGACGACTTTGTCCTTGACGTCGGTGAAGTTGGCTTCAAGACCGTTCTCGACGTATTTGAAGCCGCCTACAGCACCGTCTTTCTTGGTGTTGGGGGTCTTGCCTATGCCGATTACGGGATAGCTGCAGTATTCGGGCTCAAGTACTTCAAAAGTGGCTTCCGAGATCACGGAATTCTCGATCTCGAAGTCTTCGATCACTGCAGGAACTCCGGCTTCATCGCAGTGGGCTTTCAGAATCTTGGCTGTCTTCAGATCTTCCTTGGTTCCGGCTACGCGGACAAAGCTCATTTCCTTCAGAAGATCCCATGCGCGGTTTTTATCCATATGAATGCACCTCAACAAAGTTTTTTATAATATTACTCCAACGATGAATATAATACAACAAAATGAGAGGATGTTCTTCAAAAAGAAAAGAAGGGAGCAAACGCTCCCTTCTTCAGATGTTTTCAGAAAAGGAGAGAGGTCAGGAAGCGGTGGGATCCTTTCCCAGAACGAAGTTCCTGATATCCTCCGCAAGCTCCCTGGTGTTGTCCTCGCTGATGTAGATCATATGTCCGGACTTGTATCCTTTTACGAATACACGGTCCTTTGGGAGACCGGCGTGGTCCATGGTGTAATAGACCATTCCTATCTCGGTGCAGTCGTCATACCAGCCGTTGGCGAAGAATGTCCTCATGCCGAAAGTGGTGGTCATGGCGGAGCGGAGCCTTTCAGCGGTGGTGCCGCCTTTGGTCTCCTCGTTCCAGCCGTATTTACCGTCCTTGTCACGGTAGATCATATAGGTCTGATACTGTCTGTCGAGCTTGACGTTCAGATACGGCAGGATCACGCCGTTCAGTGCGGAATAGAAGAAAGCGTCATAACGGTCGCCTGTGGCGTCATCATAAGGACCGACTTTCTCTTCTACTTTTCCCGGTACAAGAAGAGGTCTGGTGAGACGGCCGTCATATCTTGAACAGGCCAGTCCCTTGTGCTTGATCACTTCTGAACGGAAGGAGTCCTCTTCAAGCTTCAGGGCGCGGGCGTCCAGGTATTCCTTGGACACGCCGGTATAGTAGGAGACTTTTCTGATGATCTCCTCGCGCTCCTCTCCCACGAGAGATTCGCCTCTGTACAGGGCCAGCAGATAATCGTGGTCGGCAAAAGCCTTTGCCTCTTTGACAAAGTCCTCAACGGGCTGGTCGGATGGATGATTGTGATAGTGATTTATCGCGGCAAAGGTCGGGAAATAAAGAACGGAATCCTCTACCTGGACCTCTCTGTTGAAGTATTTTCCGACGGTGACTGTGTTGCCGATCATGACGATGCCGTCAAAACGGACGCCGTAGCCTCTGTCCTTGCCCATGCCGGAGGCGATGCCTGCGGCAGTCGCGCTGCGGGTGCAGCCATAGGATTCGCCGACGAGATATTTTGGGGAGAGCCAGCGGTCATACCTGTGGCACCAGCTTTCAATGAATGTGAGGATGGATTCCGCATCTTCCTCGATCCCGTAGAAGTCCTTTGCGTGCTCTTCATCGAGAAGGACGCCGTATCCGGTCCCGACAGGGTCGATCATGACGAGGTCAGCTACATCCAGCAGGCAGTCAGGGTTGTCGATCACTTCGTAAGGTCCGAGTGAAGTCGGGCGGTCAACGGGATCCTCGTACTTCACGCGCTTGGTCCCGAAGAAACCGGCATGTACATACATGGAGCAGCTTCCGGGTCCGCCGTTATATCCGAAGATGACAGGACGGTTGGGATTCTTGTCGCTCTTGTTGAAGTAGGAGTATGAGAAAAGGGTTGCGATCGGCTTCCCGGTGTTGTCATAGAACACGTTGTCCTCGCACACCGTGTGGTACTTTATCTCTTTTCCGTGCAGTGTGATGGTATGGTCGCTCTCGAACCTTTTGGGCTCGAATGTCGCGGCATCGAATTTCTCTGTCTTGTACATTATGTCGCTCCTTTGTCGGTGATTTACGATCTTTCTCCTGTCGTTCAGAAGATATTGTATATCATTCGGGAACAAACAGAAAGTATATGGGCGGAAATGAGGGTAAAAACAGTGAATTGCTGTATAATATCCAGAGGAACGACATGTTCCGGGCAAATAACGCGAACGGAGGTCTCTGTCCTTGAATACAGTACAGGTGCTGCCCGATAATTACAGGGAGATCTGCTCAATAGATCTGCAGAAGAACAAAAGAGAGGCGATCATCGTAAACGTCATCGCCGGGATCATAACGCTGGCCATGTATATCATCATGGAACTGAGGATATCACTGTTCAAGTGGATCGATTCGATGGCAGAGAAAGGACTGCTGGTGCATGCGCTGGCAGCACTGGTTCTTGGAACCGTCATCTACGTGATCCTGCATGAGTTTACTCACGGCATCGCGATGAGATGCATGGGAGGAAAACAGGTAAAGTACGGATTTACCGGAATGTATGCTTTTGCTGGGAGCAGTGAAGATTATTTCCCGAAGAGCCGGTACATCTGCATCGCACTTGCTCCTGTTATCCTCTGGGGGTTGGTCTTTGCAGTCCTGCAGAAGTATCTTGCCGGATGGGAATGGGTCGTCTGGTTCCTCCAGATGATGAATGTAGGAGGCGCCGCAGGAGACATCTATGTCACCGTAAAGGTCGCCGGAATGTCAAAAACGATCCTTGTCATGGATACAGGAGTAAACATGACGGTTTACGATGCCTGATACAGGATCAGTCGCTTAAGAAAGTCGTACATATAGAATGGAAGTAGTAAGGCTGCTTGTATGGAAGATCCTCAACATGTTCATCGTGATGGGGATAGGCGCATATCTCTACAAAAAGGAAGTGATCTCCGACAGGACCACTGAGGAGCTTGGTAAACTTCTCATACAGGTCGTGCTGCCGTCCGTTGTGCTCAGTCAGATGTGGACTGAATACAGCGCGGAAAAGCAGCAGACGCTGATAAGGTGTTTCTTTCTCGGCGCACTCGCACAGATCCTGGCTGTGGGAGCAGCCTGGATAAGATTCCGAAAAAACGAAGACGCGGCGGCCAGAGGCTGCAGTGCGTTCTCCAATGTGGGTTTTTTCGGGATCCCCGTGATCACTGCGGTGATGGGAGGCGCAGCGGTCTTCTATGTTTCTCCGACGGTGGGAACAGCCAACCTGCTCATGTCAACGCTGCTGGTCGTATGGTTCAGCCGCAGCGCCGATGCGATCAGATTCAAAAGCGTTCTGCTGAATCCGGCGCTGATATCGCTGGTGACCGGCATAGTGCTGTTCTTCCTGAAGGCGCCAAGACCGGCTATAGTCAGCGACGTTCTGTCTACCCTTAATCAGCTCAACACTCCTGTCGCACTGCTCCTTTCAGGTGCGTTCCTCGCCAGAAGCGATCTGCTGAAAGCGCTCGGGAAGCCGGAGGTATGGAGAGTAACACTGTGGAGACTCGTGCTGATACCTGCAGGGATATTGCTGCTGTTCCGCCTGATCCCTGTAGGAAGCGTTGAGGAAAAGACAGCGATATGGATAAGCCTCTCATGCCCGATCGGCATGAACCTGCCGGTATATGCGAGGCTGTATGACCCGGACAGTGTCGCTGTATGCGCGGAGGAAGTATGCATAACTACGCTGCTGAGCATTGCGACTCTGCCTCTGGGGCTGCTTGCGGCTAATATGATATTGAGATGAAGAATGTGAATATTCGATTGACTGAGGTCACTGAAGAGAACTGGCTGGAAGTAGCTTCACTGTCCGTGGAAGAAGAACAGAAGAGATTCGTCGCTCCAGCCCAGGGTATCCTGGCAAGAGGTTATGTCTACCGCAATTGCGGCGGCAGGGTGTACGTGATCGAGGCGGACGGGATCGTCGTGGGCACAGCTCTTGTGAGAGAGTTCACGGAGGAGCCTCTTGGGTATGATCTACAGCAGTTCATGATAGACCGCAGGTATCAGAGGAGAGGTTACGGCACCCGTGCACTGGAACTGATACTGGACGAGCTGAGAAAGGAAGGCCGATACGATCACGTAGAGGTCTGCGTCAAAAAGGATGACACGGCAGCTATACGGCTCTACCTGGAAGCAGGATTCAGGGATTCGGGATATGCCGACGAAGAGGTGCCGGACGCGGTCAATCTGATATGCAGCCTGTATGGCTGACACAGCGATCATCTAAGACGGTGCAACAATGAGTTGAAAGAGAAAGGAGAGAACGGAATATGCCTTATGTGCTCTGTAGTCTGTGCGTTGTCCTCGCAGGAGCGTTCCTGCATATCGAAAGCAGAAAAAGATATGTCCAGGCAGTGTTCCTCAAGGGCCTTGCATCGCTTTGTTTTGTAGGCATAGGGCTGCTTTGCAGTCCGGGGACGCACGCCGCTAAGCTGATAGTCTGCGGGCTCATCATCGGATGTGTGGCGGATGTGCTGCTGAACCTGCGGATGGTGTTCAGCGAGAAGGGACAGCTCATATTCCTGATAGGGATACTGGTGTTCCTTTCAGGACACATTCTGTATCTTGCTGCGGTCATGGGAATGTCTTCCAGCCTGGCTGCCTGCATTGCTGCGGGAATAGTCCTGACGGCGCTGCTTATGATCTGGATCTTCAGAAGGATCACTGCCGGGAAGGCATTCAAGATATTCGGCATCGTGTATATAGGGGCCATCATGCTTCTCAACTGCATCGCGGCCGGCAATCTGGTCACAGATCCGTCTGCCTTTAACGCGGTGTTCGCTGCCGGAGCGGCGCTGTTCCTGATAAGCGATATCGTTCTTGTCCTCAACACATTCGGGGGTGATTTCAGGCAGAGCCTGAGAAACACCAACATAAGCCTATATTATGCAGGGCAGCTCCTCATAGCCTTCAGTCTGCTTCTGATCTGAGACTTAAGGGCGGAAAAAAGAAAAGATGTTACAATTAAGCGGACGGAAAACGTCCGCTTTTGTGTTACTATTGTAATATGAGAAAACGCCTGAAAAGGAGAGTTCAATGAATCAGACAAATTACAAAAAAACGAGATACAATGTGCCGTTTATCGCGCAGCGAGCGGATCCTTACATCATGCAGGAAGACGGCACGTATTACTTCACCGCGTCTGTGCCGGCCTATGACTGCATAGTGCTGAGAAGGGCGTCTTCACTGGAAGGGCTTAAGGACGCGCCGGAGACAGAGATCTGGCACTGCCATGACAGCGGGATAATGAGCAAACACATCTGGGCACCGGAACTGCATCACATTGACGGCAGGTGGTATGTATACTTCGCTGCCGGGGAGAAGGATGACATCTGGAACATCAGACCCTGGGTGCTGCGCTGTGAAGGCGACGATCCTCTTGCAGGTCCCTGGACGGAGTGCGGGAATCTAAAAAGGGTGGATGACGATGAGTTCAGCTTCACTGATTTCTCACTGGATATGACTACCTTCGTCAACAACGGCGTCAGGTACTGCGTCTGGGCGGAGAAGGTAAGTGTCGGACGGAAGATCAGCAACCTCTACATAGCCAGAATGGAGGATGCTCTCACATTAAGTACTCCCCAGATGCTTCTGACCGCACCCACCTATGACTGGGAAAGGCACGGATTCTGGGTCAATGAAGGACCGGCATTCATAAGAGAGGGAGACAAAGTATTCCTCACATATTCCGCCAGCGACACCAGTCCGGCATACTGCATGGGAATGCTCTGGGCAGATGCAGATGCGGATCTGATGGACATTTCTGCCTGGCATAAGATGAACTGCCCGGTGTTCGGGACTGACAGGGAAAGAGGTCTTCTGGGACCCGGACATAACAGTTTCTTCCGCGATCCGGAAGGAAACGCATATATGGCATATCACGCAAGGAATTATGACGAGATAGAAGGAGATCCGCTGTACGATCCCAACCGCCATTCCTATGTGATGAGACTGGAGTTCGAAAACGGGATGCCGGTGTTCAGCACCGACAATCAGCTGTTTATATAAATTAGAGAAACCCCGGCCTTCCGTAAACAGAGCTTATGTTTAGAAAGCCCGCTGTCAGGGAGGTCCTTCGGCCGGTGCGGCCGTCTGGTGAAAGGAGGTACGACTCACCATGAAATATGTATGCCCGATCTGCGGCTATGTCTACGATGATTCCGCAGGTCAAACATGGGACGAACTGCCGGAAGACTGGAAATGTCCTCTCTGCGGAGCTCCTAAAGCAGTTTTCCGCCCGGAAGGCGGGCAGGAACAGAGAGCGGAGGTGGTTTCCGCCCCCGCTGAGCAGGATGAAATGAGACCTCTGTCGGCTGCGGAGCTGAGCGCTGTATGTTCCAGTCTCGCAAAAGGATGTGAGAAACAGTACCGGCCGGACCAGGCGAAGGCGTTCAGAAGGATAGCTCAGTGGCTCAGGAGCAGAACAGGACAGATCCCTGATGCATCCTTCGGGAAGATCCTTGAGAAGGTCGAACAGGACATCAGCAGGTATTATCCCGAAGCTGATTCCGCAGCCTCCGGATGCGGAGACCGCGGAGCGCTGCGCAGTCTCACATGGAGCAGCAGAGTGACGCTCATGCTGCAGTCACTGCTTGCCCGGTTCGGGGAAGGAAAGGAAGAGCTGTCCGGTAACACCGGTGTTTATGTGTGCACGGTGTGCGGCTTCGTCTATGTAGGAGACAGCCTGCCGGATGTCTGTCCGGTCTGCAAGGTTCCGAACAGCAAGTTTGAGAAGATCGGAGGGTGAGATCATGGGCGAAAGATATGCAGTAAGAAATGTCAGGTTATGTGAAAAAGACTGCCTGTGTCTGTTCGTGTGTCCCACCGGAGCGACAGATACAGAGAACAGCGTGATCGATACAGACAAGTGCATCGGATGCGGCGCATGCGCGGACGCATGCCCCGCAAGAGCCATAAGCATGGTGCCGAGAGAGTTCCCGGTCCAGCAGAGGAAAGAAGACTCCGTCATTGCGGCCTTGCGCAGGCTCGCTGATTCCAAGGCGGAACAGGAGATCATGGCGGCAGGAATTCCTGGGCCGTTGGCGAAGGCTATAGAAAGATCCTCCAGGATAATGCGCGAGGATCTTTTGAGAGAGGCAGGCTATATGCTGCCTCAGAGCGGAAACTCGAACAGACTGCTGAGGATGCTGGAGAAGGAATATGCCGGGAAGCCCGGGTTCCCTGCTGAAGATGTCAGATTCCTGCTGGATACAATTAAATTCAATGAAGAAACAGAAGACGAAAAGGAGAACAAGATGGAAGTCTGGAAATGCTCGGTGTGCGGTTATGTCCATGAAGGCCCAATGAGCGATGATTTCGTATGCCCCCGCTGCAAACAGCCGGCATCGGTGTTCGTAAAGGTAGAGCCGGAAGTTCCGGAAGAGCCTAAGTCTAATCCGTATGCGGGAACTCAGACGGAAAAGAACCTCGAGGCCGCTTTCGCCGGAGAATCCCAGGCGAGGAACAAGTATACTTACTTCGCTTCCAAGGCGAAAGCAGAGGGATATGAACAGATAGCTGCTCTGTTCCTTAAAACTGCCGACAATGAGAAAGAGCATGCAAAGATGTGGTTCAAGGAACTCAACGGCATCGGAAACACGGCCGAGAACCTGGCTGCGGCAGCGGACGGAGAAAACCATGAGTGGACCGACATGTATGAAGGTTTTGCCAGGACCGCGGAAGCAGAAGGCTTCCCTGCAGTTGCAGCGAAGTTCCGCATGGTCGGCGCCATCGAGAAGCATCATGAGGAGCGTTATCGCGCACTGCTCAAGAACGTAGAGACAGCGGAAGTGTTCAAAAAGAGCGAGGTAAAGATCTGGGAGTGCCGTAACTGCGGACACATAGTGGTCGGCACGCAGGCGCCGGAGATCTGCCCTGTATGCGCACACCCGCAAAGCTACTTCGAGATCAATTCAGAGAATTACTGATCGGATATCAATAAAGAAGCCCGTACAAGATGTACGGGCTTCTTTGTCATATGCTATATTACAGATCGTATAATTTGCTGAATTTGTCCGTAAGGTAATCTGTAAAGAACTTTGCTGTAAAGTCGCGGCCGCAGATTGACGGGACAACATCGCCGGGCTTGATCAGGCTGCCGAAGCGATACAGTTTATCAGTCAGCCAGGCAAGTATGGGCTTCATGTCGTCAGCGGC
>JAEEGL014159912.1_pt1 | contig 50427 bp, 46 predicted proteins | sample 9134231 | NCBI WGS metagenome assembly JAEEGL01 (sample SAMN16246548, study PRJNA631951) | gut metagenome | biome: gut microbiome; feature: rumen; material: fiber-attached | host: Bos | place: Iran: Karaj | collected 2018-10 | reverse complement strand
CTCTTAACCAATTCTTCACCAAGTACATTTATATTCCCCTTGGTGGCAGCAGGTCCGGGAAGTTTAGGACAGTTATAAATGTCATGATAGTGTTTGCCATAAGTGGTATTTGGCATGGCGCCAACTGGACTTTTGTGGTTTGGGGACTTCTCAATGGATTGTTTGTTGTAATCTACAGACTTGGCAGGAAATGGATTGATAAGATTCCAAATGGTATCAGAATACCGGTGACATTTGCTATTACAACTTTGCTTTGGAGCATATTCAGATCGGATAATCTGACTGCGGCATGGGGGATGATTAAGCGGTTGTTTACAGCGGGATTAACTCATTGTAATGCGCCTTTGTTTTATGAGTTCAACACAATTACTGAAATCAGAATCATTAGTAGATTAGGATTACAGGGTGTTATCGATGCTGTTCCATGGATTGTGGCAATAAATGTGCTAATAATATGCATGATTCTGGTATTCTTTACGGATAATTCCACAGAGAGAATTGAGAGATTTAAACCGACCTGGAAGAAATGTTGTGCTTTTGTGGCGCTAATGACCTTAAGTATTCTTTCCATGTCGAAGGTGACAGAGTTTATTTACTATAATTTCTAATCGGGACAGAAAATGAAGGAAGCAAAGAAATGGATTATAAGGTTTATAGTTGCACTGTGTGCGGCAATATTCGTATTGGCCGGATTAGTGATTGCTATCGATCCTTATGTTCATTACCACAAGCCTTTAAACTTTATATCATACAGGTTCAATGATGAACGCTATATTAACGACGGAATAGCCAGACACTATGATTACGATACGATAATCATAGGAACCAGCATGTCCCAGAACTTTAAACCCAGTGAGTGGGAGAAGCTTACTGGGGAGAAAACCATTAAGCTTCCTTTTTCCGGAAGTGATTTTATGGAAATGCGCGAACAACTGGAGAGGGCATTTACATATAATCCCAATATCAAGACGATTATATGGGGAATAGACTATGATGCTTTGGTAAGACCTTACGATTTTCACAGTTATGAGGATTACCCCACTTATCTTTACGACAGCAATCCGTTCAATGATGTAAAATATATATTAAACAAAGATGTGCTTTACAAGGGTGTTTTAGCTGACTTAGAGAGAACAATATCCGGAATTCCTTCCGAAACGCTTGATAGCTATTCATCTTGGGATATAGAAGGTGGTTTGGAGCATATAATGCTTAACTACAACCGACTGCCGGAAGCTAAGGAGATGGAGCCGGATCTTCCTAAAGAACAGGAGGAGATGGTTCTTGAGAATGTAGTAAGAAACATTTCGGATTTGGTGGATGCCCACCCGGATGTAAGATTTATACTTTTTTATCCTCCCTATGGATTGGTTCACTGGGATATGTGCAACAGAGAAGGGTGGACGTTAAGACATTTTGAGGCAGAGCAGATTGCCACAGAAGAAATGCTTAAGCATGATAATATAAAACTTTTTAATTTCTTCGATAATTTTGAACTTACTTGTAATCTTGAGAACTACAAGGATCCTGAACATTATGTGGCAAGTGTTAACTCATGGATACTGGGTGAATTGACAAAAGAAGATTGGCTGGTTACCAAAGAGAATTATATGGATCGAATGACAGCAGCTCATGACTTCTACCTTAACTATGATTATGAATCTTTGTGGGTGAATACAAAATATGCTCAGTAAAAAGACAACTATTCAGGCTAAAGGAATAGCGGCACTGTTTATAATGGTGGGCCATCTTCTGCCAGGCAATACGCCGGACATGGTCAGATTCTTCTTTTACGGACCGGTTTGGGTTGGACTGTTCTTCTTTTTCAGCGGATACGGAATACAGAAGAAGGCTATGGGTTCAGCAGAACTTGGTAAGGAGTTCCTTTTAAACATAGTCAAAAAGATTTGGATGCCCTTTGCCATAGCTGAGCTATTACATCTAATCACGATCTATGTAACGTCGAATCAGGAATTGAGTGTACCAAAGGTGCTTGGATGCATGTTTGGTGCCCCTTTATCCAACACGGTGCTATGGTATGTTGTAGAACTGATAGTTCTGGAAATTCTATTTTTTGCAGGCCGAAAGTTACGTTATTTTGATTCCAAACTCGCAAATGTACCGGTTTGGAGTGTACTTTATTTGCTGTTTCTGATTGCTTCAGTCATATTTGATATCGGGACCTGGTGGTATATTTCTACAATTACCTTTGTGATGGGATTGCTTTTCGCTCAAAAGGATGCTTTGCTTGAGGGAATAGGGACTAAACCAATCGGGGTTATTGTAAAGGTTATTGCACCGATTCTATATATTTTGGAAAGAATGGCTGATTTATATGACGTTGGACCTTATAGGTTAATAAGCCTGTCCAAGAACTACTATCTGACGGGCCTTACAATTATAATGGTTCCGGCAGTTACCCTTATGATTATAATTTGCCTTCTTAATAAACAGGGTGAGAACAAGGCTCTTCTTTCTTTGGGAGAAGCGTCTTACTATATATATTTACTTCATATTACTGTTAAAAGCTGGGTCGCATGGGGCATTGGAGAAAATATGCCCTCATTTGCAATTATGGCAATTCAGATTACTGCGACAATCCTTATTGGATTATTGCTGACAAGACTAAAGAAATTGTGGATTAAACCATGAAGATATTAATGCTGGTCAATTGGAAGGTCAGGAAGACTGAGACAGTTCCGGATAGCCTTCAACCTCCGGATTATCATGTTGAGGGAGAAGATTACTGGTTCTATAGATATTTTAAGGATAAACCGGAAGTGGATGTTGTTGACATATCTTCTTTTGGATGGCTGGAAAGATTTGAGAAGAACAGAATCCGCTTCTACATCTGGCAATCCTTAAAGAGTCTTCACAAACTGAATAAATATGATTTGATTGTTTCTCACGGAATGCAAAGCGGAATCGTTATTTGCCTTTTCAGAAGAATATTCAGAACGAAATCAAAGCATATTGTTTTCGATATAGGGTCTTTCAGCAGTGCCTCGGAAGCCGGTGCAAAGCTGAAATTGATGCAGTTTGCAAGCAAATCAATTGATGCACTTATATATCACACTTCGACCCAGAAGGAGTACTATTCAAGATTCTTCCCGTGGCTGGTGGAAAAGAGCCGGTTTCTTCGTTATGGCGTAGACATTGATTTCTATAATGAGCCCACTGAAGAAGAAAAAGCGGATAAACCCTATTTTATTTGCATTGGATACTCCAAGAGGGATTGGCCCACTTTAATCGAGGCATATAAGCAGATAGACACGGATGTCACTCTTAAACTGGTTGGACACGTGGAGGAAGCATACACAGGAATTAAAAATATTGAGCAGATTCCTTTTGTGTCAATAAATGAATTGATATCTTTGATATCCGGATCAATTGCGGGCATTCTTCCTTTGGAATCATTTAACTATTCCTTTGGGCAGATGACTTTATTACAGCAGATGGCACTGGGCAAATGCGTTATAACCGCCAATGTACCGAGTATCAGAGACTATGTTAATGATGGAGATACCGCTATAACATATAACCCTGGGAACGTTGATGATTTGATTAACAAGATTAATAAAGTGATTGATAACAATGAACTTCGGAAACAAATTGGGGCAAATGCCAGAGACTGGGTAAGAAACAACTGCAATGAACAGATTATGGCATCTGAGATAGAAAGGGTAATTAAAGAAACCATATGATACCTAAAGTTATTCATTATTGCTGGTTTGGACGAAATCCCAAGCCGCAACTGATTCTGGATTGCATAGAGTCCTGGAAGAAATTTTGCCCCGGATGGGAAATCAGGGAATGGACAGAAGACAATTATGATGTGTTTAAGAATGAATATATAAGAGAAGCGTATAATCAAAAGAAATGGGCTTTTGTGGCTGATTATGCCAGATTTGATGTCCTCAATCAATATGGGGGAGTTTACTTTGATACCGATGTAGAACTTCTGAAGCCGATTCCGGACTATCTGCTTGCAGAGGAAGCTTTTTCAGGTTTTGAAACCATTGACAAGGTTGCCCCGGGGTTGGTATATGGCACAGTTGCTCATCAGAAGGAACTGCAAAAGGTATTAAATAAGTATGAGACGTCAAGTCTTTCGCAGATTAAGAATGTATGTGAAGTTCTGACAGATATCCTATTGGAGGATGGATTGATTGGGAATAATACTGACCAGATTGTAGGTGGAGTCAGAATTATGCCTACAGAGTATTTTGGATGCTATAATCATGAGATACAGGCTTATGAGAAAACTGAAAATACTGTATCAATTCACCATTATCATGCCAGTTGGGTACCATGGCATATCATATTAAAATACAAGATAATTAAGTACGTTGCTGCCATATTGGGTAAAGAAAGATACCTGAGAATCAAATATGCAATTAAGCGAAAACATTAAAGAAATAATAAAACGAATAGCAAATTATGCATTTTATGTAGCTTTAACCGTTGAACTTGCCCTTTATATACTCGACCGAAGTGTTTATATAATCAGGTACGACGGAAAGTGGTTCAGATTAACCTTTGTTCTGTTCCTGATTAAGTTGTTATTAACAGAGTATAAGCGAAAAGAGTGGCTCATAATAGGTGCTTTTATGATGCTTGGCCTGGTTTCGTATCTGGTCACCGGTAGAAATGAGATTTTGAGAATTGCTGTTTTTGTGGCCTCTTGCAAAGACGTAAATCATGATTTTGTCATTAAGTATACATGGGTATTTACCTTGGCAGGGTGCTTAATTCTGGTAATTCTTTCCTTCTGTGGCATCGGAGATATGAGCCTTACAAGAGACTTTGGAAGAGGCGAAATTACCACGAGATATTGCTTTGGTATGGGACACCCCAATGGACTTCATTGCATGTTCTGGTCTTTATGTTCTCTTTGTATATATGTTTACAGAAATTGCATCAAGTGGGTACACCTGGTAATCATGATGCTTGGAAATATCGGTCTCTTTATGCTGACCGATTCAAAAATGGGCTTTATTACACTGACTTATACACTTGCTGTTTCATGTATTATGCTTAACGATAAATCCGACAGGCTTAACAAGCAGGCGTCCTTTCTGACTTGGGTGTGTATTGGTGTAGTGTTTGTAATTTCGCTTATAATGATGACTCAAAAATTGTTTTGGGAAAGAATAGTCGATTTTGATTATCTGATAACCGGGAGAATGACCTACACGCACATGAATGTTACGCAGGCCAAATTGTTTTTCTGGCTTCCATTTTCAGCGGCCGGCAGGAGCCTCGAGTCGGATCTCGGAATAGTTAAGATGATATACTGGTATGGTTATGTGCCAACAATCATTTTTCTGCTTTTGTGCGGCATACTGGTCATTGCTTCCTTGAAGGAAGGTGACAAAATAACATTTGCAATTGTTACTTCAATTATTCTTTACTCGATGTTTGAGGGGCATGCAATCTCTTTATTTATTGTGAAGAACCATATTTTCTTATTCCTTGGAAAGTACTGGACCAAAATGATTGGCTTAGGAGAAGAGAACGGAAATGTACAGGAAACGCAGAACAGGATGGTTAAAACACATTGATTTTGTTGTTCTGGATTTGATATGCCTTCAGGTTTCATTTGTTGCGGCATATATGATACGACATAATATGCAGAATCCTTATGCAACGCCTATGTATAGAACTATGGGCGTTATTCTGCTGTTTATATACATTGCTGTTGCTTCCGTTGGCAATTCTTATTCCGGGATTCTGAGACGTGGATATTACATTGAGGCCCTGGAAACATTTAAACAGATTACTCTGACAATAGGAATAGCATTAATGTACATGTTCTGGACTCAGCAATCTTCGGAATACTCCAGAATGACATTTGGTGTTATGTGGGGTTTGGACGGAATTCTTACGTGGGTTGTAAGATGTCTTTGGAAGAAGTTTCTTAAGAAGAGAGGAAGCCAAACAGGAAGTGGACGCTCTTTAATCCTCATATGTGGAAGAAGTGATGTTGAAGGGTTTGTCAAAGGGTTTATAGACAACAATTTTGAGAATATAAATGTGACAGGAATCGTCATCTGGGATAATGCAGGACGAAATGATGTAATGGGTATCCCGGTAGTTGCCAATAACAGTGACGCAGTTGATTATCTCAGGACCAATTGGGTAGATGAGATAATGATAGATAAGGATACTATAATGAACGACGAGGGCTCCATTACGGACTTCGTTAACAAAGTTATGGAGATGGGAATAACCGTTCATACCAAACTTGCTGCAGCTACTGACCTTACGGAGAACCGGGTTGTGGAAAACATCGCAGGATATACCGTTCTTACGGGTTGTGTTGCCATGGCAGGGACTATGCAGCTTCTTATTAAACGTCTGTTAGACATTATCGGTGGAATTATAGGCTGTGTATTTGCAATCATAGCTTTTGTAATTGTGGGCCCTATTATTAAGATAAAGTCGCCAGGACCTGTATTCTTTAAGCAAAAAAGGGTGGGGCGAAACGGCAAGCAATTTACACTGTATAAATTCAGAAGCATGTATATGGACGCTGAAGAGCGTAAGAATGAGTTGATGGACAGAAATGAAGTAGCCGGAGCTCAGATGTTTAAACTTAAGGAGGATCCAAGAATAATAAAGGGGATTGGGAACTTTATCAGAAGGTATTCCATTGATGAATTGCCCCAGTTTTATAATATTCTGATTGGAGATATGAGCCTTGTTGGCACAAGACCTCCAACTGTTGATGAATGGAACAAATATGAGCTTCATCACAGAAAGAGGCTTGCCATAAAACCCGGGCTTACCGGGATGTGGCAGGTCAGCGGAAGAAGTGATATAAAGGATTTTGAGGAAGTGGTTGCCCTTGATACAAAATACATAATAAACTGGAGCTTAGGTTTGGACTTTAAAATTCTTTTGAAGACAATTCTGGTTGTGTTTAGAGGCGATGGAGCTATGTAATGAAGATTCTTATGATAAACAAGTTTCTGTATCCAAATGGCGGGTCAGAGACATATGTAATTAAACTTGGAGAAGCACTAAGCCGACTGGGACATGAAGTAGAGTATTTCGGTATGGAACACGAAGGCAGAATTCTTGGAAATTCTGCAAATGCTTATACACGGAATATGGACTTCCATAGCGCCGGGATACTGGATAAATTGGCCTATCCAATCAAAACAATTTACAGCTTTGAGGCTAGACGTAAAATCAGGAAAGTTCTTGATGAGTTCATGCCTGATGTATGTCACATTAATAACTTCAATTATCAACTTACTCCGAGCATTATAGTCGAGATTGAAAAGTGGAGGCATAAGACAGGACATAAATGTAAGATTGTATATACTGCTCATGATCTTCAACTTGTGTGTCCAAGCCATCAGGGGTACATACCAAACACCAAAGAGAATTGCCTTAAATGCCTTGGTGGGAAATATGGAAATTGCGCCAAGAACAGGTGCATTCATGGTTCGCTAATGAAATCCGTCATAGGGACTTTGGAGGCTTGGTATTGGAACAGACGCAAAGTTTATAGATTGATAGACACTATTATCTGCTGCTCGGAGTTTATGAAGAGAAATCTTGATACTAATCCCATATTAGCCAAGAAAACAGTAGCCATACATAACTTTTTGCCAAGGTTTGAAAAGGCTGATGGGGAGAAAGAGGATTATGTTCTTTACTTTGGCAGATACTCTTATGAAAAGGGTGTATCATTGCTTTTGGAGGCATGTAAGAAACTGCCTGATATTAATTTCGTTTTTGCAGGCAGGGGCGACTATGAAGATGAGATGGAATCTTTACCTAATGTCAGAAATGTCGGATTCACCACAGGCAAAGACCTCTATTCGTTAATTGCAAAAGCAAGATTTTCCATATGCCCCTCCATAGCGTACGAGAACTGCCCTTACTCTGTCATGGAAAGCATTGCCCTAGGGACCCCGGTTGTCGGGTCAGATGTGGGAGGAATTCCCGAACTGATAGAGGAAGGCGTTACAGGAAAAGTATTCAAGAGTCGCAACGTGGAAGAACTGACCGGTATAATCAGGGATTTGTGGGATAACAGAGAACTGACGGATGCTTTATCGAAGGAGTGTCACGCAGACAGATATTATTCTGATGAGGAATACTGCGAAGCAATTACGAAGTATTACAGGTAGGAGAATGTTCTTTGCTTAGAAACATTGGTAAAATTTGGGAATTATTAAATAAAAAGCAGAAGTGGGTGCTGGTCCTCCTTTTAATAATGACATTAATCGGAACAGGACTTGAGCTATTGGCTGTTTCATCTATTAATCCTTTTGTTGAGACGATAAACAATCCGAACGTTCTCAATGATAAAGAAGCACTGACAGGCAAAGTATACAGATTATTGGGAGAACCCGGATATACCGAATACTTGATTATAATGTTGGCGGGATTGATTACCATCTACATTATAAAGAACGCATATCTTTTGGTACTCTACAATGTTCAGTACAGATTTTCTTTTGAAAACCAAAGATTGATGGAGAGAGAACTGCTTAAGAGCTATCTTGAAAGGGAGTATACATTCCATTTAAAACATAACTCTGCAGAATTACAGAGAAATGTTTTACAGGATGTAATGGGGATGTACCATACTTTATCTTCAGGAATGACACTTTTGACCGAAGGTGGGGTATGCCTTGCTTTGTTCATCTACCTTTTGTACCTGGACAAAACCATTACTATAGGTGTAGTAGCTTTCTTGGTTCTGATTTTTGGTCTCTACACTGCTGTTTTTGGTAAAAGAAATAACAGAATAGGGATGGAAAGTAGAAAAGCCACCGCTATGAGAGTGCAATGGGTACAGCAGTCCCTTGGAGGAATAAAGGAGATTAAGATCCTTGGAAGAGAAGGCTTTTTTCTCTCCAGTTATGATAGAAATTCTGCTGCTTATGCTAAGAGACAGAGACAGTATCAGATGACTGTGACTGCTCCAAGACCCATAATGGAGGCAGCGGGAATATCGGCATTGCTTGGTATCATTGCCTTTAAATTATTGAGGGGGGTTAATGCTTCGTATTTTATGCCGACGCTTACAACTTTTGCAGTTGCCGCATTTAGAGTTTTGCCTTCCTTTGGAAGACTTTCAGGAGCTTATGGTGCTATTGCATTCCAGAAATCCGCTGTTGAAGAGGTTTACAGCGGAATAACAAAGGCCAGAAACGAAAAGAAAGAGGCGGGTATTCAATCTAAGACAAAGGAAAGAATTGATATGCAGGAGGGTATCGCCTGTGAAGGTGTTACATTTAAATACCCTGAATCTGATAAGACGATTTTTAAGGACGTCAATATCAAAATTCCAAAGAATAAATCTGTTGCGTTTATAGGTCCATCAGGTGCGGGGAAGACCACACTTGTAGATGTCATTCTTGGTATTTTAAGTCCTGTTGAAGGCAAGGTTCTGGTTGATGGCAAAAGTATAGATCAAAATATTGATGCCTGGCATAACATGATTGGTTATATTCCACAGACCATTTATTTGATGGATGACACAATAAGAAAGAATATTGCCTTCGGAATTGATGATAACATTGTAGATGACAATCGAATCTGGGAGGTCCTTAAGGAAGTTCAGCTATATGATTTTGTAAAGGAATTACCCGAAGGACTTGATACCTATATTGGAGAGGGCGGTGCCCGTATTTCAGGTGGACAAAGACAAAGAATAGGCATAGCAAGGGCTTTATATACCAATCCGGAGGTGCTTGTTCTGGATGAGGCAACATCTGCACTTGATTCAGAAACGGAAGCTGCTATAATGGACGCTATTAACAGTTTGATGGGCAGCAGAACCATGATTATTATTGCACATCGTCTGACTACTGTAGAAAAATGCGATATAATATATCAGGTTAAGAATAAAAAAGTTACGGAAACCACCCTCCCAAAATAAATCAGCAAGTATGAGGTAAGGAAACTTATATGGATATAAGTGCTTATGTTACATCGGAAGATATCACATTAAAAGAAGCGATGACGCTGATAAACAAGAACGCTTCGAGAAATCTTTTCATTATCAGAGATGGAAAACTATTTGCATCCATTTCAGATGGAGATATAAGAAGGGCGGTTATTTCAGGTGCAGATTTATCGGAAAAAGCAGAACCTTTTTCAAATCATAATCCTATGTATCTAAAGGTTCAGGACAAGTATGATGCTGAACGTATTATGCGAGAAAAGGATGTGAATGCGATTCCGATTGTTACGGAAGATAAGGTTATTGTAGATGTCCGCCTTCTGATAAGGAGAAGCACAGCAAGTTCAGAGCAGGTTTCTGTACCTGTGGCAATAATGGCCGGTGGAAAAGGTACCAGGCTTAGACCATATACCGATATTCTTCCCAAACCACTTATCCCCATCGGAGATAAGACAATAACAGAGCATATAATTGATAAGTTTAAAAATATTGGATGCGAATCCTTTTACATGATTGTCAATTATAAGAAGGATTTTATTAAAGCATATTTTACTGATAAATCCGAAGGCGATATGAAATATGTGCCAAAGTTTGTTGAGGAGACGGAATTCCTTGGAACAGGTGGGGGAATTTCGCTCTTAAAAGGCTACGTCAAGTCCACGTTTTTCTTGACCAACTGTGATATTTTGATTGATGCCGACTATTCGGAAGCACTAAAAAAGCACAAAGAAATGGGTAATATTATTACCATGATTTGTGCCAACAAAAAACTCACAATTCCTTACGGAACCGTCATCACGGACGAGGAAGGATATATCAAAGAACTTAAAGAAAAGCCTACCTATGAGATGCAAACCAATACGGGCTTTTATATAATTGAGCCGGAATTCTTCGAGGTGATTCCGGAGAATACGAAGATTGACATCACGGACCTTATAGATATTTGCATTAAGAGGGGAATGAAAGTTGGAACCTTTATAATTGATGATGAGGACTGGATGGACATGGGACAGCTTGAAGAGATGGAAAAGATGAAAGAGAAAATGGGAATTCGTTAATGCGTACACTAAGCTGGAAAGAAATAGCTGAGCAAATAAAAACAGATTCTGAGATTAATTTTCTCGGAAGGGCGATGACGCCCCTTCATGTATTAGGTGTTGAAACATTTCTTCTTTCACTTATTGAGCGTGGGATTAAGTGTAAGGGATATATTCTTACCGTAGCGCATTGTCAAACAGGGTTGGCCTTGAATGAAAATTCATTTCATAGTAGCCTCTATGAGGGCGTTGAGCCAATCTATATGGAGGACTTAGGTGAGCCAAAAGGCAAAATATTAACCCTTTTGCATGCAAAAAAGCACGATGAAAGTAATCAGACATTTTATTATGCAAATCCGTATAGGGTGGAACTTGGATATATATCTGAACTATTGAACTTACGTCCTCATGATAGATTGGAGATTACGGTAACTGAAGAGGGAATTGCCAGTTATGGAAGCAATCCGTACAAGTTAACTCGTGCATTAGTAATTGGGCTGGGGGTAAAACAGTCAATTAGGTTCTTGCTTGAGGCATCCATAAAAGATCGATACCTAACGAAGAATATCGAAAGGGCGCTTGGAATCAACTATTTTTTGATGCTGAACAAGGTAGATGGAAGATGGGAAAAGAATGAAATATATGCCCGTAATGTAATAAAAATACTATCCTCAAACGACAGAAAAGAAGATGAGGCAAAATATGAAGACGCCATAGTTTTTTGTCCAAGCCCACTATATGAAGCGGGAATCATAAAAAAAAGACAGGACCTGAAAATATATTGTGAAATTATGGACATGCTTGGCAGGGATAAGAAGTATATAGTGCGACCTCATCCACGAGAGAAGGACAAAGAAGCATATGCGGTATTAGGCTGTACTGTTGATGACAGGTTAAGTAGTTCATTAGAAGAGATTTTGGCAGAGTTGAAGAATAAGCCCCGATTCATAATTGGCGATTCAAGCACAGCTTTGGTAAATGCCAGCGCTTTGTTTGGTATCAGAACAATCTCAATTAATAAGTTATTTGATAGAAGTATTCTTAGTGATAAAAACTATTTTTACAGTTTTAACAGTCTTTTTTCAAATATATGCTCTATTCCAAACTCTTTTGACGAACTTCGGGAAAGCATGTGCATTAAGGAGCTTTAATTAATGAGAAAAGCAAAAGAAAATATGTGGGCACTCCCATATCTTGTCGGATACATAGTTTGGGCTGCCTTCTACGTATCAAATCCTTTGCATTTTGACATGTATGTTATGGAGGCAGACTATCTCATAAGGCATTCGACATTTATTGGTGTATTAAAGGCAGTTTTCTTCACGGGTGGATGCTGGAAAAATGCCAGGTACCTTGTAAATATAATAAATATTTATGTCGTGAGTTATCAAAAATTGTTTGACTTACTCATGCCATTTGTTTTTATATTAAGCATTTACTTTGTACAGAAGTCAATCAATAAAGAGAGTAGGTGGCATGTGGCACTTGGCGGAGTTGGGCTATTCCTGTTAGTTTCCAACGGAATCGTTGGAAGCTGCTACAGCTATTCCTATGTTCTTTATACATTTCCGGTACTATTTGTGTCACTGTTTTTATATATTAACAGCAGATACAATGAAGATAGGGATTTGCTGGACACATGGTATAAAAAAGCGGGTTATTTAATCTTGGTATACTGCTGTGCCGGATTTCTTGAGCATTTGAGTTGCGCATTTTCTGTAATAATGATGTGGGTATGTGGAAAGGATAGATTTGTAACCAAGAGAAAGAACAAAACCATTCTTGTGGCTACAATCATCTCCCTATGCCAAACTGTTTATATGAATATGTATCTCATTATTAAACAGACCAGACCTTTGGCACAGAGTGGCGGAGAAGTGTTTAGTTATATCAAGGCTAATTTCAGGATTCTTATTCTGGAGACCTGGCTTTCTAACCCGATAGTAATGTTATTTTTCCTGATTGCGCTTATATATGCAAACAGAAAAAAGATTAAATGGCTGATAGCTGATGGTGTACTTCTTTTGGGTTACTTAATATGGTTTATCCTGATTTACACTTCGGGAGGAATTGATACAGTAACCAAAAGAACAGCAGATGTGAAAGTTCCCTTTGTCCCTAATGAACTATGGTGGCTTTGGGCCGTTTTATACGTTATTATAAATCTTTCGATTTTATGGCAACTTTTCACTATATCAGAAACCATAGCGATTGCCTATTTTGCCGGGGGATGCAGTACTATTCCTATTCTTGTAACTCCTAACACCGGTTGGACTATTAGTTCTATATATATCTTTATGGTTATCATTTCTACGGTTATGCTTATGCAAAATCACGAAACTGATATCAAAGCAAAAAAAACGTGGATGATGGCATGTGCTGTGGTAGCAGCTATGGGGATTGTTGTTTTTTCTGGACGAATTATACGCATAAGCAGAACCACATATCAGGTAGGGAAAATTGTAGACCGAGCAGTAAGGCTTCAGATAAGTGGAGAATGGGATATTGAAAATGATGAAGTTCACATTCCTGCTTTTGACTCTAGAGATGTACTTAATGGAGGTCGACCTGATGCCAATTCATACTATATGTGGAATTATTGTTATGTTAATGGGTTAGATAAAAAAACTATCATTGTTACGGAATAAAAGATTATCATAATAAGCAGAAAGGTTGGTATACATAAAGAGAATGTCATACTCTATTGCAAGTAAAAAAGACGACATAAACAAATTAATGGTAAAAAATATAAAAGATAGTGACGGCATGCCTGTGTATATTTATGGTACAGGTGGCGGAGCTAAACGTGCAGCTGAATTCTTTTCTGAGAATGGAATTGATATTGTTGCATTTGCTGACAGGCCGCAATTTTTTTCTTTCGGCGATATGTTGATGGGAAAACCAATAATTGATGTCAGGGAATTACTATCACAGGAGAAAAAGATTATTCTCTGTGTAGCTTCGATGGATACTAACCTATATAAGTATATTAATGGGTGTAGTCATATAACATTCTGCTCGTATTTTATTCGTGCCAATCATTATGAAATGACAGAGAGATGGGTTAGACAAAATGAAGGCGAAATCAGAATGATTTATGAAAGGCTTGAAGATGATAAGTCTAAACAGGCATATTTGTCGTACATTGATGCCAGGGCAAATTGCATAGAAAGTGACATGATTCGGCCTCTTATATCTTTATGTACAAGTAACCAGTATTTTAACGATTTGTATCCCAAGAGACATTTTAAGGAGCATGTTCTCGTTGACTGTGGAGCATTTATTGGAGACACTGCAACAGATTTTATTAACTTCATTGATGACGGAAAGAAAACGACGGTGTGTGCTTTTGAGGCTGATGCCAAAAATTACCAGAAACTCATAGAAGAAAGCCAACTACATAAGGAAATTATTCCATTTGCGTATGCGGTTGGAGACAAGGAAGAGACTTTATATGTGGATGGAGACGGGCAGTCTTTCTCAAGGTTGGTAGATTACGAAACTAATCAAAGAATCGATGTTAAGCGACTTGATGATGTTTTGCTTGAAACTGACTATGTTCCGACTTACCTCAAAATGGATATAGAGGGCAGTGAAATTCCGGCACTTAACGGGGCAAAGGAATTAATTAAACGATATATGCCCATGCTAGGAATTTGCGTATACCATAAGTTAGATGATCTGATTACTATTCCACGGTTCATATTTGAACTCGAGAAAGAATCAAATTCGGGAGAGCGTTATAAGTATTACCTACGCCCACATTCATATGGAACAGACGAGTTGGTCTTTTATGCGGTTCCGACTAAGTAGTATTATAGGTAAGTTCAATGGGTGAGTTGATAAACAATTCTTTTGATGAAGTATATGATATAAGATTGGCTAGAATAGACGACATTCCCATGATTATGACATTTATAGATTCTCATTGGAAAAAGGGCCATATCATGGGGAATAATAGGCCTTTCTTCGAGTACGAATTTGTGCATGGCGAAGAGGTAGATTTTATTATTGCTATAAAAAGAGCCACAGGCTCCCTCGAGGCGATATTCGGTTTTTTGAGATGCTCAGAGTCTATAACCGGCGACATATGGGGAAGTATGTGGAAGGTTAATGATGAGGGAGGCAATCTAAATCTCTTAGGGATCGAATTGGCCAAGAGAGTCTATGAATTAACCGGATGTCACTATTACTGTGGTAATGGAGCTAATCCGGAGACGACTGTTCCGTTGAGGAAGCTTTTCTTTAGAGAGAAAGCTGTTAAGATGAAACAGTATTATTGGCTTAATCCAAGTATAGATGATTATAAAATCGCCGAAATCAACACTAAGTGGAAACCAATCAGGAAAAAGGACGGCCCTTGTTATGAGGTCAAAAAGGTAAACGACTTTACCACTCTAGCTAACGAGTTTGACTTTGAGAAAGTCGATAGTATTCCTCATAAAACGGGATGGTATGTGAATAAAAGGTACTTTAAGCATCCAATTTATCATTATGATGCCTATGCAATCTATGATGAAGGAAGGGCAAAGGCAGTTTTCTTCACAAGAGAAATCGATATTGAAGGCACGTCTGTGTTGCGAATTGTGGATTTCATAGGAGAGCATAAAATGCTATTGGGAATCTTCCGTAGCTTAGATTCGTTAGTCAAATCAAATGACTATGAATATATTGATTTCTTTGAGTATGGGATTGAAGATAGTATTCTTTATGAAGCCGGTTTTAGAAACAGGGATGATGATGACAACATTATACCTAATTATTTTGAACCTTTTGTAAAGAAAAATATTGATATTTGGTGTCATTACAAGCTTGATGGAACCACTTTTTTTAAGGCGGATGGAGATCAGGATCGCCCTAATTATGCTTAGAATCTAAAACAAATTATTGGAGACGGACGTGAAACTGTTATTTGATAGACTAAAAGAGGCAGCTGAGAAGAATAAAAGCAAAATTGCTATTTGGTGTGATGGTGAGGAGAAGACGTATGAGGAGTTTTTAAACCTTGTATGTCGTTACGCCAACTATCTGACGAATCATGGTGTAATCAGAGGGGATATTATTGGAATTCCTATGAACAATAGTATTGAATCGGTTGCACTTATTTTTTCGGCAGCAGCCATTGGAGCAGGAATAGCTCCGATTAATCCCACTCTTCCTGTAGATGCAATAGATACCGCGTTTAAAGCAGGTGAAGTAAAGCATATAATTGCCAGAAAAGCATTCTTTAAGGCCGTGGGAGATGACTATCTTAATTCTGTCAAGGGATGTAAGCTTTGCCTTGACTCTGATATTGACGGAGTTGATAGCTTTAGTGATGTAATGGCGACAGAGAATACAACTCCTAGCGTGAATGGGGTAACGGGTGATGAACCATTAATACTTACAATGACTTCGGGATCAACAGGCGCTCCGAAACCCATAGTGCTTACGCAGAATAATAAGATTAAAAGAGCTGATGCCCATATCAGTTTATATAGTATTACTGATGCAGATAATGTTTTGGCAGCAACGCCTTTATATCATTCGCTTGCAGAGAGGCTTGTTATCATGCCACTCATTTTGGGCGGTACAAGTGTGTTACTTCCGAGATTTACTCCAATCCTTTGGTTAAACTGTGTAAGAGATCAGAAGGTAACATTTACTATTGCGGTTTCTGCACAGTTAAATCAGGTTTCGCAGTTATTATCAAGTCCCTTTGTCCCTGAGATATCAACACTTAGGTGTGTTGTATCTTCAAGCGCGTTATTAGAGCCACATGTCAGAAGTGAATTAATCAACAAGTTATCTTGTGATTTCCATGAAATGTATGGTACCAGTGAATGTTCAACTGTTACCAATATCAACTTTAAAGAATCCAAGGACAAAACAAATTCTGTTGGAAAACCTTTACCAGGAGTGAATATCAGAATTCTTGATGGAAATGACAGTCCTGTTGGTGCTAATGAGATAGGTGAAATCACTGTTGACACTCCCCTGCAATGTGGTGGTTACTATAAGATGCCTGAAGCTATGGCAAACGCCCAGATTGATGGATATTTCAGAACAGGTGACCTAGGTAAGTTAGATGAAGACGGATACCTTTACTTCGCAGGACGAAAGAAGGAAATAATAATAACAGGCGGAGTGAATGTATATCCTAAGGATATAGAGGAAAAGGTTGCCACTATCGAAGGCGTTAAAGAATGTGCGGCATTTGCGTATGCGGATGAAAGACTTGGAGAAGTGGTGGCCGTTGCAATTGTTACGAATGGAAGCGCTGAGGTAAACAGAAAGAAGATTCAGCTATTTTGCGCAAGGAACCTTGCAGATTTTCAGCAGCCTCACAAGATTTTCTTCCTTGATGAACTTCCAAGAAATACCATGGGAAAGATTACCAAGATGAAGCTTCCCGAGGCAGTAGCGGGTATGGAGGGCTAATATGTCAAAAGTAAGAGAATATGTATTGGACGCCTTACAGAGAGAATATAGTTTTAAAGAAGGCGTTGATATTGATAAAATAAACTATGTTGAAGAGGGATATATGGATTCCCTTGGACTTCTCAGATTTATAGGTGAGTTGGAAGATGAGTTTTCCATTGAGTTTACTGACGATGAGCTTTTCTCATCTTCATTTAGAATTGTTGGCGAGCTAATAACCATGATTGAAGAGAAGGTGGGGGCATAGTATTGAAAGAACGGGTTACAGTAGGTGTAGTAGGAGCAGGTAGAGCGTGTGAACTCCATGCCTATGGATATCACAGATCCAACATACCTGTAAGACTTAAGACCGTAATGGCCAGGCGTCAAGAACAACTTGACGATGCCGTAAGGAGGTTTGGGTTTGAAAAGACCACAACTTCTTTTGACGAAATGCTCGCAGATAAGGAAATTGATGTTATCGATATTTGTACCCCACCTTATCTCCACAAAGAAGAAATTATTAGAGCACTTAGGGCTGGGAAACATGTAATTTGCGAGAAGCCTCTCACAGGATACTTTGGGGTAGCAGGGGATCCTGAACCCATTGGTGAGAGGGTTTCAAAGAAATATATGTATGAGCAACTCCTCGAAGACCTGGATGAACTTAGAGATGAGGTAAAGTCATCAGGTAAACGGTTCATGTACGCCGAGAACTTTGTTTATGCTCCTGCAGTAATAAAAGCCGGGGAGATAGTTCGAGCAAAGAAAAGCCGGATTCTTTACATGAAGGGTGAGGAGAGCCTTAAAGGATCCAGTTCTCCGGTTGCAGGAGAGTGGTCTAAAACAGGCGGCGGAATTTTCATGAGAAACGGCGTTCACCCTTTGGGTGCAATTCTGTATCTTAAGGAGCAGGAATCCATAGCTCAGGGCAAGAACGTTACGGTTAAAAGTGTTTTTGGAGATATGGGATATGCTACCAGAAATCTCTCAGAACATGAGCATAGGCACATAGCGGCAAATCCTCATGATGTTGAAGATGCAGGAACCGCAGTTATTACATTTACTGATGGAAGTAAAGCGGTAATCATGGCGACCGACAACTTGCTCGGAGGAAGTAAAAACTATGTTGAGCTGTACTGCAACGACACGGCTATCAACTGCAAACTTACAATGAATGACGTCATGGAAACATACATGGTTGATTCGGAGGGCATGGATGGAGTTTATCTTTCTGAGATGCTTCCCATTGTTACCGGTTGGAATAAGCCATTTGTTGCCGATGAAATGCTCAGAGGCTACTGCAATGAAATCGTTGATTTTATGGGTGCTGTTATAGAAGACAGAGAAGCGGAAGGGTGCTTTGATTTGGCAGCCCAAGTAATGAAGGTTACGTATGCAGCGTACTATTCGGATGAAATAGGTCAGAAAGTGAACTTAGTATAATGAGTTTAGATTACAAATCCCTCCCCTTGGTTTCACTGTTTGATGGGAATGGAAACAAGAGGGAAAAGACGGTAATAAAAGTTAATAACCTAGAGATAGGAAAAGACCTTCTGGTAATAGCAGGACCCTGCAGTGTGGAATCTAGAGAGCAGGTAACCGAGATAGCAAAAGCCGTCAAGGCAGCCGGAGCAAACATGCTCAGAGGCGGGGCATATAAACCCAGAACCTCACCATATTCATTCCAGGGCCTTGGAAGAGTCGGGTTGGAGTATTTAAGAGAAGCTGGAGATTTAGTTGGCCTTCCGATTATTACAGAGGTTATAGATACAAGAGATGTATATCTTGTAAGTGAGTATGCTGATGTTCTCCAAATCGGTGCGAGAAATATGCAGAACTTTTCTCTTCTTCAGGAAGTCGGAAAGATAGACAAACCGGTTCTTTTGAAAAGAGGTATGAATGCCACAATAGAAGAGTGGCTTAATTGCGCTGAGTATATTATGGCCGGCGGAAATCGTAAGGTGATTCTATGCGAGAGAGGTATTAGAACACACGAAACATTTACAAGGAACACTCTTGATTTAAGTGCGGTAGTGGCATTAAAGGAACTTACTCATTTGCCTGTAGTAGTTGATCCTTCTCATGCCACAGGACGAAGAGAAATGATTGAGCCCATGAGTTTAGCAGCTATAGTAGTTGGGGCAGATGGGCTGGAAATAGAGGTTCATAACAATCCCAAAGAGGCTCTTTCGGATGCCTCGCAACAGATAACGCCGGATGAGTTTTTAAGATTGATGGTATCAATTAATGAATTACGAGTATAAGCATAGTAAACTATACCTGACAATAATAACAGCCGTTGGCTTCATATTGAGGATAATAGGTTTCACGTGGGGATCGGAAGGTGCTGTGTTTCACCCGGACGAACCCGGAGTAGTTGAACCTATTATAGATATGATTTCAAATAAGAGCCTAATTCACTCAGGCTGGCTGTACCCCTCGATGTGCTCTTCAAAGCTTATCACTCCATTTATTATGGCAGCCAGGCACATTGTTCCGTTTACGCACTCTACATATTATTACTCGGTAAGATTATTTTATGTTATTTTTTCTACGGCAATTATTGTCCTGTCTTATATGCTTGTTAAAAAAGCAGAAGGAGAGAGGATAGCGCTTATATTTTCGGCCGCTATAGCCATAAATCCCTCATTCATTAAAATGTCTAAGATGGCGGTAGGAGATACGCCGGTTCTGGTATTCTGGCTTCTCTTAGCGCTTTGCATGCAAAAGTATCTAGATAAGAGGAAAATCATTCCTCTGGTTTTGATGTCAGTATTTGCAGCATGCGCTACTCTTGAAAAATGGAATGGTACCGGCATTACAATACTGATAGCTGCAGCAGTCATTTGGATAAATATAAAAAATATAAAGAAACTTATGCTGCACGGAATGATATCTTTGACGTCTTGGATAGTTGCAATTATTGTGATTGCTCCTAATATTGTCACCGAATGGAGAAACGTCATAGAATCTATTTTTATGGCAAATGGAGCCTTGGCAGATTCAAAGATTACAGCCCACTTTGAGCTGTTTCTCTCATACTTTGGTTTGACGGGAACAGGTTTGTTAGTGTTTGGGTTATACATTATTCTGACGGGTAGAGCGAAGAGTGAAAATGAGGAAACGTGGCTTAATGCTACCCGTTTTCCTTATATGTTAATGCTTGTTACGCTTTTAGAGGACTATTTCATAACCTTTCAGATTGTTGAGAGGCATGGATTACCCATTTATTGGGGATGCACACTTATTTTGTGTATTTCAATTGAGTATTTACTGAATAAGCAAAGCATAAATAAAAAGGTGAGCATAACAATTGTTGCCCTTTTGGTAGTTGCTTGGCTGGCTTCAGATACGCTAATTGAATTGGTAGCTATTAGATCAAGGACGCAGGATACAAGGAGTGCAGGAATAGGTTTTCTTGATGAAATAGGAGCAAATATTAACAACTCCGTTGGGGACATTTACACACCGTATATGCCTTCAAAAGTAAGAGATGAAGGAACCATGGCATGGTGGGCAAATGTAGATAGCGTAATTTATCTGGATGGAGATACTCCATGTATTTCGTGGGCTAATAAAAAGTATGCCATCGTAAACTTGCAAAGAAAAGCGGGTGGAAGCGAGACGGTATATGAGATACTGACAACATATGGAGAGAAGATTGCAGAATTCGATAGCCAATATCCTGAATTTGACCTCTTTAAAATGGATGGGGGTCAAGGGGAGTGGAATCTATTGGAAATAGACACCATAAAGAGAACGTGGAGTGCGATTAAGGGTGTCTATGGTGGCGATATAATGGGGCCTCCGTTTGAAGTATATGATATTTCGCATTTTACATATAAGCCGTTTGAGTAATAGGATATATAGCAATGAGTGATGAATCCATAGAGATAAAAAAATAGACTTATATGGTATAATTGGAGAGTAGCGTGTTTAAAGAAAATAAGAAAGCATACGCGGCATATGCAATAATTATATTACTCCAGGTATTGGCAATTATATTTTGGGCAAACAAGAAAACCAATTACTTTATTGATGAGTTTTACTCCATGGGATACGCACGTGCATTTACAGGATGTGAACCTACATCGCAGTATATTACTGTTAGCTCTGAATGGACGTATAACGAGTGGCATAGTAACTCTGAATTTAAAAATCAGTTTTACTTAACAGATAATGCCAAGATTTGGAATGCTCCCCTTAAGAATTCAATTGGAAATCTAATAACCGGAAGAAATTATTTCGGCCTGTTAAACCTGACTGAGTCTATAACAGGCTTTAATTCTGTATCGAACTTCCCAGCGGTCACGCTAAACATAATCTTGTTTGTTATTGCAGAGATTGGGCTTATGTCCTTGTTGACCAAGCTTTCAGTTAATCTTATACCAAGGCTGTTGGCACTATCGATGTTTGGATTTTCGGCATATTTTATAAGTGTTGCTGAATATGTTAGATTCTATATGTTGGTAGTGGCACTTTTCATAGTAATGCTTAATTTCTTCTACCTTTTTTGGAGGGAAGAAGACCTAAAAAGAATAATTGCATGTGAAATTGGCATTTTTACATCGGCGTACCTTATTTTAAAGAACTCAGAGCTGATGGGACCTTTTTTTGCCTGCATTTCGTTTTCATTCCTCATAGCTTTACTTGTATCAAAGAAGTGGAAACAACTTATTGCTTATTCAGTAGGATGTATCGCGGGGATTGTTTTCATTGCCCTTTTCACGGGATATTTCGAAGTTATGCTTCATCCGGAGGGGAAAGATAGCCTTATAGCATACATTGTATTAAGTATAAACGAAGAAACAATTGGGTTCATGAAGACATATAGAGAGTGGGCTCTTGAACTGATTGCAGATACAATGTTTGGCCATACAAGAATCGCATTAATCACAGCTGCTTCTCTTACAGCTTATTTGCTTTGGAAGAAAAGACGAATCATTGGCGGCAAAGAATCAGAAAGATTTATTAGTGTTGACAATGTGAGCGTTGTGATGGCCCTTCTTTGGGTAATCATATATAGAATTAGTGTGTACAGAAACAATGGTGTTATTATCTCAAAAGGTGTGTTAATACTTGTTTTAATATGGATAGTTGCCAACACCTTATGGAAGAAGATTAGCCTTAACAAATGTAAACTCGGATCGGATTGCATTTTTGTTTTGAGTCTGATTATAGCGTCGATTCTTTATTCAGTATTTACATCATTACCGCTCCTAAGAATCTGGAGATACTATTGTTTTGTGATGGTAGTCATTCCTATGGGTGTCTGGTATGGAATTGACAGGCTCTTAAAGAAAGAATCTTTAAAGGAACTTACAAGAGGCTGGTATATAATTCTTATAGTAGCAGCTATGGTGACCGCGGTTACCCCTTTTGTGAGAAAAAACATTTACTATACTTACGAAGAGGATAAACAATTCGAAAAAAATGTTAGAGAGCACGATGACTTGGGAGTCATACTTCTCTGCAGACCTGAGAATGGCCAGTATGATCAGTATGTGTACGACTGCGTAAACATTCGACCTGATGATTCTGAGATATATTTAATTAATCTTAATGAGTACGAGCATGAAGATGAAAATTTTAGAAGCGAATTCATACTTTGGGATCACCAGAGGGAAGACATTCAGTTTGTACTTGATGATTTAAGTAACAATGGTTACGTAATAGAAAGCCTAGACAAAAATCATATATCTCAAGCTTATGTATGTAGAAGAGAAACTGTAAAAGGAAGATAAGTATGAAAAGTATTTCAGTTGTAGTTCCGGTGTATAACGAAGAAGGAAATGTCGCAAATCTTCATAGGGAAATAGTTGATGTCTGTACTACAAACGGATATAACTATGAGATTATTTTCATAGATGATGGTTCAACTGATAAGACTGCAGAAGTATGCCAAACATTAAGGCCTCTAAAACTCATCAGAATGAGGAAGAACTTCGGCCAGACTGCAGCCATGGATGCCGGGATTAAAGCAGCCAAGAATGAATATATTGTTACCATGGACGGCGATGGACAGAATGACCCTGCTGATATACCTCAGATGATTGAATATTTGGAAGAAAAGAATGTTGATGTGGTTTCAGGGTGGAGAAAGAACCGCAAAGACACCGTTATGAAGAGATTTACAAGTCGCGGAGCAAATTTCCTTAGACATATTATTGTACATGACGGAATTCATGATAGTGGCTGTTCTTTAAAGGTATATAAAAAAGAATGCTTTAAGGGTGTCAATCTCTATGGGGAACAGCATAGATTTATCCCCGCTCTTTTGAAAATCAAGGGTTTTAGAATTGGCGAAGTTGTAGTCAATCATCGCCCGAGGACTTCGGGAAAAACAAAATACAACTGGAAAAGAACCATCAAGGGATTCGTTGACATGATTTCAGTATGGTTTTGGAATAAGTTTGCAAGCCGCCCCCTTCATCTTTTGGGTGGAGCAGGAATGGGATTTATTGGACTAGGATTTATATGTGGGATATGGTCACTTGTGCTGTTTTTCATGGGCGCAAAAATGTCAAACAACATTTTCCCCCCGCTGTTAACTGTGTTTTTCGTTATAATTGGAGTTTTACTTTTTGTTTTCGGCCTAATGAGTGAGATTATGATGAAGACATACTATGGTGTGCATGTTGACACTCCTTACAGTATCAAATCGATTGAAGAGTATGAAGAAGGATAAAAGAATTATACAGATTTTTAAAAACTGTTATCTGATATTAGAAAGAGCCGGCAGGTTTATTCCAGATGAATACTGGATAAGGCTTAGATTTTTAATGCTAATGGGAAGAAGGTGTAATCTAAGCAATCCCAGATCATTTAGTGAAAAAATCCAGTGGCTCAAATTGAATGAACACTTTGATGAATATACTCCTTGGTGTGATAAGATTGAATGTAAAAAAATGGCCAAGAATTACGTCGGTGAGGAACATATTGTGCCTACCATAGGTGTTTGGGACAAGTTTGAGGATATAGATTTCTCAAAACTTCCTAACAAATTCGTATTAAAGTGCAATCATGATTCAGGTGGAATTGTTATTTGTAAGGATAAAAACAAATTTGATTATAAATCGGCTAAAAAGAAACTTACGAATTGCCTAAAGAGGGATTATTATTTAAATGGTCGGGAATGGCCCTATAAAAATATTAAACGTAAAATTTTGGCAGAGCAGTATATTGAGCCTGAAGAAGGAAAGAATGAGCTTACAGACTATAAGCTAATGGTATTTAATGGAAAAGTAAAGTGTTCATTTACTTGTACAGACAGGTATTCAGGAGGGCTAAAGGTCACATTTTTTGACAGTGATTGGAATATGCTTCCGTTTGATAGAAAATATCCACGTAGCGAGGTGATGATTAAAAAACCTCAAAACTATGATTGGATGGTCGAGATATCTGAGCGCATTGCATCGAAATGGAGATTCGCTAGGATTGATTTCTTTGAGATATGTGGAAAGCCATACCTAGGAGAGGTGACTTTTTATCCCGGAAGTGGAATGGAAAGGTTCTATCCGGAATGGTGGGATTTTGAACTGGGGAGCTGGCTAAAGTTATAGCTTATTCGCTAGGAGTATAGATGGTAAGTGATAATTATGTAGGCATATTGTATATAGAAAAAAAAGAATATCCGAAGAGAGAGCAGGTTCCGTTTTGGTTTAGACCATGCTGCGTTCTCCCTGAGTTTGAGGGAACGGGGTTTGATGAGATTTCAAAAGAAAATCATATATATGAAGGGATAAGAGACCTTTTCAAACTATATGAAATGGATTTAGAACATTTTGGAACAGTAGACTGGAACCCATTGGGCGAAATAATAAGGCCTGGCGAAACTGTTTTGTTAAAGCCCAATTTGGTTATGGACCACAACCAATCAAACGGAGGAACGGATTGTTTATATACACAAGCAGCTGTGACTGCACCCGTAATTGATTATGTAATAAAAGCAGTTGGCTCAACCGGAAAAATAATTGTCGGTGATGCACCAATGCAGGAATGCAACTTTGAAAAGTTGGTAGAAGATAGTGGATATTCTGAATTGATTCAATATTACAAGAGTAAAAAGGTAAATATTGAGATAGTTGATTTTCGCGGCCTTGTTACGGATGTCTCGGGGACAGGCATGACGAGAACCCAACATATAAGAGAAGATGTTGAAGGTGTAGTTGTCGATTTAAAGAACGAGAGTGCTTTTGCAACCTATGACGATCAACATCTGGAGAGGATGAGGATAACAAATTATAATCCACTAAGACTTAAAAGCCATCATTCCTCTGGTAAGCATGAATACAATATTGCGAAGAAAGTACTTGAAGCAGATGTGATTATAAATCTTCCCAAACCAAAAACCCATAGGAAGGCTGGATACACTGCGGCGATGAAAAACATTGTCGGAATAAATGTAAGGAAAGAGTATTTGCCGCATCACTCAAATGGAAGTATTAAAGAAGGTGGCGATGAGCATAAAAAGAAAAGCTTGTTTCGAAACCTGGGTAACATTCTTATGGATAGAAAGAATGTACTTGAATCTGAAGGTAAATATGCTGTATCAAGGGTTTTTTGGTTAGTGGCGCATGGGATGATATTCTTAACAAGTAAATTGCAGCATGATGTCAGAGAAGGTAATTGGTGTGGGAATAACACAATCAGCAAAACTATAGTTGATTTGAATAGAATAGTGAATTACTGCGATAAGACCGGAAAGCTCAGTGACCAGAGTAGAAGGACTATATTCACCATAGCTGATATGGTAGTCTCAGGCGAAAAGGAAGGACCTGTTGCGCCGAGTCCGAAACCTATTGGAGCATTGGTAATCGCTAAAAATTCTTTCGCTGCAGATTGTGTAATAGGAACAATGATGGGGGCAGATATCGAACGAATGCCTTTCATTACTGATACAAAGAATATGAATACGCATTACAACCTCATGCCGTTAGCCGGCCCAATAAAGGTTTTATCAAATTCACAAAACTTAAATCAAAAAAACTTGAATTTTATAGAGGACTCAGAGAAGTGGCATTTCATTCCCGTAGTGGGATGGAAAGAAGTATTTAAATAGGTTCAGCTAATTTATTGCTGAGAGTAGTTGTTGCGATGGGTACGGATAAGGAAAATGCCAAAAGTAGCGTTTGTAATTAATTCATTATCTAACGGAGGGGCAGAAAGGACAGTATCTAACCTTTCAATGAACTTTCCAAAGGATTATGAAATTGACATTATTATCAATGATACTAATAGAATAGATTATCCATATAGAGGAAATTTGATTACCCTTGGATTAAAGCCACAAGAAAACAAGCTTAATTTGTGCTATCAAATAAGAACTTTTTTCAAACGTGCAAGGATTCTTCGAAACCTTAAGCGAGAGAAACATTACCAAGCCGTGATTAGTTTTTCTGAGAGCGCAAATTTTGCGAATATACTTAGTGGGAAAAAGTACTGTAAGGTGATATTATCCGTTAGAGTAAACCTTTCAAGTTCAAACAACAAGCTCTATCATGCGTTTGTATTTCCTTTAGTTAAATGCTTGTATAATTATGCTGACATGATTATTGCCGTGTCCAAAGGTGTCGCCCGTGACTTGATTAAAAACTTTGGTATCAACCCAAGCCGAGTCACTTCGATTTCAAATGGGTGCAACATAGATGAAATTCGCAGGCTGTCTTTAATGGAAAAAACTGAAGAAGAAAGTAGAGCCCTGTTACATGATAATATAATTGTTACTGCAGGAAGATTAGAACATCAAAAGGGCCAATGGCATCTCATACGAGCATTGGCATATCTGAAAAAAAAGGGATTATCATTTAGAATGATTATCCTCGGAGTGGGTAGCAAAGAAAAATACCTAAGGCAATTGGCGCATGCCTACAATATGGATGAAGACGTTGTCTTCATGGGCTTTTCTGAGAATCCATTCAAAATAGTAAAAAACGCAAATGTATACGTACTGCCTTCCCTTTTTGAGGGAATGGGCAATACAATTATTGAAGCACTCGTTTGTGGAGTGCCGTGCATCAGTACAGATCATGATTCCGGAGCCAGAGAAATATTAGCGCCAAACACAGATGAAGATAGTAAGAATAAGATGAATGTTGAACGAGCGGAATATGGGCTTCTGATTCCGGTACCTGATGGAAATGAGTACTCTTCAAAAGATCCGCTAACTTACGAAGAGAAGATAATGGCAGATGCAATAGAAATGCTGCTGATTAATTCTACTCTTAATTCAGAGTACAGGAAAAAATCTATTGAGAGGGCGGAGGATTTTTCCTTGAAATCATGTATCAAAAAATGGATATCGGTTATTGATAAATAGGGAAGACTGCAAAGCAATGCAAAATTTAAGGAATGTTTTCGGAATAATAAAAAAACTAAATTATATTATGAACGATAAGCAAAAGAGAAAAGCGGTTTACGTTATGTTTATTATGGTTGTTTCCGCTTTTTTTGAACTGCTTGGAGTTTCAATTATTATGCCTTTTATTGAAGCATTGACGAATCAGAACCAGCTAAGGAGCAGATGGTACTATAAGCGAGTTGAAGTTTTATTGGGCGAAACTAACGGAATTAATGTTCTAATTATTGCCGGGATTTTTGTCGTCGCTATTTATCTCATAAAGAATGCATTTATGATATATTCGTATCATGTTCAATTTGATTATAGCAGTAGGGTGAGCATGGAACTGTCTCAAAAGATGTTAAATGCATACATGAGCAAACCATATGACCGATTTATTGATTTTAATAGCGCAGAGGTACTTAGAGGATGTACAACTGATACATTAGGCGTTTTCATAGTCATTCATTGCTTGACGGAAATGATTGCAGAGTTTTTAAGCATATTTTTTATTGCATTGTTTTTGATTAAAACAGATATTTTCATGGCAGTATCTGTGATTTCAATTATGGGCTTAATTCTTTTGTGCATGATGATTTCATTTAAACCCATATTCAAAAAAATAGGTAGGCAATACTTGGATGTGACCTTTAAAAAGAATAAAATCATTAATCAAATGGTTGGAGGAATCCAGGAGATATTTGCGAATAAGAGGGAAAAACTGTTTTTTGATGAGTATAAAACAGTAAGCGATGAAGAACGAATAATAAACAGAAAAAAGGAAACACTAAATGCCAGTCCAGACAGAATTACAGAGGCGATTTGTGTTTGTATAATTATGGCACTATTAATTATTCGCTTAGGACAGCAAGATGATGCAAGCTTATTTGTTCCGCAACTTGCTGTGTTCGCCATGGCGGCGTTTAGAGTCTTCCCATCAGTGGGGAAAATAGCGGCAAGAATTAATATACTAATATATAACAATCCGGCTCTTGACAGCGTTTATAAAAATTTTAAAGAAGCCGAGCTATATGAAGAAGGAAAGTTGGACTTGGGACTTGAAGCAGGTGAAAACATCGCTGAGAATCGCGGGGTATTCACGCGAGAAATTGTTTTTGATCGTGTTTCCTATAGGTACCCCAGCGGAGAAAAATTGGTCATTGATGGCCTTGACTTAACTATAAAAAAAGGACAATCCATTGGCATAATTGGTGAGTCAGGTGGTGGAAAGAGTACTTTGATTGATATCCTATTGGGATTATTGCAACCCCAAAGCGGAAATGTTATAGTTGATGGGAAAAACCTTAGTCAAATTGGAAAAGAGTGGGCAAGACAGGTTGGGTATGTGCCGCAAAGCATCTTTATATTAGATGGCACTGTTAAAGAGAACGTTTTGTTTGGCCTTGAATATCCTGCTTTGAGTACAAAGGAAGTTGACAATATGGTTTGGGAAGCACTAAAAATGGCGCAAATTGACGATTATATTCGTTCGCTTCCTGACAAGTTAGAAACCTTTGTTGGTGAACGGGGAGTGAAACTGTCAGGAGGGCAAAGACAAAGGTTAGTTTTGGCTAGGGCTTTGCTTCAGAAACCAAATGTTCTAATTTTAGATGAGGCAACCGCTGCGTTGGATAACGACACTGAGCAAGCAGTTATTGACGCAATAGAGTCGTTGCATGGTCAGATAACGCTTGTAATAGTGGCACATAGATTAACTACCATAATGGGGTGTGACTGTGTATATGAAATAGCAAGGGGAAAAGCTGTTTTAATAAGTAAAGAGGAATTGCTTGAGGGTATTTGATGGAAGGATTATATGAAGAATGTATGAAACAAAACAGTGTTAAGGTTACGGTCCTTTGCACAACTTACAATCAGGAAGAGTTCATTAGAGACGCGCTTGAGGGCTTTGTCATCCAAAAAACAACATTTCCATTTCGAGTGATTGTTCACGACGATGCTTCGAAAGATAGCACTCCTGAAATAATAATGGAGTATGCAAATAGATATCCTGATATTATAATCCCTGTTTTGGAAAAAGAAAACCAATACAGTAAAGGCACAGTGTATTTTACAGAACTCGTGCTTTCATATGCTGAAGGAGAATACTTTGCAACCTGTGAAGGAGATGATTACTGGATTGACCCAAATAAATTACAGTTACAGTATGATATCTTGGAGAATAATAAAGAAATAAACGCGTGTACAAGTGGAGCATATGCCATTGATCCTTTGACAAAGGAAATAGATGCTTGCTCTTCGCTTATGCCGTTTGACCATGACTGCATTATTTCAGTAGACGAAGTTATAAGGGGTGGTGGGGGGTTTATCGGGACACCGTCAATGATGTATAGGAGAGCAATATTTGATAGATGGCCTGAGTTTTTCAAATTCTATCCTCACGATTATAATTTTCAGATTTACGGTGCAATGGGAGGTGGAATTTACTATTTCAGTTCACCTATGTCGTGTATTAGAAAAAGCCATGCAGGTTCATTTACATATAACACAAAAATGAGTTGGGGAAAAGCAAAAGAGCATAACCAAAAAGTGATTCGTATGCTTGAGATTTTTGATAACGAAACAGAACATAGATACAAAAAAAATGTCAGGTATAGAATTCGAAAAATGAAGTGCTTGGGATTTCTTTGGTTTTGCGCAGATAGGCTGCGCCTGAAATTAACCTAGCTTTTGAATGAGAAGTGGAGACTTTTGATGAAGATAGTGTTTATGTACTCCGGGCAGGGGGCGCAATATCCTGGAATGATGTCGGATATATGTGAGTCATACAAAACAAGTGAAAACATTTTCAATATCGCAAGCAGCGTACTAGAAAGAGATATCAAATTTCTATCTTTTAACGGACCAGCTGAAGAGTTACTGCTCACGCATAATACCCAGCCTTGCATGCTCGCGGCGGACCTTTCTGCAGCGGAAGCATTAAAGGCAAACGGTATACAACCTGATGGCGTGGCTGGATTTTCTCTTGGTGAGTACGGGGCGCTTGTTGAAGCAAATGTATTGCAGATTGAAGATGCGTTTAGAATAATTCAGAAACGTGCGGACGCCATGCAAGAGGCAGTTCCTGTTGGACAAGGGAAAATGGCAGCCATTGTTGGGGCGACATCCGATAAGGTTGAGACTATGTGCCGCCAAATCACGGATGATTATGTTATTGCTTCCAATTATAACAGCCCCAGTCAGACAGTTATATCTGGCACAGCATCTGGAGTGGATAAGGTTTTAAAAATTGCAGAAGCAGAGAACATAAGGTGTATTGAACTGCCCGTCAGCGCCCCGTTCCACTGTAAATTAATGGAACCTGCAGCGGAACGTGTACGAGAAGCTATTAAGGAGTTCCAAGTTAGCAAGGCATCCATTCCGATTTACATGAATACAACGGCTCATCCCCTTAAGAATGAAATGGCTCTACCAGATTTGCTATACAAACAAGCCATGAGCCCTGTGCTGTGGAAACAGTCTTTGCAAAACATGTATGAAGACGGATATGATACTTTTATAGAATGCGGTCCAGGGAAAACTCTTTATAATCTTGCTAGGGAGACTTTGGATAAGGATAAAGTATTGGTATTAAGAGTGTCTGACTGCAAGACGTTAGACAAAGCTGTTAGGACGATTAAGGATAGATAACTACGAAGAAAAATGTTACTGGTCTCAGATATAAAAAAATATGTTTTTCGCTATATTGATTCAAACATGTATATAATAGTAGAAGACCATGAAGCGCTTGTGCTTGATCCACATATTGACCTTGAGGCAGATGCTTATTTGAAAGAAAACAATGTGGAGAATGTTACTATTCTCCTTACGCACGAGCATTTCGATCATACCTGCGGAATACCTTGGTTTAGACAACGCTACAATACCACTGTAATTTGTCAGGAGAAAGCATTAGACTCCCGTATTCAGCGGTTTTGCGGACGGCCGATTACAGTTTCACTTATTCTTTCTGACCAAGGAAGAGATAAAGAAAAAGAGGAACTAGAGAAGGAATATCCTCAATTCACGTTTTCTGCAGAGAAAACTTTTAGTGAAGAGTATGATTTCTTATGGCATGAACATACTATCCACATGGAACACATTCCAGGTCACTCACCTGCATCTTCACTAATTGTAATTGATGGGAAGAATGTCTTTACGGGCGACAGCTTAATTCCAGGGTGCGAGCCCACACTTCGTTGGCCAGGGAGTGATAAAGAAATGTATCACAGAATCACAGTCCCCCGATTATTGAAGATTCCAGAGGGAAGTGTCATCTTCCCGGGGCACAGAGACATAATTGAATTGCATCATATTATCTTTGAGAATAGTATTTGGAAGTTATATGGTTAGAATAAAGAAAGGATGATTTTACATAAATCATGAATACTATTGAACAAATAAACAAGTTTCATGAAAATGGTTTAACAGCAGATCAATGCGCGGATTTGTTCAGAAAACTTGCGGACGAAATTGATGGCGTTGTAATTTTCGGTGCAATGCATGTGAGCATGAAGATTAAACAGATGTTAGAGGCATATAGGATTAAGGCGCTTTTCTATCTTGATGAAATTGAACCATTTGATAAATTAGGCGGACTTGAGGTAATCCATGGCTTTGACAAGGTTCATGAAAAACTGGGGGGCACAGAAAAGACAGCATGGATTTGCAGCGCAGGTATTGTAAAAAGCCTCAACGCAATGGAACATAGGATTAAAGAATTTGTTGAGAATCCGCTGATTATTGATAAGACAGCTTTGTTTTATAGTTATTATCATGGGATTGTATCTGATAACAGCGGAGTTGTTGTTAGAGCAATGTGTTCCATTAATACAAATCTTTGCACTTTAAAGTGTAAAGGCTGTTCTACCATGACGCCATTAGTTATACCTGAAATGAGGAAGAATTTTAAGGTTCGAGATTTGATCCGCGATGCGGAGGGGTTAAGTAACATAGCAGATGCGGTAACATATTTTGAAATCCTTGGTGGAGAACCATTTTTAAATCCGGAATTAGATAAACACATCTATGGAATTAGAAACATTAAGAACATATTTCTGATAACCGTTGTGACTAATGGAACTTTGCTTCCATCAGAAAGTGTTTTAAGGGCGATGAAAGAATGCGATGTAATAGTGCGGATTTCAGATTATGGCGACATATCACGAAAAAAAAGGCAATTGGTTGATTTATTAAATGAATGGGAAATAACAAATTTCATGAGACCTGCCAATGATATCCCGTGGAGTGATTACGGTGAATTCTGTAATGACGGCGGAGATGGAACTTTGAACTGGAAAAATTGCAGGGATAGAGGGTCTTATGTTATGTATGATGGAAGCCTGTATCCCTGTGGCAGGATTTTTAGGCAGGTTGAATGTGGATTATATGATGCTTCTCTAGCCGCAAAAGTAGACTTGCATGGCGATGTTGATGAAGGAAGAAGAAAGCTCATAGAACTGGACAACAGTGAGATGCCTACTTATGGTTGTAAGTGGTGTGGAAATATGGACAAAAAGATAGAAGCAGGTGTTCAGCTTACCTGAGGCAAATGGTAGACGAAAATGCAGGAACTGGTAATATTTGGAGCTGGTGGCTTTGCCAAAGAAGTATCCGGAATAATAAGAGACATAAATCGTGAAACAGGGCAATACAACCTTGTTGGTTATGCTGTTGATGATGAATATTTTATAGATGATACGACTATACATGGCGTGAAAGTGTTTAACAGACGTTGGCTCCTTGAACATAAAGAAGATGTTAAATGTGTTTGTGGTATTGGCTATCCAAAGGAAAGAAAGGCTGTGCAGTCTTCTCTAATATCGCAAGGTGTCCAATTTGTGACACTTATTCATCCTACTGCAATCATTGAGGATGGTACTGTAATCGGAGAAGGATGCATTATTCAGCACAATGCTGCGGTTTCTTATGATTGTAGGGTTGGAAAAGGTGTTTTTTTAAGTGATTATGTTACATTAGGGCATGATGTAGAAATTGGCGACTTCGCGACTTGCTTTCCCAAGTCTCAGATTTCCGGCGGAGCTAGGATTGGGGATAATACGATAATTGGCTCGTTATCATTTATTAACGAAAAAATCAGGGTGGGCCAAAACGCTATAGTTGCACCTGGAAGTATTGTGTTTAGGAATGTTAAGGACAATACCCACGTTATGGGAAACCCAGCCAGAAAGGTTGAACTATGAAAAATCTAATTAGCCTGACAAATAAGACAGTCCTTGTTACAGGAGCTTCATCGGGGATAGGAAGGCAGACCGCTATTACACTCAGTGAAGTTGGGGCAAGAGTGATTGCGACAGCAAGAAATGAAGAACGCTTGAAAGAAACTATTTCTATGCTTTCTGGCACGGGGCACTCATATTATTCATATGAACTTGACAATATTGAAGGTATTGAAAACTTTCTTAATGATATTGTGTCTAAAGAGGATTTGCTAGATGGATTAGCATATTGCGCTGGGATAGATGCCACACGTCCATACAAAAGTTTAAATCCTAGTGTCGTAGAGAATGTAATGAAGATTAACTTTTTTGCATTCTACGAAATGGCAAGACAGTTTGCCAAAAAGAAAATTAGTAGGGATGGATCGAAGATTGTTGTTATTTCTTCAATCGCTAGTGAAAAGCCGGACAAGGGTCAGGCTGCCTATGCAGCATCTAAAGCAGCAATAGATGCTTCAATTAAATGTTTGGCAAAGGAGTTGATGCCCAGACAGATTAACATCAACTCTGTTAGACCCGCATTTGTTAAAACCCCTTTAAGCCATGAACTAACTACGGATAGTGATAAGTACCATATTAATATGCAACCTTTGGGACTGATTGATCCTACGGATGTTGCAATTATGGTTGCATATTTAATGAGTGATGCCACAAGAATGATAACTGGTAGAGCTTTGGACATTGATGGAGGAGGATTGTACTCTTGAGTGATTCGTACAACATGGTATTTAACAACTATGACAATATAAAAATATGTGGAATAGCTGCTGCAGCATCAAACAAGTGGCAGTCATTGGAAGAAGCCGTTTTGGAAGCCGGTGATGTTGACGAAGAGTTAAATTTAGAAAAATTCAAAAAGAACACGGGCGTAACAGGAAGGTACTTGGCCGGGGAGTATCAGACGGCATCTGACTTCTGCTTTGCTGCAGCCGAAGAATTAATACTCAGTAATAGCATAAATCGCGAAGATATAGGTGTATTGATTTTTGTTTCTCAGTTCCCTGATTATCCGATTCCTGCTACGGCATGTGTCCTTCATAAAAGGCTTAATCTTTCTTATCAGTGTATTTCGTTTGACGTTAATTTAGGCTGTTCTGGCTTTGTTTATGGAATCAATATAGGAGCCTCGTTGTTATCACATAGCAGCTGCAAATATGGCTTGGTGTTATGTGGCGATACCTGCGTAAAAAATAAGAGTAGGGGTAGGAATAAAATGAAAGGATCGCACTCTATTCTTTATCTGTTTGGAGACGGGGGATCAGCAACATTGCTTGAAAAAGCGAATGGGAATAATTTAACAATCTCATCTTGCACGGATGGCAACGGGTTTAGTTCAATTATGATGCCTGAACACAGTTGGCGGCATCCTTGGCTTGCTACAGAACGTGTGATGGATGATATGAATGTGTTCAATTTTTCCATTTCACAAGCGCCAGATATGATAAAAAAGTATATGGAATACAGTGGGACGAACCCAGATAATTATGATGGGCTTGTTCTTCATCAAGCAAATAAGTTCATTATTGATACAGTTACAAAACGCTCTGGCTTTGATAAAGAGCGATCATTTACATCAATAGAAAAGTTTGCGAATACAAGTTGTGTTTCTATTCCAAACACGCTTGTTTATCATTTTGGTGAGGATAAAACCAGCGAGAATAAACGATTCCTATGTTGTGGGTTTGGAGTAGGCCTTTCGTGGGCTGCAATGGAATTGGACATCGCACCAAATAGGATATTACCGTTAATTCATACTGATGAATGGTTTGACGACGGTTTACCTGAAGAATAAAGATAAAAGGAGAATAAAAAATGACAGAAAGAGAAAAACTTGCATTACTTGAGGACCTCTTCGAATTAAACGAAGGAGATATCAATGCTCAGACTGAGCTCGACGGGATTGACGAGTATGATTCTATGACGAAACTTTCCCTGATTGTTATGATGGAGGATGAGTTTGGCGTTAAACTGTCTGGAGAGGATATCAAAGGATTCAAGACCGTAGGTGATATTTTGGCAAGAATGGAGAACGCATAAATGGCAGGAGGAGGATTCTCTAATATCCGAATTGCCGGAATGGCGGGTTGTGTACCTCCAAAGATTGTTAACAACAGAGAAAATGCCAGAAAACTGGGAGACAGAACTGTAGACCGTATTATTGATCAGACAGGTGTGGAGCAGATGCATAAAACCCTTCCAGAGCAAACAGCTGGAGATTTGGGGTATTTAGCAGCAAGCTACCTTCTTGAAAAATTGGATGTAGCTAAAAAGGAAATAGGCGCCATTGTTATGGTTACGGGCTCTCCCGATTACATTTTTCCAGGAACATCATATGTGCTGCACAAGCGCTTGCAGATGCCTGAAGATTGCATGTGCATGGATATTAATCTGCAGTGTTCTGGCTTTGTGTATGGTATCCATGTGGGATCTTCTTTGCTACAAACAATGAGGCATAAATATCTACTGCTCGTGGTGGCAGAGGCGTTTAAAAACGATGATGTTATGTTACGAAATAAGCCGGATAACTCACTGGCGGTGTTGAGCGGGGATGCAGGAACGGCTGTTTTGCTCGAAAGAGCCGAGAATTGCGGAGAGATCAGCACAGATTTATTTTCTAAAGGCGAAGACTATCGTATGATGATACGAATGGGAATGGCAAGGGGGTATGGCATTCCAAACGAAGTAACGGAATGGAGTGACGGCAAGGAACGTTCTGTTTATGATCCATTCATGGACGGGATGAATACCTTCGGGTTTTCTACCCGAAAAGCTCCGGAAGCAATTAATTGCTTTATGAAAGAACATGGAACAACAAAGAATACATATGACCTTTTGGTCCTTCATCAGGCGAATAAAATGATTGTCAACAGAATTGTAAAGATTTTGGGGTGGGACGAAGAGAAAGCACCTTTGTCGATAGCAAAGTATGGTAACACTTCTTGCGCTTCTATCCCTGTAACGATTATAGACAAATATGGTGATTCCAACGAGAGTACGGAAAAGAAGATTATAGCATGCGGATTTGGCTCGGGATGCTCGTGGGGAGTTGTGTCTTTTAATATTAGACCCGATAGAGTTTTCCCAATGCTGATTTCGGGTGAATATTTTGCAGAGGGAATTGTAGAACCTTTTTAGTGCATGATATGGAAAGACTTATAGGAGAAGAAATAGGCAGAGTTCTGCCGATGAAATACCCATATATGATTTTGAGCGAACTTTGCATTGAAGAAGGAAAGAGTGCTCATTCATTGATTTCGCTGGAAGAAGATGCATGGTTTTTCCAATGCCATTTTCCCGGAAACCCTATCTTCCCCGGTTTTTTGCTTATGGAGGCTATGGGGCAGACATTGTTATCCACGTTTATAAGAATGGCGGGGTTGAAAGACGGTGAAGTACCATTGATGACATCGGTAAGCAATATTAGATTTGAGGGATTGTGTGTTCCTGGCGATACAGTGTTAATATACGCAGAACTTCAAAGGTTTAAATACGGAATTGCTAAAGGAAGTGTAAAATCCTACAGAAATTCTGTATGCGAGTCAAATATGTTGGCCGAGATAAATATGTCGTTTACATTACCTTCTGCTTTGAGGAGATTATAGAATGGGAAAACTAAGAAATCTAGATGCTTTTGAGATTCAGATGTACCAACAGAATAGATATCCGCTTCTTTTCGTGGATAAAATAATTGAAGCTGTTCCTGGGGAATATGCCATTGGCTATAAGAATTTTACTTACAATGAATGGTTTTTTCCTGCCCATTTTGAAGATGAACCGAATGTTCCAGGATTTGTGCAGATAGAAGCTTTGACGCAGGTGTTTCTAATGTCATTTCTTACGATTCCGGATTATAAAGGAAAGAAAACAGGATTTGTTTCGGTTAAAAATGCAAGATTTAAACGCAAGATTGTTCCCGGAGAAAAACTTGATATTAAAGCGGAACTGACCTCGTTTAAACATGGATTGGCCAAAGGACAGGCGGTTGGGACTGTTGATGGCCAAGAAGCATGCGAAATTGAGCTTGTAATAGCAATACCTGACGTATTAAATAATTATTTGCCAAGTTAGAGGAAATTTGCGATTATATGATAAGAATTGCAGACTATATCATAGATGCTGTACAGAAAGCCGGAGTGGATACTATCTTTATGCTAACAGGAAGAGGTATTCTTCAACTTTCAGATGCTGTTGCTAAAAACGAAATGATAAATGGAGTATGTACGCTTCATGAACAAGGTGCATCATACGCTGCAATGGCATATGCTAGGGCAAAGGGGGGATTGGGGGCGTGCTTGGTATCTACGGGTTGCGCTGCGACAAATGCCGTGACCGCATGCTTATGTGCATATCAGGATAGCCTACCGATGATTTTTATTTCAGGGCAGCATGTTCATGATGAAACCACAAGATATACAGGATTACCTATTAGGACCTATGGGTCCCAGGAATCTGACATTATCAGCATTGTGGAATCAATAACAAAATATGCGGTAATGCTCACGGATCCTCAAAAAACTGTATTTGAGACGGAGAAGGCGCTTTTCTATGCGCTGAATGGCAGGAAAGGTCCGGTATGGATTGATATACCTTTGGATATTCAGGGAATGAGGATTGAACCTGATGAACAGGATCATTTTGAACCGGAAGAGCTGGCAGAGATAAATGCTGATCAGATAGGGGAAATATCAGATGAGTTGAGTGCGGCTAAGCGCCCTCTGTTATTTGTAGGTGGTGGATGCCATAGCGCCAAATCCGAGGTAAAACAATTTATCGAGAGAAGCGGTATTCCAGCAGTATACAGCGTTTCCGCTTGTGATGTATTTGGAGCAGGTAATGAGCTGTCTTTGGGAGCTGTCAGTAGTATTGGAGCACCTAGGACTGGCAGCTTTGCATTTCAAAATGCTGATTATATTCTGGTTTTGGGGAGCAAGTTGTGCTCTGAAACCATCGGAGGCGTTCCAGAAAAGATTGCTAGGGATGCAAAGGTTACGGTTGTTGATATTGATTTGGTAGAACATACAAAAAAAGGCATTCACGTAGACAGATTTGTTAATGCAGATATTAAAGCATTTATAAATGCCCTGTCCACCAAGATGACAGGAAAGGAACAGATTGATAAATGGAGGAATAAGTGCCTTCATTGGAAAGCCATTTTTGACATTGACAAAGAAGCGTTTGTGCATGAAACGGATGTAGATAATAGAATAGATTTGTATGATTTTGCAAAGAGGCTGAGTGACAAACTATCTGATAATTCAACATTGATTACGGATGCTGGCCTTGAGCAACTTATAATTCCTTCTACGGTGAGCTTTAAAAGAGACCAAAGATGTTTATTCCCGGCATCGCAAGGAGCAATGGGGTACGCGATTCCTGCAATTATTGGAGCATATTATGCCGGTTGCAGAGATATTGTGGTTGTGGTAGGTGATGGATCTATTATGATGAATATTCAGGAATTGCAGATTATAGCATATTATCATATCCCAGTCAGGATTATAGTGATTAACAATGACATGTATTCTGTTATAAGAAGCAGACAGCAAGATTTGTTCCGGAACAGGACTATTGGCAATGATCCTTCCGATGGAGTACCTGCACCAGATTTTAAAGCTCTAGCGGCTACGTTTGGAATGAACTTTATGACTATTACCAATAATGACGAGCTTGATGAAGGCTTGAATTCCCTTTTTAAAACGGATGAGATGATAATTTGTGAAGCGTATGCAAAAAAAACACAGAAATATTTTCATATGTCATTCAGAAAGAACGAAGAAGGGAAAATGGTTAGGCCGTCCATAGAAGACCAGTCCCCGTTTATGGACAGGGATTTGTTTAAACGGGAAATGATTGTGAATCTGGCTGATTGACAAGGAGAATGAGTGAGTGGCATCTGTAAAGATAGGAGAAAAGAATATTTCGGATTATAGTGATCCATACATCATTGCTGAGATGAACAGTAGCCATGGTGGCGATATTGAAACTGCAAAAATGATGATCGATGCAGCTATGTCAGCAGGCGCAGATTGTGTCAAGTTTCAGTCTTGGTCCAAAGAAACACTGTATTCCAAAACTTATTATAATCAAAACAGGATTGCATCAAGAATCGTAGATAAGCTTTCACTTACTCCTGACAATCTTAGTGAACTAGCCGAATATTGCAAACAGGTCGGGATTGATTTTTCATCAACTCCGTATTCAGAAGAAGAGGTGGATTTTCTGTGTAATATACATGCTCCGTTTATTAAGATTGCTTCCATGGAACTGAATAATCCGACTTTTCTGAGGTATATAGCGGAGAAGGGGTACCCTATGATTCTTTCTACAGGTATGGGCGATAAGGAAGAGATTGAAAGGGCTGTAAAGATTATTGAGACGACAGGGAACAACCAACTTATTCTGCTCCATTGCGTATCGATATACCCTGCAAAAGATGATACTATTAACTTGAACAATATTATCGGATTGCGGAAACAATATCCGTATTATCCAATAGGCTTTTCCGACCATACCCTTGGAGTAACCGCATCAGTTGGGGCGGTGGCATTAGGGTCCGCTGTCATCGAAAAACACTTCACGCTTTCCAAGAATGTTGTTGGAATGGATGTCAAAATGGCAATGGAGCCGGAAGAGTTTGCCGAATTGACAAGGGGCTGCCGTATGATACATAGAGCGCTTGGAAGTGAGGAAAGGACAGTCCTTTCCGAGGAATACGAGCAACGCAAAAATATGCGAAGGAGTATTGTTAGCGCTAGAGACATAGAAGAAGGGGAGGTAATATCAGAAAAGGATATTACTTATAAACGCCCAGGAACGGGTTATTCACCAATAGATATAGACGCGGTGATTGGGAAAATAGCTGCAAAGAAAATAGAAGCAGATACTGTTATTATGGATGCTGATTTAAAAAAATAGGAGGTTTGTTATGAAAAATATAGAAAAATACGAGGAAGCATTTATTAATACATTCAATGTGAAGAAGGAAGAACTGGATGGCTTAGAGTATCAAGGGATAGCCGCCTGGGATTCCATCGGTCACATGGGTCTTATGGAAACTTTGGAGGATATATTTGATATTATGATGGATGCAGATGATATAATTGCATTTAGCTCGTACAGGGCTGGAATTGAAATACTGAAAAAATATAATGTAGAAATGTAAAGCCTTTTAGTTTATTAGGTAAGATAGATTGCATGAAAGAGATTGTTATCATTGGCGCCGGTGACTTCGGAAAAGAAGTCGCATGGCTGATAGAAGATATAAACAGGAAGTGCCCAAAGTATATTATCCTTGGATATTTGGATGATACTCCGGAAAAACAAGGGGTATCTGTTAATGGGTATAAGGTTCTTGGACCTGTAGCTTTTCTTTCGGAATTGAACAGAAAACATCGCGCTTGTGCGGTAATAGCGATTCAAAATAGCTGTGGACGTCAGAAAATTGTTGATATGTTTCCTGATTTCGATTCCTGGGAAACGCTTATTCACCCGAATGTAAGTAAATCTGACACATCCATTGTTGGGAAGGGATCTATCTTATGTTCGGGTGTGAATGTCAGTGTGAACTCATGCATTGGATCCCACACAATTGTTAACCTCGGTAGCGTCATCGAAAATGACTGCTCGATAGGCGATTATGCTTCTGTGATGTGTAAGACTGTTATTGGAAGCCATGTTGTAATCAAGGAACATGCGTATTTGGGGTCAAATTGTACAATTGCTGCCAATCGGACTGTTGGCATCGGGGGACAGGTAGGCCCAGGGTCGGTTGTTATCAGCGATGTTCCGGAAAACACTACGGTGATTGGTGTGCCGGCTAAAAAGGGGCTGTTCGATGGAGAACGGTATTCATACTTGTAGGTAATTGGTTTGATGAAATATGTGGGATAAAAAATATATTGATGAACTAAATGAAAGAAGGCATAAGGCTTTCTCGGGTGGTGGTGACAAGCGTATAGAGGCACAGCATGCCAAAGGAAAGTTGACCGCACGTGAGAGGGTGGAAATACTTTTTGATCCAGATACATTTGTTGAGATAGAGACACTTGTTGAATCTCGCGGAGATGAATTTGGAATGTCTGAAAAGAAGGTACCGGGTGACGGTGTCATTATAGGATATGGCTCTGTAAACGGACGAACTGTATATGCTTCCATTGAAGATTTTACAGTCATGGGCGGAACGCTCGGTGAGTATCATTCCAAAAAGATTTGCCAAATTATGGATATGGCGATAAAAATGAGAGCACCATATATCAGTGTTAGTGATTCCGGTGGAGCCAGGATTGAGGAAGGCATTTCGTCACTGGATGGCTATAGTGGCATGTTTTATCGTAACACTATGGCATCGGGACTGATTCCACAGATAGCTGTTGTACTTGGACCTTGCGCAGGCGGAGCATGCTACTCTCCTGCAATTATGGATTATGTTTTTATGTCCCGGGGAGCCGCAAAGATGTTTATTACCGGACCCAATGTAGTAAAAGTTGCAACCGGTGAGGAAATTGACGCGGATGAACTGGGAGGAGCAAAGGTCCATACAACGAGTTCCGGAGTGGTTCACTTTGCTTATGATAATGACAGGTTATGCCTTGAGGGAGTTAAAAAACTTTTGTCATATCTCCCTTCCAACTGCAACGAGAAACCGCCTTTTGATGATCATTTTAAAGGGGTCGACAATTCTTATCGGATTCAGGAGATAGTACCTGATACACAAAAGCATGTTTACGATGTTAAAGAAGTGATTGAGACTTTCGTTGATTGCGACAGTTTCTTCGAGATACAGGAAGATTTTGCGAAAAATATAGTGGTTGCTTTTGCACGAATTGATGGAGAAGTGGTAGGAATAATCGCCAATCAACCATTGTTCCTTGCTGGAGCGCTTGACATTGATTCCTCTGAGAAGGCTGCTCGCTTTATTCGTTTCTGCGATTGCTTCAACATCCCACTTCTGACTCTTGAAGATGTTCCTGGATTCTTCCCCGGCTCCAAGCAGGAGCACAATGGTATTATCAGGAGAGGCGCAAAGCTTTTATATGCTTACGCTGAAGCAACGGTTCCGAAGATAACGCTGATAATGCGGAAAGCCTTTGGCGGAGCTTATATCGCAATGAACAGTAAGGGAATGGGAGCAGATGTTGTGTTTGCTTGGCCGATTGCTCAGACAGCGGTTATGGGTTCAGAAGGCGCGGTTGATATTTTGTATCGCAAGGATATAGAAAAAGCCTCGAATCCGAGTGAGGAGAGAAAAAAACTCATTAGGCAATATGAGGAACACTATATGGTTCCATATATTGCAGCACAGAGGGGCTTTATTGATGAGGTGATTCAACCCGAAGAGACAAGAAAAAAACTGAGCGATTCATTAAAGGCCCTAAAACATAAAAATGAAATGAGCCGGAACAGAAAACACGGTAATATTCCGTTGTAGACGATTGGAATAATAATGGAACGTATTTGGAACTTTGATGGTTATCAAAATAATAAGGCTTTTATAGACGACAATGGAAAATCGGTCACTTATAAAGAGATTGAAGATATAAGTGAGGATATTTTTCATGTTATCGGGATGCGGAAATTGGTATTCTTATTGTGCGAAAATACTCTCGGATCAGCTGTTGGATACGTTTCTTTCATGAGTAAAGGGATTGTTCCGCTCATGCTTAATTCCAAACTTGATGATGGGCTTCTAGACAATTTAATTTCCATATACAGGCCGAATTTCCTTTGGATGCCAACGACTATGGCAAAAGAACGAGGATACTTCGGTAAGATTAAGTATTCTATATTTGATTATTCGCTTATATGCAGAGGGGCTGATTCAGGATACCCGCTTAATGAGGAACTTGCACTTTTGCTGACGACATCGGGCTCTACCGGAAGCCCCAAATTTGTTAGGCAATCATATAAAAACATTATATCCAATACACAATCAATTGTTGAATACTTAACTCTTGATAACAGCGAGAGGCCAATTACAACGCTTCCTATGAATTATACATATGGACTCTCGATTATTAATACCCATCTATATGTGGGGGCAACGATACTGCTAACCGAAAAGTCGTTGATGCAAAAGGAGTTTTGGACTTTTTTTGAGAATGAACAGGCGACTTCATTCGGAGGGGTGCCATATACATATGAAATTCTGAATAAACTTCGATTTTATCAAAGAAAGCTCCCATCTTTGCGTACTATGACGCAAGCCGGTGGGAAGATTACTCTCGAGTTGCACGACAAATTTGCCAATTATGCGGCAGAACAGGGCAAGAAATTCGTGGTAATGTACGGCCAATGCGAAGCGACAGCTAGGATGGGATATCTACCTGCGGAAAAGGCAGTTGAGAAGAAGGGCTCAATGGGAATTCCAATTCCGGGTGGACGGATTAAACTGTTGGACACCGATGGAAATATAATTACCACTCCGTTCACAACAGGGGAGCTTGTCTACGAAGGGGATAACGTTACATTGGGCTATGCTGAAAACGGGGATGATTTGCTCAAAGGCGATGAGCGTCATGGCGTATTGGAAACCGGAGATATGGCGCAGTTCGATAAAGACGGGTATTTCTACATCGTAGGCCGTAAGAAACGATTCCTAAAGATTTATGGAAATCGTGTAAACCTTGATGAAATTGACCGAATGATTAAGGGCGAGTTTGAGATTGAAGTTGCATCTGCTGGAACAGATGACCATCTCTATATTTTTGTTACTGATGTTGAGATTGCAGACGAGGTCAAAGAGTTTGTAGTAGCTAAAACAAAACTAAATCCTGCTGCATTTAAGACTATTGTGATTGATGAAATTCCTAAGAATGATTCAGGTAAGACCCTGTATCATGAGTTAGCACAATATTTCGAAGACAAGTAAAGTGTTGCAAATTATCCCGTGGAGTTAATATGACATACGAGGAATTGTTAAAAATATCTCCGTACTCATTAGATGAAGAAAGCAAGAATGAGATCCTTACTAAGAGGCTTTCTGAATTAACAAAATATCATTATGAGCATTGTATACCATATAGAAAGATGCTTGACGCAATAGGGTTTGATGCTGAAAAGGTAAATTCTTACAAAGATTTACCTTTTCTTCCTGTACGTCTGTTTAAGGAATTGGAACTCAAGTCTATTGCGGATGAAGATGTTATCAAAACAATGACATCATCAGGGACTACGGGCCAGGCTGTATCGAAGATATATTTAGATCGCGATACAGCCGCTAACCAGCAAAAAACAATGGTTAAGATCGTAGAAAACTTTACAGGATCATCCCGCGTGCCGATGATAATAATTGATTGTCCTGGAGTTGTTAAGAACAGAGATATGTTTTCGGCGAGAGGTGCTGGAATACTTGGATTTTCTATTTTTGGCTCCAAGAAGATTTATGCACTTAACGATGATATGAAACTGGATGTCGAAGGGATGCGCCTTTTTCTTGAAAAATGTAATGGACAGAAAATATTGCTGTTTGGCTTCACATTTATGATTTGGCAACACTTTTACAAGGAATTAGTAAAACTTAAGGAAGAAGGCATTGAATTTGACCTGTCAAATGCGGTTCTGATTCATGGTGGCGGCTGGAAAAAGCTCAATTCCGAAGCTGTAAGCGAAGCAGAGTTTCATAATCGGTTGGAAAGCATCTGTGGAATCAAGTCTATTCATGACTATTATGGAATGGTGGAACAGACCGGCTGTATTTACATGGAATGTGAGTGTGGCTATCTTCATGCCAGCATTTTTTCCGATATTATTACAAGACGAGCGTTTGATTTTTCGGAATGTTCAATAGGTGAACCAGGAATTATTCAGGTAGTGTCGACTATTCCGGAATCGTATCCAGGGCACAGCTTGCTTACGGAAGACGAGGGCGCGGTATTGGGAATTGATGATTGTCCCTGTGGCAGAAAGGGCAAGTATTTTAAGATAAATGGTCGCCTGAAAAATGCTGAGATTAGGGGGTGCAGCGATACGTATGCAGTCAAATTCTGATATTTGTACCAAACTGACCTTTTTAGTTGGGGCTGAATCGGAGATTCTTGGTCTATCTAAAGTGCGCCCGCTTAAGCCTTTTGATGAAAAGGTTATGGACTTCTTAAACGAGGTGTCAAAGGAGTTGATGGGTAGCCGAGAAGCGAAGGCATATTCCGATGTTATAACATTTGCGTTTTGGGCTAGGAGAGCTTCGTTGAAGCGCTTAATGGAGCAATTTGAGGATAGAAAGCGGATTAGACTGGGTAAGGGTGTTGTATTTCACATTGCTCCTTCAAATGTACCTGTCAATTTTGCATATTCTCTCGTTGCTGGATTGATAACCGGCAATGCAAATGTAGTACGAGTACCAAGTAAAGATTATGCACAGGTGAAGATTATCACAAATGCATTTAACAAAGTAATTGAACATTATGAGGAATTACGACCCTACATCATTTGTGTCCGCTTTGAGCGTGACAAAGAAATCAATGATTTCTTTAGTTTATTAGCTGATATGCGTATCATTTGGGGAGGGGACGAGACCATAAGGGAACTTCGCAAATCTCCGCTTTCGCCTCGAGCAGGAGAAATTACATTTGCTGACAGATACTCTTTGGCTTTTATTGATTCAGACGCATACATGTCGATTGAAGACAAGGGACATGTTGCTGCAGATTTTTACAATGATACATTCCTAACGGATCAGAATGCCTGCACTAGCCCAAGCTTAATTGTATGGTATGGCAATAGGATTGAGGAGGCAAAGGAGCTGTTCTGGGCAGAAGAGCGCAGACTGGCAGCAGAAAAGTATTCAATTCAGCCTGTTCAGGCAGTAAATAAGCTTACGTGGGCTTTAGAGATTGCTTCCATAACAGAGAATGCTAAGATAGAAAGGCATGCTGACAATTTGATTGTACGGGTAAAAGTCTCCCAAATTACCTCAAAAATAATGGAAATGCGTGGCAATTGCGGACACTTTTATGAGTACGACTGCAAAGATATACAGGAGTTGCGTCCCATTTTTGACAGCAAAAAATGTCAAACAATAGGCTATATTGGAGATGCAGATGTTTTGACCCCATTAGTAGAAGAGGGGGCAAAAGGAGTCGATCGAATTGTGCCAGTTGGAAGGACGATGGATTTTGACTTGATTTGGGACGGATATAATATTCCGACTATGTTGACAAGAACAGTGTCGGTGATTTAAATCTGAGGATGTTATGATGAAAACTGTTTTGGTTACACGTTCATCTATGCCACCTATAGAAGAATATGTGAATGAAATCTCTTCGTTATGGGATTCGCATTGGCTTACCAATATGGGGGTAAAGCACGTTGAACTACAAAACGAACTAAAAAAGAAACTGAATGTAGAGAATATAGAACTATTTATAAATGGACACATGGCTTTGGAAATGACACTTCAGGCCATGAACCTAAGTGGTGAGGTAATTACAACTCCATACACGTTTATTTCTACAACGCATGCAATAGTTAGAAACAATCTCACACCAGTCTTTTGTGACATTAAAACAGATGATTTCACTATTGATCCTTCTAAGATAGAAGACCTTATCACCGAGCGTACTTGCGCGATTCTGCCCGTACATGTATATGGAAACATTTGTGATGTGGACAAGATTCAAAACATCGCAGATAAGCATGGACTTAAGGTTATATATGACGCAGCTCATGCTTTTGGAGAAGACTATAATGGGACGGGGGTGGCTCACTTCGGTGACGCATCTTGCTTTAGCTTTCACGCCACGAAGGTATTTAATACAATTGAGGGGGGCGCGGCTAGTTATAAGGACGCGGATGTTGGGGAAAGACTATACCAACTTAAAAATTTCGGGATACAAGATGAAGAAACAATTACCGGTATCGGTGCGAATGCCAAAATGAATGAGTTTTGTGCAGCAATGGGTATATGTAATCTAAGGCACTTAGATAAGGAAATAGACAAGAGAAAGGTGGTCTATGACAGGTATATCGAACGCCTGTCAACCGTAAAAGGCATTGAAATAAATAAAATGCAGGCTGGAGTTAAAAGCAATTATGCCTATTTTCCGATAATTGTAGAGCCAGAGAAATATGGCATTGACAGAAATGAACTATATATGGCATTGAAAGAAAACAACATTCTCTGTAGAAAATACTTTTATCCGGTCTGTAATGAGTGCGACTGTTATATGGGGAAATATAGGGGAGAAACACCCATAGCATTGGATATAAGCAATAAAGTCTTAACGCTACCTATGTACGCGGATTTAGAATTAAGTATTGTTGATAAGGTTTGCGAAATAATTATTCAGAATGGGAGATAATTGTGTATAGAAAAATTAAGGCAGTAATTCGCCCGCTTCTAAAGTTAATCTGGGCTCTGAGAGATAGTATATTTATGAAAAAGTGGTCATATCTAGAACACCTATATATTGACCAACAATCATTAGATATTCTTGATGCCAGGGCTAAGTAATATTCCGTTTCATAGATATGATAAGTTTTCTTGTCGAATTCTTGCAGTAATGGGGGGCAAGTGGCATCTAGACGAAAAAATAGGAAGCAAAGAAAAACTTGTGATTTTTGGCTATGGCGAAGTGTATAAATACACATGCACACTCATTGCAAATTCTGATTATAGGGGTTCTTACAGATGCATAGGGAAGAATAAAAAACTCATTGATAGCATCAAGCCGGAGGAGGCTCTTCTGTTGGCTTGCGAACGGTATAAGTATCCGAAACTTGCTAACAAAATAAGAATGAAAAACCCTCATATACGTATTGTGGATTTAGATTACGGGATTTGTATAGGGACAATAGGCCGACAATATTTGGATATTTTTGAGCCTAAAGAACGAGAAATTATAGTTGACGCTGGGGCTTGTGACGGAACAACGGAAATGGATTTCGTTAATTGGGGCGAAGAGAGTATTGAAAAGATATATGCATTTGAATTGGAACCCCAAAATGCGGATACATGTATCGAGACATATAGGAATAATAATCTTAAAAATGTGGTTTTGATAAACAAAGGCGTTGGTGATGAAAATAGAACGATTCATTTAGAGGATGGATATACTAACTCACACTCAAGCAGAATAGGAAAGGGAAACCAAGAAGCTAAAATATGCAGGATAGATGATGAAATAAATGCAAGTGTTACATTTATAAAGATGGACATCGAAGGAGAGGAATTGAAGGCTCTTAAAGGAGCTAAGCAGACAATAAAGAAATACAAACCTCGTTTAGCCATTTGTATTTATCACAGGGCAAGAGATTTGTATGATATACCGAAGTACATTAGCGAGATAGTTCCCGAATATAAGTTTGCAGTTAGACATTATACTTCTATTGAATGGGAGACTGTTTTATATGCTTGGACTGACTAAGAACTTCGCTTTGTTAAAAGGGTGGTATTAATACAGTAAACAATAATATGAGAATATTAATCATATCACATGAATACCCGCCAATAGGTGGAGGCGGAGCCAATGCTTGCATGAATCTCGCGAGAGAGTACAGTAAAGCAGGTCATAAAGTGAATATTGTTTCTGTCTGGTTTGAGGGACTTGACGAGTGCACTAATGAAGGAAATGTCACAATTCGCCGTGTCAGAGCCAAGAGGAAACATGCGGAGCATTGCGGGTTTTCTGAGATGCTCGATTTTTTATGTAAAGCCAAACCTGTTGTTGAAAGATTAGTGAAGGAAGAAGACTTTGATATTTGTCAGGTCTTTTTTGGTATACCAAGCGGGCCTCTTGGGTTATACTTGAAGAAAAAGTATAAGATACCATATGTTATTCGGTTTGGTGGAGGGGACATTCCCGGATTTCAAGACAGATTTGCCACAATATATAGACTTATCGGACCTGCCATAAAGTGTATATGGCGAAATGCAGATGCACTTGTGGCAAACAGTTCAGGTCTTCAGGAGATGGCTTTGGACTTCTATGACAAAAAACAAGTTTATGTAATCCCGAATGGATCAGATTTAAATGCATTTAGTGTATCTGCTTCTGGAGAGAACTCAACAATAAAGGCAAAACATATCTCCTCAACGATAAAACTATTATTTGTGTCGAGATTAATTGAGCGTAAAGGATTACAAGATATCTTGCCCCAGTTCAAGAGTATTCGTGAAAACTGTCTCATGCAGGGAATTCAAATCCAATTTGACATCGTGGGTGATGGCCCGTATTCAGGAAGATTAAAGGAAATTGTAAAAAAAGAAGGTATAGAAGATATAGTTCACTTTAACGGACAGAAAACGAAGTCCGAGCTTCCACCTTTTTATTCAGAAGCAGATATTTTCCTTTTTCCATCTAGAAAAGAAGGAATGCCTAATGTTGTATTGGAGGCAATGTCATATGGATTACCAATCATTATGACACCGTGTCAGGGTAGTGACGAGTTGATTCAAGGTAATGGTATTGTTTGTGACGTAGGCGATTTCAAGGATAGTATTATTGAACTTAGCTTAAATCCTGAACTAAGAGCAAAGATGGGAGG
>JAEEGL011051418.1_pt1 | contig 50429 bp, 41 predicted proteins | sample 9134231 | NCBI WGS metagenome assembly JAEEGL01 (sample SAMN16246548, study PRJNA631951) | gut metagenome | biome: gut microbiome; feature: rumen; material: fiber-attached | host: Bos | place: Iran: Karaj | collected 2018-10 | reverse complement strand
TGCGGCCGTCATTGCCGTTATAGCATTTATCAAGGAGGTGCTGTTAAAATGACAAAGTCTAACAAAATAGCCATCGTGGCTTCTCTGCTTGTGCTTGCACTTGTCATTACTGGCGTCGTGCTGCACAACAAGGGCCTTCTCAAAAAGTCTAACGTCGAAGAAAAAACCGTTACACTGGAAACAGTACAGGGAAAAGTAGACGTAGACGAAGAGGACAGTAAGTTCGTAGTTGACTTGTCTAAGTGTCATGCTTATGACGACGTCAGTGAAGAACTGCTCTGGAATTCGCTCTCCAAGGAAGACCGCGCCCGTACCAAGGCTGCCGGTTTCTCCGACGCCGTGTCCTTCCCGCTTAAGGGCATGGATGATGAAGCAAAGATAAAGGAAATTCGAGAGGAAATTCTCCGTAACCCCATCTTTGGCGACATGGTTGCCCGGGGCTTCTGTGAAGTCAAGCTCTCGGATGGCGAAACTACCCTTGCTGACATTAACCCCTGGATAAGGGACTTTATCGCTAAAACCGATAAGGCATTTGAAAGCAAGGAAGTAGGTTCCAGAGGCATAGAGATATGGCTCGAATGCCGCGGTGACGACGGCAAATATTACGTCACCGAAGAGTATCGCACTTACACCTGCGGTCTTGCAACTATCATTGACCGTATGGTTGTAGTTGGCATCTCTTCGAGGCAGTCAACCCTTCACTTTCCTCTGAACGATAAAGTCAGAGACTGTGAACGTCGCGTGGAGAAAGGCGACAAGCAAGAGAATAGGGATGCTTTCGTCCTGAAGTACTTCCGCAAGGATGGTACTAAAGTGTTCGAGATTGCATTTAACATGCATGACCGACGCTTTGAGCTCCTTAGGAACTATGCTCCTAAGCCCACCACTACTCAGGGCAAAGGCGGTGGACCTACTCCTACTACTAAGCGAGTGGTCACTACTAAGCGAGTAGTTACTACTACTTCCGTGCACACTACTCGTCAGCACACCACAAACCCGCCGCCCACGGTTACGATACCGAAGATAACCATCCCCACGTTTACAGTAACCATTCCAGACATAACGATAACAATTCCGTCAACCAAGCAGACAACCCAACCTTCTACCAAGTACAAGAAGGACCCCGCGGAGGACCCCGCAAACAAAGGTAACGCACCTATTGGTGGTGGCAAAAACCAGCCCGGCGACGGTGCTGGCGACTATCAGCCCACGGCTGAAAGGCCGCCTGAAACCACTACCAAGAGGGTTACTACAACCAGCCCCACTACCAAGGTGGTTACTACAACCACGAATAGCGGCGTCAATCTTGACAATGCTACTCCTCCTGCGACGAACCCCATTCCCGTTGTGACCGACAGTCACGACACTCCCAGCAGCAATGCAGGGAATAACAATGGCGCGTTCTCAATGGACTAAGTAGTGGTTATTCACACCTAACGGGTTCCCTCGGCAGCCTAGCTGCCGGGGGCTCTCCGAGATATTACCCATTTGTAACTGAGATGATTCGGCTTTGGACCCAGACGAAAATTAACAAGTCGGCTAGCAAAAAATAGCATCAAATTATTAAAGAATAATCATTTTTATATTAATTATAAAAGGAGTTTTTATGAAAAAAGCTATTAAAACTACTCTCGGCGTAGCCGCTGCTGCCGCTATCGTCGGGGCCAATCTTGCTCCTATCGCAGTATTTGCTTGGGGTGACAACTCTAAAGGTGGTCGCACAAGTTATACTCGTGAGCAAATCGAACAAGGAGTTCTTGGCGATACGATCGTCTTTAACTCTATTTCAAATAGCGTGATCGGCGACGAAAAGAACTTCGTCGGCGCACGTGAAGATACTGGCATCAATGCCGGTGCTGCCAATGTCTGGAACGGTAACGAAATTACTGTCGAAGACGGCAAAACCTATATCGTACGTCTTTACGTACACAACAACAACCCTAAAGATACTGATGCTATTGCAGAAGGCGTTACTACATCATTCAACGTTTCTACTGCAACCGGTACTTCCGTAGAAGTTAACGGTTTCATCGATTCTACCAATGCTAACCCAACTTCATACTGGGATAACGTTGTCTTCAAGAGCTCTCATGAATTTTACCTTGACTATGTCGAGGGTTCTGCTCTTCTAGAAAACAATGGTATTGGTGCTAATGGTGGCGTCAAACTTTCTGATGACATTGTCACCAGTAAAGGTGCTCTCATTGGTTATGATGCTCTTGATGGTAAAATTCCTGGCTGTTACAAATATGCCTCTTATGTAACCATTAAGGTTAAAGCTACTTTTGTTGCACAACCTACTGATTATCTTGTAGAAAAACAAGTTCGTATCAAGGGTGACAAAAAATGGCAAGAATCTGTTAACGCAAAAGTTGGTGATACTGTTGAATATCGTATTCACTACAAAAACACCACTGATGCTGATGTAGAAAATGTCATGGTCAAAGATGTTTTGCCAAACAACATGGAATATGTTGCTGGTACAACCAAGCTTTACAATGCAACTAATCCAGATGGTATCGCTCGTGACGATGTTATTACTACAACCGGTGTAAATATCGGCGGTTATACCAAAGACGGTGACGGCTATGTTACCTTCAGCGCCAAAGTTGTCAACAAAAACCTTGCTTGTGGTCAAAACAAGTTGGTCAACTGGGGACAAGTTGGTGTCGGCGACAAAACTGCCCAAGATTCCGCAGATGTTTTAGTCAATGTTGCTTGTAGCAACCCAACCACTCCAGAAAAAGAGCTCCCATCTACTGGTCCAGCCTCTATTGTCGGTGGTGTTATTGGCCTTGGTTCTCTAACCACTGCCGCTGGTTACTACATTGCTAGCCGCAAAAAGTTAATGTAATTTGTCTGCTCCACGAAAAAGGGACGGCAAAGCAAAAATCCCCACTTAATGTGGGGATTTTTGTTGCCAAAAAGTATTGTATTTGAAAAGCTTATGCTATAATAAATGCATATATGGATCCAACGCAAAACCAATCTGGTACGCCTGGCCCGATTTTCTCGGCTGGCGCTGCTCCCGAAGAGCCACCAATGACTCCAGAGCCTTCCGGCACAGGTCCCAAAAACCCATTTTCTAGAGGTGGCGGCGACATTATTTTACAGCCTAGCGACGATTATTATTCCGGCAAATCCGCCCGTTCCAAAAAACCCCTCATCATTGGCGGGATCATCGCCGTAGTGGCAGTCATTGCTTTACTTATTATGATTCCATTTTTCAACAGGAGTTCAAAAGTAAATCTCGAACAAAAAACAGAACTACATAACAATAGTGTCGCGGTACTTGAAAATTACAAGTATGTTATTGATGCGTATGATAGTTCCATAGGTATTAATCCAACTGGCGACATTTTAGCTAAGCATCCAGAAACCATACTGTTCGGCTTTTATGATACATACTATAATCTCTATACTTATAGCGATTTTATTCTGACTTCTTTACAAGAAGCCAAGCAAAATGCTTCCGAGATCCACAAATACGAGAAAGAAATAAATGACATCATAGACAGCATCCAGAGTGATATGGAGGCGATTAAATACAATGCTGACATCATGGCCCAACTCAACAAAGCATTTATCATGCCCATTCGAGATTCTGAAGGGTGGAAATATGATGGCTGTATTTCTAGTACAGAAACACGGGCCCTTCTAAGTAATTCAGATAAAAAAATAGCTTCTATTGCCAGAAAATACGATCAATTAGCATGTAGTGATGATATTCAAGTAACTTTTGAAGAAGGAGAAGTCCTATCTATCCCTGTATCTGTAGACGAAAACACACTGGATATATTAAATGACATAGTGAGCTCATTGAAATCTTACTTCAAATCAATCCCTAGCGGCTTCAAAGAAGATGTTGTAGAAAAACTTCAAACTATAATCGACGGAACAAAACCAGAAGAAAACGTATCAAATCAGGATGAAAGCGAGAAATGATGAAAAAAACATTCAATAATAAACGCGTAAGAATTATTGTTAGGCTTTGCGCTATTATATTTTTTATTTTCACCGTTATATTTACTAATTTATCTCTAGACCAACACAAGGCTAGCGCTGAAACCACTAACCAAGGTAATGAAAAAACTGCTCAACAGAAATTATATGCCCAGGCACTACTTAAATGCACCGAACACCTAGAGGTCAATATAGGCTCCTCAGACTTATCTCATATTAGAGCGGACGATGGTAAAAAATCATTCTTTGTGGGCGGATATTATGCATATGGGGTTGCCATAGAGCAGCACTTCAAAGGAACGACTACTGATTGGCAAGACGGAAAATTAAATTGCAACCACAAGGGCGGAAAGCTGGCTTCTAACTCGACATTATCAGCTTTCGAGATGGGATTTTCTCAAGAAGAATTATTCTGCAATGGTAGTGGCCCTGGCATCTATGCTTCTGAAGACAAAAGCGCGGCCGGGTGTGCAGCAATATATAGAGGCGAAACTAATGCTAAAAAACTAGATCCTGCTGATGGCAGATCAGATTATATCAAGAGTTTAGTAGCAGAAAAAACTTTTGGAGGTGACGTTCCTGGTGGTTCAGTCGGCTCTTTTACTGACCTAGAGAAGTATTACGTTTATAAAGACGCTTTTTTCTCAGTGTGTGCCACCAAAACCGGAGAGAAGGACAGTTCACTATTGTATCAAGTTAAAACATGGGACAGCGCAACAAACGATTTTGTGACTTTGGGCTACACCCAAAAAGACAAGGACATAGAGCCAGATCAAAAGTTTTATGTGACACTTAGCGAAAAAATGTCATGTAATGAGCTAGCTGCAAAATTGAATAGCGGAAAAGAATTTACTGCATATTCAACCACAAAAAAAGCCGCCGCAGCTCACCCAGGTACCACGGAAGATCCGGACGATCCGGGAGGCGTCCTTTCACCAGGGTCCTCCTCTACTACTTCTGATCCAACCTGTCTCACTGAAGAAGGATCACTAAGCTGGATAGCCTGTCCAGCTGGCGATAGCATGAGCTCTTTTCTGTCTGGAGTTTACGAAGACATTATAGAAGATAAATTTTTGAATCTTAAACCAGAATTATTTAACGGCAATAGTGGGACAAGAGAAGCATGGAGTGTATTTCAAACCATTGCAAACATAATGTTTATTATCCTGCTGCTAATAGTAGTTTTTTCCCAACTCACTGGCGTTGGTATAGATAACTATGGCATCAAAAAAATTCTACCGAAGCTCATCATAACCGTATTGCTTATCAACCTTTCGTACATCATTTGTCAAGCCCTGGTAGACTTTTCAAACATAGTAGGTACTAGTTCAAAGGATATGCTTGATAGTATAGCCACCAACTCTGTTGGGGGCACCTATGCTGGAATCAAAGATGGCTTTAAAGCTATCATAGGTGTTCTCGCTGGAACCATTGGTTTAGCTGGTGGTGCTACTGTAGCCGTAACGTTGTTTACGTCTGGTTGGGCTGCATTTTTGCCACTTCTTTTAGCGCTCTTATCTGCAGTTATTTCGTTAGTATTTTTCCTAATATTACTCGGGATTCGTCAGGCTGGTGTTGTAATATTAGTAGCGCTCGCTCCTTTAGCTTTTGCGTGTTATGCTCTCCCAAATACTAAAAAATTATTTGATAAATGGCTTAAAGTATTCAAAGCACTCTTAGTTGTTTACCCAATTTGCGGATTATTAATGGGTGGTGGGTCTTTAGCCTCATCTATAATTTTAAAAGATGTCAGTAGTGATTTTTCGGAAGGCGATTTAGGAACATTCTTTTTATTGATAACTGGGCTAGCTATTCGTGTTGTTCCAATTTTTGCTGTTCCATCATTAGTTAAAGGCGCCTTTGCAGCAATGGGCAATATTGGCGCAAAAATCTCCGGTGTCGGCAAGAATCTTGGAAGCAGAGCCACTGGGAGCATCCGCAAATCCGAAGGCTATCAAAGTGCTAGAACAAGCCTAGCTGCGGGTAAACCTAACGGGATTAGGTCAAAAATTGGACAGGCTGCGGGTAAAAGTGGTATAGGCCGGGCCTTAGTCGGAAATAGGTATGCCAGGAATCAAATGGCTGCACTTGAGCAACAAAGAAAACAAGGTAATCTTGCCAAGATGACCGATGCCGACTATGTTGCTAGCCAAAAAGCAGCCATAGAAGATAAACAACGTGACGAAGATGTAAATAGCACGCTTAGCCTTATGCGTTCTAATGGTATTACTATGGATAATGGTCAAGTAGCTGCATATGACATAGGCAATATGCAAAAAAGACTAATAGAACTGTCCAGTAAAGACACTAGTAACTACTCCAAGGAACAGTTGAGCAGATACAGACGTGAAGTTGCTGCGTTGTCGAGAGGATTGTCCCAAGAAACAGGCGGAGGCAGTAAACTAGCAGAAGTTATTAGGCATGAATCTACACTATCAGATGGCAGCGCAAACCAAGGCTTCCTCGAAGTTATGGGTGATATTTATTCTAAGGATTCCACCGTCAAATCCAAGCTTAATGCCAAAGATACTGGTGCTAGTTATTATGTTGAGCAGTTCACTGCTGGTGGAAAATACAGGGCAAAGCGTGACAAAAACGGTAGTATTATTTCTGCGCCATCATCAGAAAATTTTGGTAACTTCAAAGAAACTAAAGAATATAAGGAGGTAACACGTGTGGGCAAGAATTGCCGTATTAAGGATCATGCTGCAGGTGTAGACCAAAGCGCAGAGGCCAGAGCGGAGTATATGGATTCTATGTCCCAGAATGACTTTAAAGATCTGGCCAATAGTAAATCATTTGAAAATCTTGATTCTGACTCTAGGTCGGCAGCCATAAACTACTACAACAAGAGGGGTGTTGATGGTAGCGAAGGCAGCAGGACAGACCTCAGCGGCGAATTTAACGATCTTAGAGTCTTGAACGTCAGAAACGTACCACCACCATCAACATCATAGAGCAAAACTATTGTCAAAAGCATTATTATAGCCTAAAATACTGCCTCGCTGCAATCACATTCTCAAACAACACGCCCACGGTAAGTGGCCCTACGCCACCTATCTTGGGCGTAATTGCTGCGAGGTCCTCGCGCTCGCGAATCGATTCTTCGATGTCACCTACTAAAACTCCGCCTTCGCTTGCCGTGCCAGCGTCAACCACTACTGTGCCTGGTCTAATCATTACGTTTTTTATCAAATGTGGTTCGCCAGTTGCTGTCACAATTACATCAAAGTTACGAAGCTCTTCAAGGTCGCTTCCACGATGAAAAATTTCCACATCATATCCAGAGTTAATCCACATCTTGTAAAGCGGCTTACCTACTAGTCTTCCGCGCCCAACAAGAGCAATCTTTTTATCCGCAAGATTAATATCATAACCAGCAAGGAGCCAATTAATTGCTGTGGCCGTAGCAGAATCAAAACTACCTTTGCCGCTTAGCCCGTCCACGTCTTTTTCCGGTGCAATTAAACCAAGAATCTCGTCTAGATTATCATTACTTTTTAATGGAAGCTGCACGATAATCCCAGAAACTCCAACATCCTTATTTGCAGCTAAAATCTTTTCTCGCACAGTATCCTCGCTAGAAGCTAGAAAGTCTTCTACTTCCACGCCGATATCTTCACCGTATTTTTTCTTAAGCTCAACATATTTCATAATCACCGGATTATCGCTATCACGGATAATTACAAGTTTCGGTTTTTTCGTCATGCCACGCACTAAGCCCGCTTGGCGCTCTTTTACAAACCCAGCCAACTCTTTGCCATTCAAAATTTTCATGCAATCTCCACTGGCTCTTGCTCGAGCGTGTAGCCAAATTTATCTTTCACGGCCTTGATAATTTCTGCACGTGCTGCTGCAAGATCGGCATAACTTTTTGCCGCATCGTTAATCAAAATCAAAGAGGCTTTATCACTCACGCGCATGCCATGAAGTGTCTTGCCTTTTAGCCCGGCCTCTTCAATTAGCCAACCAGAATTAACGATATTTTTTCCGTCCTCGCGCCACACCAAGATACCATTCTTCTTAGCTTCTTCAGCTTCTTCATCGCTAAGATAAACATTTTTAAAGAAACTCCCCGCACTAGCTTCTATCTTTGGATCAGGCAATTTCCCAGCTCTAACAGCCGTAACCATTTTGCGAATATTGTTTGGCGAAAAATCTGTTTCATTATGTTCCTCGATATAGCGTTGCAAAGACGTATAGAATGGTGGTTTAAGTTCTTTTCGTTCTAATTTTACGGTTACCGAAACAATAAAATACCTTTCGGCATCTTTTCCAGAATTAAAAATCGATTTACGATAAGAAAGTCCCATCTCTTCTTTTTTGATCGTGCGGATTTCGTTAAGCAGGGAATCAAACGCTTCTACTTCAACAATAGTTTGTGACATTTCTTGTCCGTAGGCGCCAATATTTTGCACTGGAGCCGCACCAAGCGTACCCGGAATTGCGCTCATAGCCTCAATGCCAGAATATCCTTTTTTGCATGCAAGTTCTACAAAATCATCCCAAATTTCACCACCCATGCCTTTTATAACAAGCGCGCTCGAATCTTCCGATAAAACCTCTATCCCTTTAAGCTTATTTACCAAGATTACCCCTGTAAATCCTTCGTCACGTCCAATCGTATTTGCCCCTTCACCAAGCACATATACAGGCAAATTCTTATCCTGAGCAAACTCATAAGCTTCACTAATATCATCGACTTTTTCAATATCTATTACGAAGCGTGCATCCCCGCCAAGTCGCATGGTAGTTAGTGTAGAAATAGGAACATTTTCTCGTATTTTCATATCTATATTATATCAGTTTTACTGATAATTTTGCGGACATTCTCATTGGTAGGGAGTATCCCTTGTTTCTTTAGTTTTCGCCCCATTTCACGTCCAACCATCGACTCTTCTTCCGAAAAAACGCAGCCGCAATACTTTTGCATATAAAGCCCAGCCGCCCTGGCCTCTCCTTGGCCCTCTTTCCAACCCTCGCGAAAATCTCGGTACAAGAACGCGACCCCAAACTCTTTTGAAAGTTGCTCCATCAAATCTTTAATAATATCGTGCTTTTGGTAAATACTATAAAGAAGCGTAGTAGAAACAGTATCAAAGTCGTGTTCTTTTGCGTATTCAAACACTTTGCGAAGTCTCTTAGGATAACAATAGTTTTGGCAACGGTTCAAAAGTATTTCAGTGAGATTATCATCGTTAGCATCTTTGAGTACACTACACAAAAATTCATCCAAGCCGTACTGATCTTCTAAAATTAGCTCCACATTCTTTTCTTTAGCGTATGATTTTAGACAATCGCGACGCGCCTTATATTCAGCATATGGATGAATGTTTGGATTATACCAAAAAAGCGTCGGCTCGATATTTTCTTCGCGCAGCTTTTTAATACAATAAACGCTGCACGGTGCGCAGCAAGTATGGAGCAGTAGTTTCACACTGTTATTATAGCAAAAATGTCCATTTTGTGATATAATTTGCATATGGCTAAGAAAGTAAAAAAAGTTATTGCTAAACTAAACCGCAACAACAACCATAAACACAGCGACAAACGCAAACACGCTCGTCACAAAGACGGCCGTTAAAAATCACCCCAAATGGGGTGATTTTTTGTTTTTATGACTATTATTTGTTAAAGCCAACTTTCTTTTTACGACTCTTGATTTCGACTACTGTCATTGGTAGTAAGATAGCTGCAGCGATAATCGATACAACTGAGACTACTGTCGCGCTTGAATCATCGCCATTCTCGCCGATACCCGTATTTGGTACAGCAGTTCCGTTTTTACCACTGGCATCTGTACTATTATTTGCATTACCACCTGTGCTTCCACCAGTGTTACCAGGATCTACGCTAGTGCCATTACCACCTGTGCTTCCACCATTGTTACCAGGATCTACGCTAGTGCCATTACTGCCAGTCGTATTGTTCCCGCCAGTCGTATTACCACCACCTGTAGTATTTCCACCAGACGTATTTCTCGTTACACTGACTGTTGTGGTCAAGTTTATCTCGTCGGTTTCCTCTACATCGGTCCCATTGACATCATAGTCGAAAACTGCATTATTGAACCTAATGGTATAGTTCCCAGCCGGGGTATTTTTGTCAACTTTATAGGTGGCGGCCATCACTCGTCCGTTTGCCGGCACCGCCATACCAACATCATCAGTCGGCGTCCATGCACCAATCCCAGTAGTAGGGTAAAAGTCCGTAACACTTGTCATTGATTCACCTCGTTGCAGACCTGTTATACTAAGATATGATGTTGAACCAACCTCTTTAGGTGACCACGTACCCTGAAGCGTAACATAAGTTCTGGCTGTTGACGTCCTAAGATATATAGTCGCAGAGCCATCATGTGTCCCATCAAGTACAACGTTGGCCGTCGTCAGGCTATAATCAGATGCACTCGCTTGTGTAAAGCGGTAAACCATCCAAATATTTCCGACCAAGAAAAGTGTTCCTAATACGGCCAAACCTATCCGAGTCGGAATTTTTCTAATTATTTTATGTGTTTTGCGTTTTTGTATTTTCATTTTTTCCTTTCTTTTACCAATTTATTTCGCCTGTCCCCAGGATACTTTTTATTAACGCTCTTACATCTCTAATATTTATTCCACCCTTACCATCGACATTGGCAAGTTCTTCTTGAAGACTAGTTATAGAATCTTTTCCCAAAATTACAGTTATAATTTTTCTAGCATCTCTTATATTGACGCTATAATCAGAGTTTACGTCTCCAGCATACGCTACAACTATTTCGGCCCCAGTAATTTGATTAGTATTAAACTCGTGACCATTAGTAAGAGGGTTTGAAGCAAGTCGTGTCCAAGTCGTCCTGTTATCCTGAGTTAGTAATGCCATGCAAGTTAAATCACTGGAAACGGTGAATGTATTTGTTGAGGTTGGAATAATCGTTGCTCCGCCTCTAGTGTTATCTATTAAGGTGTTCGCAAACTCCCATTCATCACCGCCACCACTGCTACCTCCGGTGTATACAACTTTTAGTTTTGTCCCAGCTAAACCTCCATCTGGTATTGTCACGATCATTGGCTTTGAGTTGTCATCTATTATCGCTGCCAGACTTAAATTTAAATAACCTATGCGACCATTATCTATGTCGTAATCACCAGATGATTGGAACCCGCTTATTCTTGGAAATTCCATATCAGTTGCCTGTGAAAATAAATCTGGCAGGACATATGTATCTGAATTATCACCTAGGCTACCCGTCAATGTCTGGTTTTTTAAATCTAGTATCGCTAAAGAAGGTAGAGTATTAAGGCCAGTTATATCGCTAATATTATTTCCATTTAAATGAAGTTCTGCAAGTCTATCCAAAGATATTAACCCTGCCACGTTTTCGATTTGGTTGTTATCCAAGAAGAGCTTTCTTAATGTTGTTATCCCACTAAAAGTCGATGTGTCGCTAATTCTGTTGTTATTCAAGTATAGTTCGCCTAATCTCGGCGCAGTGTCTGCTGTTAGATTGGCAATTGTTTCGCTAGTGATGAAATTGCCATTCAGGTTTAGACTTAATAGATTCGAAAACATTATCTTTGTCGTGCTAGCATCTGGTAATCTAGTTATCCCTGCATTTTCAATCTTTAAAAGAGATGGTCGACATGAACTACTCTCTTGGACTAAACCGGAGAAATCTGTAATCAAACTATTTTCGCTTAAATCTAGCACAGTTAAGGTAGAAGCATAAGCTAACGGAGATACATCACTAATTCCATTGTTTACCAGATAAAGGTTCCCGAGAACACTCAAGTTTGAAATATTTGTCGAGATTTCGTTCATATGGTTATTGTTTAGATATAGTATTCCTAGATTGGTAAAGTTGTTTGTGATAGTTGGCCAATCGTCATTTCCCAAATTATTATCATTTAACTCAAGTTGGCGCAGTGAGGTAGCGCCCGATATTTTATCCAGATCAATCAAACCATTACCAGATAATTTCAATATTTGCAGATTGTTAAATTCTTCTAACCCAGTTAAATCGACTAATTGCCCGTTATTTATGTTGTCCAACTCTAGACGCAAGAACCTATATGAACCCTCGGATATCATTGCGATTTGTTTTTTCGTTTCGTTACAAGCATTTGTTAATACGACTGGCTCATCTACGGTTTGAACACCATCTTCGTCGATGAACGCCCTTAGAGTGTCGCCTTGGTTATAGACCATATTACACAAGTTAGAATCGTTAAATGTTACTACCTGCCCAGTGAAGTATAATTCTAAGCGCGAACCCCAAAAAATACCGCCGTTTTCGGAATTACCTGGCAAGGAGATTGTGGCTGGCCGTGGGTCTTCATTTAATTCTGATGCAATTGCGGCATTTCTAAATCTCACCGTGGTACCATTATTCCTCAACTGGGCATTACTACCTATCATGAAGTTAGAAATCGATGGATTTGAACCACCTTGTACTCCAGGGATAAAATTTTGTTGCCGCACCTGGTAAAATATTTGTGGTAGCGGACCGTAGTCCAACCCGGACACTCTTCTTGTATAAACTTGTCTTTCCGCATCTAGTGTTTGATATGTTTTATTTCTGATTGGGCTAAAATCATCAATATGATTTGCATTTACGGTTAATTTTTCCAAATCAAGTTTAGTCACGCAGAATAGATCATCTGAATTCAGATTATCATTGTTAGCATACAAAGTTTTTAGCGCTAGTTTATTTGTATTTTCCGCCAACTCTGGATATCCGGTGTCTTCTTTGCTTATCGGATAATTCAAGAATGGCATCAAATTGCCGTCGCACATACCAGTCCTGGCATCTTCCTCTCGCTCACTTGATAAGTCTTTATTATCGCTCATATTAAATATTTCCAATGTTTTCGCCAAATTTGAACTGCGTGGAACCTTTTCCAAACGTTCGTTCGTTTCAGAATCATAGATGCCAGATATTTCACCAGTCTCTTCATTGTATTCTATTTCGATATCTGCTGGTCGAAATAGCTCATCGATAGAGATTAGCCCCGTATCTACTAATTCTAACTTACGCAACTTTGTAAATCTGCTCAAAACGCGTATTCCGTCACCAGCGCCAACAGGATTACCAGAAAGAGTCAAACTGATCAGCTCATCTTTTAACGCTATTAGTGGTGTTATATCTGATATACGGTTGTTAGACAGGTCTAGCTTCTCCAGATTTCCACTAATACCTCGAAGAGGAGAAATATTATCTACGTACATGCCAGTGATTGACAATTCAGTCAGATTACTAAATGCCCATACCCAATCTCCTCCAATTGATATAGATTGTGTATCAAAGTTTATATCACCGAAGCCGTCTGGTGGCGGTGCAATATTTAACGTATATATGCTTTCGATATCATCGCTAGACACATACAACTTATTATTTGTACAATCGCCACCATCTACTCTTCCCGTTTCGTCTGTTCCGCTTAAGCTTTCGTTTATAGCTTGAGACACGCTCGAACAAAAAATTGAGCTAGAAAATGACAGTTCTGTCATTCCAGTCCTGTCCGCCCAAATACGACCACCCGTAAGGTTAATAAAACCAATTGCTCCTAAGGTCAAAAATGCAATTGCGGCAAAAAGCAATCTTCTTCGTGCATAATAATTTAACGCGTTAATTCTCATAATCTTTATCTTATGTTTTTGTTTAATGACCTTTTATACCACTTATGGTATATTATTCAACTCAATTTGTCAAGCATTTTTCAATACTTTTTCAATAATCATCAAGTAGAGGCGTATTCGACGATTCCTATTCATTTTTTCATCAATAAGTGGTATAATATATAAAACCAATCCCTGTTTGGTCCGGTAGCTCAGTTGGTTAGAGCACGAGCCTCTTAAGCTTGGTGTCGTGGGTTCGAGCCCCACCCGGATCACCACTATAATTAAAAATGACCCTGTGGGTCTTTTTTAATTCAAAGACAAGCCCACCAACAAAAAACGCGCCACAAGAGCGCGTTTTTAAACTGTCAACTAGCTAGAACTCTTCTTCGTCATCTTCAGATTGTGCGCCCTTATACTCAACACTACTACTTTTACTAATTATCTTATCGCCAAAAATTGAAGACTCGATTTCATTCGACTTCTTATATGTGGACAAAAGATTTGCCGCAACGACAATAATGTAAACGACTAGGGCGAAACTAAAAATTAGAGTTATCAAAGTCAGTGTCATGGCGCTATCACTTGCAGCGTTTGCTGTAGAAGTAGAAGATGGCAATACAATTAACGATACGACAAATGTAAGCGCAAACATGATGCAACTAGCCAAACAAACTTTTGCCACGGCTGCGATAGCAGCACGAATGAAATAATTGTGATTCGTTTGCAACACTACCTCGTCTTTTTGTGATATTTTTTTAGTGTAAGTTGTTCTTAACATAAAAACTCCAATAATTACTTATGTATTTATAGCACGCGCCAAAGATTGAAGTCAATAGAGCAACTAGTATCCCCAACGGAAACTCTTAATATCATCGAGATCCATGCCCATGAGTGCCTTGATGCCACGATCGCAAGTATTCTTATCGCCACTATAATAACAGGCTACATCCAAAATCGCATCCATTTTGTTGTTTTCTTCGTGTAGTTTAATATTGGAGATAAGGCAGATGGTAAGACCAATGGCTAGGCCCAAACAGGCGATAGCGAGAGCGATGGTCGGTACCAATAAACTTTTTTTATTTGATTTTTTTGTCATAAGTCTCCTTTCGTTGACTTTTTTGTTGTTTATTTTGCGCTTTAAGCATGTTTATTCTTAAAAAATGTTTTATTCTTTCGGCAAATACATCTCTGGATTTAATTGATTAGTCTTAAGATATTCAACAAATAACTCCTTTGGTATAATTCCTAACATATCAAGATACTTACCCTCCTCCACGCGAAGCCCGTCAAACATCCATTTTGGCATAAAATCAAAATCTGCATAATCATAAAGATTATTCTTATCTTTTATTATTTCATTTCGAAGAGACGGCCATTTAACTTCTTCGTCAAAGCCATACAAATTGGAAAGAATAACCATATCATCGGTCGTGAGTAAACTGTTCGCAATAATGTTGTAAAACTCAGTCGAAACCACATGGTAGTATTTAGTAGATTCTTTAATAGTGGATATCTTTGTGACTTCAACTGGCTCGAGCTTATTAGCATCATTTAATTTATAAATATGCATACCAACATAAAATTCTTCGCGATTATCGACCGATACGAAACGATTTAGCTCTATACTAAATACGCCGTGGCCACCAAAAGTTTTAAGCGTCGTGCCATCGCTAAACTCATTTAATTGATAGGTTGTTGTTTCGGCTTTCTTTTCGATCCAAACTGGTTTTCTTGAAACAGTTTTACCTTCTTCATAACTCCAAACCAAAAGGGAATCATCATAAGTTATATCTTCAATTGGTTTTTCTGATCCATCTGCCATTTTAATCATCGTCCCTTCGATTAAGCAGGTACTAGTCGCTTGCGCGGTGATTTCAATATCTCCTGAAACATTTGGAATTGATACTGCTCCACTCGAGCTATTATAGGTATATTGGCTAGTCGGCAAAGTCGCACCTCCCATCACCACCGTTATTGAGTCTGGCAGTCTTCTTTGAGCGGTGAAGGTGCTATTAGCACTGAGAGTTGTTGTATATGTAGTGCCAATCAACACCGTTCTAGTTGTATTGGAAGAGGTGATATTGGTCAGGTTATAGGTTACACTATAATTCCATTTCATCGCTACGCTATTTGAACGAGAACAGTATCCCGACGCGGTCGAGCAACTACTAATGTCTGAAGACGACGCTTTGTTACCGACTGCATCCTCGCCATAAACCTTAGCATAGTATGTACCTGCATTTAAACCGGTAATTGTCATCGTAGTACTATCATCACCGGTATTATACGGATTTCCAACTAAATTGTTATTCGAATCATAAATCGCAACAGTGTAGTTAACTATTGCCGAAGTGTCTGTTCCAGACCAGCTAACATCTGCTTTGCCGTCCGAGCCTGAGCCAGTTTTTTGAGTTATAGTAACTCCAGAAATCACAGGAGGTTCATTATCATTGCAAGATGGATTTTCGTCCACTAAAAGAGTAGTGATACCAACATTAGTACGTTCATTATTAGTGGAAAGAAGGGAAACCATAGTGCTTTCTGAGTCCGTACAGAAAGTTACGCCACTCAAACGTTCAATGTAGAAAACAAAATCACCTTCGACATTTGCGGGAATATTTAATGCGCCAAGAGCGTTTCCGTTTGCGTCCGTCAATTTATATCGAGACATGACATTGCTATTTAGCAATAAATTAAATGTTTGAGCAGTGTTGTGAGTGTTTATGACGTGCGCAATGAACGGAGCACGTATGTTGCTTCCCCTTAGATCACCGGTAGTAGCTCCTTTAAGTGCGGCTAGGATGCTACCGATAGGTTCATCGTCGTTTTCTTCTGTTGTAATTGTAGCCTCACCATCCACAACGTAATCACCACTGTTTACATTCATTGTCATAGTTACAGTAAAAGTGACTGATGATCCTACCGCAATGACATCTCCTTCCGATAGCCCATCAATCGTATAGCTAAAATTTGTAGATGGCACGGGCGAGCCTTGTCCGTCTATAATGGTAGGACTATAGTTTACTCCAAGAAAAGTTTGGTTGGAAAAAGTATCATTTTGGACAGTTATTTGATAAGTCGCACTATACGGATCGGTCGAAGAACCTTCGGCAAAATGAAGATTAAAATCTAGGTCAGTATCTGTAAAGCTTGGTTGATAACTTGTATCCACATTAGAATAGCTAATTAAATCTAGTTGTGTAAAATGTACAATCCCTTGTGGTTTTACTGTTATTACACCTTGAGTTCTTATCAAGGCAGAATAACTTGCAAATCCAATTGTCATGCCAGTCAATACGAAAATGAAACACAAAAAAACTATAAGCTCACCCTTTATTGAAGCTGTTTTCTTTTTTGCGCTTTTTCTCATTTAAGATCCAAGATTACGTTTTTTAAGATGGTAAATCCAAGCAATGCCTTCGTTAGTGATAAAGAAAGTGCTCTCAGTTCCGTTTTTATTCTGGTAAAAGTTAATTGGTAATCTAATTTCACTATAAGCATCGAGAAGCTCTTCAAATGTTTTTACCTCAAACTTTTGGAATTTATTGAGATTTGGCATATTTTCGATATTCGTAATAATACTATCATTTGCATCAAGTATTTTTTCTAAAGTGGAAATATACTGATGGTGGTTTATGAAAGAACGTCTTTTTAAAACTACGACTATAGCTAAAGCAACCGAGGCAAACATTATTCCGCCACCTATTATCTTAATAAATGTGTAAATCGGATTTGTTGCTTTGGGATTTGTTTTAAATTCATGTGATTGGTTGCCAGTTTCAACATCAATTTTGGCTTCGACGGCTTTTTCAAGTAGCGGCAAGCTAAGATTGAGCTCCGAATCAAATTTTAGTGGCTCGCTGAACGATTCGGCATTAACATAGTTTTCTACTACAAGCGAAATCTTTATCGTACCGTCCGAAGCCACTGGATATTCGCTGCGGAAGCTTTCTAGAATTGAATTATAGTAGGAATAATCTATTGATATTGACGTATTAATATCAGACTGATTGGATTTATCAAATTCAATTGTTGCTGGGTCAGTTAAACGATACTCCTTTGACCAGTATTCTCCGGTTTCAGTTGGATTGTCTGTTTTGTCTGCGCTAATGACGGCTTTCAAGTAATATGTGCTTGAACCACTTGCTTCCTCTGTAAACCTCTCAGTATATTTAAAATCAACATCTATATGATCAATTAAACTCGTAATATATGTTTTTCCTGGCCCTAGGAAAGGCTCGTCGAAGAAGCCATTCTCCTTAAGAAAAACTCGATAATCGACCGAGTTGTTGCCAGTCGATTTGAATATAATTTCGTTATTGTCATTTCTGAAGCCAATAAGAAATACGACAACACCAAATACGAAAAGCAGACTGATTAGTACCAGTTTTACTGTTATTCTTTTTGGGGGGTTTAATTCTTCTTTCATGTTATAGATTTCCTATAGCTTCGTTAAACCATACTGTTGGGAAGCCAACATATTTGATGATGCAAGTAACCTTGCCGAGGACTAGACTTTCCATTACTTCATAGTTATCTGCAGTAGGATTAGCATCACCTTTAGTATAATATACTTTTTTCTTGCCGTCTTTCTTAATATCAATTATTCTGTGTGTTATGATTTCGCCACCATGCATAAATGCCATTACGTCACCAGGTTCAAGGGAGCTTTCTTTATCATAAATCACGGCATCACCACGATCAAATATTGGCGACATAGAACCGCTAGCAACCGCTATCATTTTGTAACGAAATAACCCAGAGACTAGCACGGTTAGAGTTATTAGAAAAACGAGAATTGGAACGGTGATGATCGAAAGGTTTCTTTTGACATTGTTTTTAGACTTATCAATTTTACCACCCTGTTTTACTATCTCGTCCGGCAAATCATGTCTTGCTAAGTAATAAACTAAATATGGTATGACTAACCACAAAACCGAATAAAGATATTGGCTGAAAGCCGGCGCAATTGGTAAGAGATATAAATACAATCCTCTCGTCAATCTATAAACCAACGCTGGCATCATGCCAGCTCGTTTCATGAGGTAAGTTGAAAGCAGCCCCTCTGCCACTACTGGTAAAATAGCGGTACACGTTACGATAAAGGCTGATTCCACAGAATTAATCGTCGCTAAATGTGTCTCGACGGAAAGCCCAACTATAATTAATGCAATCGTAATCAGTGTTAGCATTAATTTGTTTTCGTATGCGCTACCAACGATGATCTTTCGCAAAAACTCTGAAACTATGATTATCCCTATAGTCGGCAATATCCCGTACAAGATTTTTTCAAAACTTGGAGGGAAGAGCGTACGCGTGAATCCGACAACTAGACCAACATTAAAGCTTACAATTAAAGCCGCTATTAATATAATAGCCACGGTCTTAGTTGCGATTCTGGCATATGACCGGTTAGCTTTATGTGGTTTTAATAGGTTATTTGCAATAATTGCAAATAGTGCAGTTAGTCCTATTTCTAGTATGGTTTTTAATGTGCTTGATAAATGTGGTGTGAAGAGGATGATTGTTGCCAAAATAGTCAACAAAGCACTAATTATAACAATAGTTTTCTCATTCCTCTTCACAAAGTTCCTAAGTATTATTAGTTAGCTGCTTCTGCGTAATCAAAGGAGGCGCTTAATGTTATTTCTTGCTGAGTATTAGGATAATCGCCTTGGTTCGTTTCGCTGACGGCTTTGTATCTGACAGTCACTATAACCGGCGCTTTTGCGGTCGCATTTAGAGCGATATTAAGATTGCTGGTCGAAGCGTTATATGTTGTGCCATTGTAACTTACTGTGTATTCTAGGTACTTAGCTTGATCTGCGGTAAGTGCAGTCATCGTAATCGCTGTTAGTTTTGCATCGATAGTACCAGTGTTTTCAGCGTTAACCGTAAAGGAGTAAGAATCACCAGGTTTGTTTAACGTAGCATTAAATGTAACGGCGGTACAACTATCACGAGAGACTTGACCTGTTCCCGTACCGCTACCCGTTCCGGTAATTGTTGTATCTTCCCAACAAATGCCCCAAGTAGCTGGTCTGACTATAACGTCAGTGTTGTTGAGACCGCTACCGATCGTGAGAGTGGCGCTATAGGCAGCGAAACCAATGCCCATAAATACCAACGCTGCAGCAAGCGCAATGATGGCAATATTCTGAGGATTGCGTTTTTTCGCAGTCTTCCTTGCGGCCCCCTTGGCTGATCCAGCGGCCTTAGGACGAGCCACTTTCGCAGTCTTAGTTGATGCTTTTTTCTTTGTTGCCATAAAAATTCCTTTTTTATTTTTATATACTTATGTTTATTATGATACACGCATTTTAAAATTTGTCAACGGTTATGCTAAAAAATATCCCAATTATTCTCTTGGCAAATACAATTCTGGATTCATTTGGTTATTTTTTAGGTATTCAATAAAAATATCTTTCGGCAAAATACCAATAGTATCCAAATACTTACCTTCTTCTACTCTTAACCCGTCAAACATCCATCTTGGCATAAAAGTAAAATCCGCATAATCATAAAGATTATTTTTATCTTTTATAATTTCGTTGCGTGATGGTAACCATCTCACTTGATCGTCAAAACCATAAAGATTAGAGAGCAATACTTCATCATCGGTGGTTAAAAAACCGTTTGCAAAAATATTGTAAAATTCAGTCGAAACCACATGATAGTACTTAACGGTCTTTTCAACTTTGGAAATATTAGTTACCTCCACCGCTTTTAATTTTTGATCTTCGCCAAGCTTATAAATCCGCGTTCCAACATGAAATTCTTTTTCGTTATCAAGATTAACAAAACGATTAAAATCAACGTTAAAGACTCCGTGACCGATCACTGTCTCAAGCTTTGACTCATCACTAAATTCGCTCACTTGATATGACGTCGCCGTGGCTTCTTTTTCGATCCAAATTGGTTGCCTTGCTACGGCTTTTCCTTCGGCATAACTCCAGACTAGTAGATAATCATGGTAAGTAATTTGTTCGATTGGCCTTTCCGACCCATCAGCCATCTTGACCATTGTCCCCTCAAGCAAACATCCGCCAGTAGCCAGAGCAGGGAATTCGTTGAATTTTGTCATTTCTCTCCTTTCTTGTTAATTAACTAATTATTGTTTGCTCGGTTAAAATAGTTTACTTCTTCATCGAGAGATTTGGGCATAAATAGTGGTCTACCATCCATATAGAAATCGCTTCCGTCCTTTAGCGCGCTTTCTCCAAAATCATAATCCTCAGTCAAGCAGCTTATTTTGCTACATCTCATAGTAAAGATACTAATTTGACCAGGAAAATTGCTATTATATATCCCGACGTAATAACGGTTATGATCGTGCAAATCTTCTATGATATTTATAGCGTTTACAGCGTGGTTGTATGACGATATTACTGCTGGCACGTCATCATCAATCCTGTCGATTAGAGTATTGAGGAAATCCCTATCATAATTATGTGGGGCGTCTTCAGATGACGAAATGATTTCTATCCCATCTTGTTGAATTTGCAAAGCAAGAAGCGCATTTAATAATTGCTTTTCTTCATCATTAACTATAGTTGTCTGCGCGCTTTGCATTTTTCCTTCATTTAATATAGGTCGTTCGATTGCGCTAATAGGCGAACCAAATTCTTCTAACATCTGTTCATAACTTGTTGGTGTATAAGGCATAGGAACGACATCTATAATGCCAGTACTAGTCAGTGCGTTTTTGTCCTCGTCTCTCATCCTCAAAGTATATGTTGTTTCATCTAGCACATGATCATACCATTTACCATTTATAACATCGACTAATGTACTATTATTCAGATTGTAATTATATAAGGCGCCAAAATTTGAAAAGTAAGTATTTTGGAAATCGAACGCATAAGAATGCGATGTCATATCGCCAGATGAAACTTCTATTCCAGAATCATCAAACTGGTCTATCTCTCCAACGCTTTGAGGCAATCTTTGTGTGTAATATAACTCTGCAAAAGCTGCCATGCCGTAACAATGACCCCCCGTTTCGATCGATCTATAATTTTTGAATGAAAAACCATCCACTTCCGGTCTAAAATTAGTACGAGTAAGTTCGGCTACGTCAGGTATTCCATCCCCATCAATATCTACACCAGGGATAAATTTATCGCCATGCTTTATATTGTTTACAATCTCATTAATCGCTGAGGCGTCATTAATATGATAATACTTTCCGTTACCAATCTCGGCAATTTTTCTTAAGAGTCCCTCGTTGATATTATTTCCGACGCCAATAGTAATAACAGTAGTATCTTCTTTAAATTCCAAGTAGTTTGAAATGAGATATTCAATAGCTTCTTCGTCAAAACCAGAATTATCCCATCCATCAGAAAGTATTATGATATAGTTATTCCCCCTTACGTAGTAGTCAGCAGATCCATTTATTTCATCAAATTCATGAACTGCATCACCAGAACTCACTGCTTCATCGAGCCAAGTATCTGCACTACCATGGACACTATAATAAGATGCTGGCCATATACCATTTTGATAATCATTTATAAACCGCTTTGCATTTTCGTAGGACGTTTTGTCATAACAATATTCGTCAAAGTTTGGCATGTCGTAGATATCTATAACGTGACCTGGGGCTATCACGCAGTTATATTTGTTCATACTAGCAGAGCTACTGCCTGTAGAAAAGAAGCTAACCGCAACATGCTCTTCAAGACCACCTCCGTTTTCAAGTCTATTCAAAAGATCATTAACAAAATCAATTCGCTTAAATTCTGGATCATTTGCTAAACACCCATCCTCACCATCCGCGCATGTCATTTCCATATCCTCAGCCTGTTGTTCGCTATACATAGACCAAGAGTCATCAATCGCAATATTGACAGTGGCTAATTTAGGGAAAGGCCCCATTGGCTCGTTAGGGTCAAGTGGGTTTTCCGGTTGTTCTTCATCTTTGTGAAATAGTCGATGAACAAAATCTTGGATTTTGTTTTTTAGGCCAGCAAAGAACCCTGAAAAATGATCAAGATGAGCAGATAAAATTGCTCCATCTTCTATCGTAGTGACATTTGTCGCTATCGTTTCAAGCGTTTTGTTTTCATAATCAATATAATAAAGGGTTAAACCTTCAGCATTAAGATCGCCCAGATCTTCAGTTGCGATTTTAATAGAAACATCTGCACCGGTCATTTGGCCTGGAGTAGAAAAATCGTAAAGCTTTGGAACTGCCCCAGCACTATTTGAAAACGTGCTAGCCGGGATAATGGCACACGAAGATTCAGGAATATTCCCAGTTCCGCTAATTGTCATCGTCACATCACCTTCTTCAACGGTGTAGGTTACAGGTGTTTCGGTATTGTTGATTTCTGTAGGGCTAAAGCCCTGGTCAGCCAGCTCAACTTCCGAATAATCAGTCATCCCATCTCCATCAGAATCAGCAACCAGCGGATCAGTGCCATGCATAAAGAGCTCATCATAATCAGACAAGCTATCTAAATCGCTGTCAGCAGACAAAGAGTTTAAGTTATATTTTTCTTCCTCCCAGTTCAAAACACCATCATTATCGGAATCTTCATACGGATCCAAGTTTTCTGGATCTGGTATACCGAGCCTTGGATTGTTCGCTGTTGCTAGATAAGACAATTTCACTTCGTATACGCCATCAGCCAAATCTTTCGCGGTCTTTACGCAATAATTTGCGTAAACCTTATCATCATCTCCAGTCTCGTAATTTTTATTAATGATAATTCGGTCTTCAATCGGTGCTGATTCGAAGTTTTGTTTTTCGGACTCAGTATTGCTATTGAACCCCCAAGTATTTGACGAAAGCTCGCCCCATTCACTTACAGAATTAATCGCATTCCCACTACCAGAAACCATCTTGCCATCATTGTTTGTTTTGAGAAATAGTTTATATCCATGTTCTGTGGGATCATCAACCACGATTTCGTCCGTACCACAATAAATATTAAATGTATCAGTCTCTTCGCTTAGCTCTAAATCGATATTCTCTTTAGTTGAAATGCTAAGATTCGTTGAATCAGCAAAACTGTTACAAGCCTTTATGGCTAGGCCACCAAAAACAGAAAACAGAAGCAAAATTGACAGTGGTTTAACAGCCTTGCTTTCTTCGCGTTTTTTTGACTTTGCAATAAGTTTAATAATTAAAACAGAAATAGCAATGATTAGAGCAAATCCAAAAAAGAAAGTCTCAGCCCCATGTGCCGAGATCCCTCCCATAAAACCAGTATTTGGGACATTTAATCCGCTTTGGCCCTCCTGTTGGGTCTCACTATTTTGTTGCGAGCTGCCACCAGTTTGGCCTTGCTGTTCATTTTGGCCCTGTTGTTCGTTTTGATTTTGTTGTCCGTTTTGGCCGCTGTCGGTGCCTTGTTGGCCTTGGTTGCTATTCTGACTTTGGTTACCACTTTGACCCTGGTTGTCACCCTGGTTGGAACCATTGTCGCCATTGCCAACGGTTAATCTTAGTATAGTTTCTTTCATGTTTTTGTTTTTTTATATGACCTTTATGACCACAATTATATTAAGATTATGCTTTTTGTCAAGTATAAAAAATCCCCGGTTTAACCGGGGTTTTCGGCATCGTCTATGAGCTCTTCCCATATGCCTCCGTAATTTTTAGGCATTCCGCCATCAGAAAGGGGAATAGGGAATTCAGCTCTTTCGAAGTTTTGCTTTTCAACCAAATAAACAAGTTTCTTGCCCGTAAGCGGCGTAACATGAAAATCGTCATTGGCGATAAAGCCAAGTACACCGTCCTTAACGCAATACACCCGCTTATTATGAAAAGATTCAATGATTTTGCTGATGCCAGTGAGTTTAGTCTCTACGCCTATCCCCGGATACTGAATTGTCATTCCGTCAGTGATTGTGACGCTGTCTTCGACTAACCTTGTCATATTAATGAGCATTATCCACCCACATGTTTAAAGTCCACACGACTATAAACTCGCCGAAGCTCAAAGGCTACGATCTATCTTTTCATTATAGCACAAAAACATAAAAAAGTCAAGAAATAAGCTTAAACGTCTCTATAAAAAGGTTGCCCCGGCAGCCTATTGGCTACCAGGGCTTTGCGAGGGAATAAGGCGGGAAAAATGCAAAATGGCTGAAAGCCACTGCAAGCTTCCTAAGGGTCCCAGGTTGGAAAGCGCCGCGATGTTTGCCCAGTAAGATGTGATTATAATTGGATGGCTTCGTGCGACAAACAAACAAGCTTTATTAAGGAAGGTCGATGAAAGGAATGATTAGATAAAAACGTATGTCCTTTGCAAAATTGTGGCTCTTTGCAAAAAATGTAGGAGGACCTCGGGCTGCATGTGACCCGATTCTACCAAACTTACATGCGACGCTTCCCGCCGAGGGAGGAACCCATATATAAACAGCGAGGCTAAGGTCTAGGTAAAACTATGGCTGCAAAATCCCTAGCATAGATTTTAGCCTACGCGTGCTTATCAACTATTCCATTAAAGTGCTTAGATTGCTCTAGGTTTCCCTATAATAGCATCCCTGGTTTCAAAAATCAATAAAATTATTATTTTAATTGCTCTTCAATTTGTTCGCGTGTGATGTTCACATTGGATCCAGCAGCTATTTCACCACTAAGAACAGCCCTAGCCACCAAATTTTCAACCGTCTTTTGCACGATACGACGCATTGGCCTAGCTCCCAATCTTGGATCAAAACCGCGCTCAACTAAGAGCTCTTTTGCATCGTCCGCCAGATTTACGCTAATCTTGCGTGGCGCAAGCTCTTTATTCACCGAATTAATAATAAGCCCAACCACTTGCAGTAAATCCTCCTTAGATAAAGGTTTAAACAAGCAGATTTCATCAAAACGGTTCAAGAATTCTGGCTTAAATTGACCTGAATTAATAAGATTGTCTGTAAACTGATCTTTAAAATCAGCCAAATTCTGCCCACTTTCAATATAGTGACGAATTAAATCTGCGCCAGCGTTACTGGTAGCAATTACAATCGTATCTCTAAAGCTGACCTCGCGGTTTTTCTCATCACGCAAGATACCCTCATCAAGCAATTGAAGAAGGGTAGTAAGCACTTGCGGATGTGCTTTTTCAATTTCGTCGAGAAGAACCACTGAAAATGGTTTTTTCATTACTTGTGCCGTAAGGCTGAGGGCGTCTTTAGCGCCATCAGCAATCAAACGATTAACATCTGACTCTGAAACGAATTCATTCAAATCCAGGCGCACAATTTGACTTTCTCCATTAAAATAGACTTCACTCAGCGCCTTTGCGAGTTCGGTTTTACCAACGCCGGTTGGACCAAGGAACAGAAAAGTCCCAATCGGGCGATTAGTATTGCGCACACCAGCTGCCGCTCTGCGCAATGCATCGCTCACGGTTTTCACAGCCTCAACCTGATCAATCATCCTTTGGTGGATTAACTCCTCAAGATTTAATAATCTTTGTGTATCTGCTGCATTACTTGCCACTTGAACCTTAACACCTTCGGTTTTCTCGATCGCTTTTTGTACAGACGTTTCCGTAACTAGACCGCCCTCGGCATAGCTCGCAGCTGATTCGAGTAATATTTTAGCCTTACCCGGCATCTCTACATCGTGGATATACCTGTCACTCATGCGATATGCTTCAACCAGAGAATGGTAGGTGTAAGTTACGTGATGTTGATATTCTAGTACTGGAATTTGGTCTTGCAGTATTTTTAAGGTTTCTTCCTCATTGGCAGGTTCAACCATGATTTTATTTAGTGCATTTGCAAGCGCGCCATTCTTAGCCGATATCTCTAAGAATTTCTGCTGATCCATCTCTAGAATAATGCGAGTTTTGCCAGCCTCGAGAATTGGCAAGAGCACATTTGAAATATCCGCCGAGCCCGTGCCATCTTCAAAGAACAAATGCGCATTGTCAAGACAGATAATAATATTCTTTGCGGCGTAGGCTTCATTAAATAGTTTTACGACCAGTGATTCAAGATCGCCACGCTCTTTAGCTGAACCGATTAAGGCCGTGGCATCTAGTGCAAACACCTGGCGAAACTTTAAGTTAGACGGAATATTACTGTCCGCATCAAGCAAAATCTCAGCAAAAGCGTTAACTATTGTAGTACGTCCGCTACCATAAGGCCCAACAAGAGCTATATTTTGGCGACCTTCTTTCGAAAAGGTTTCCACCATTTTATTAATTATTTCTTGACGAGCACCTTGCAGGATCTGTGTCTTGGCTGCTAGTTCACGCTCTCTCGAGATATTTTTACCATATCTTTGCAAAGTCGGAATAAACCCAAACGAAAAATCTCTGGCAATACCACCACTTCTGCGTGGTGCCTTTGCCCCGGCGACTAAGCCGTAGAGATAGTTATACCAAATAATACCTTGATGAAGATCCGAAACTTCAAGCTTCATTTGTCTAAGTATGTTTTCGTGCTCTGGATAGCTCTCGATAAGGGCCACTAGTAGAATTCCGCCATTTATTTGCTCAGAATTGGTATTTTTACGAATTTCGAGCGCTTTTTCAAATACTGGGCTAATGTCTTGTGTCAGCTGGCCAGCTATACCAGCTAAAACATCTTCGCGAATACCAAACCTTACCATCATAAACACACCGCTCTTAGTTTTTCTAAACATAGAAACTAAAGATTGTGGTGTTGGATGGGTACCAAGTAACGACAAAGAATTCCCGGATAAAACATCATTAATTGTTTCGTGCTTTCCAATTGGGATGCGCGTAAGTTCGTTTTTAATCCAAAACGAGACCATAAACGGGATTATCGCCAGACCAAAACATACCCAACAGAATGCATCTTTTAGAATCAAAAATGCTACGCCAAAGCCGATCAAACCAATTCCAATTAGAATGATCAAAGCGCGTATAACCCTGTGCGTAAGAGCCCTTGCAAGTCTGGCTTCTCTAGCACGTACACTATGATAATGATATTCGGCTACCATATACTAAACCCCGTGCAAGTCAAATATATGCCTGCGATTGGAACTAGGGGCAAAAATGGCCAAATAATGATTAGCGCAAGCCCTATCACAGATTCCAGTATTAATAAAATCAATCCGAATATTAGAATACCAATACGCATTACTGCTCCCACTAAGCGCGAAATTAAGCGGTCGCCAAATGCGCGCATCCTGTCACCTAGGGAATTACCGCCGCCGCCGGCATCAATTTGTTTGAATGGGGCAAATAGAGTTCGTAAAAGCAGACTAATTGAAAAAAAGTCCGCAGCGCCGCGCAGCTTATCGACGAGCTTCATCACAAAAATTTTCCAGCCACGAGTATACCACCACTGCAGCATTACAAATGTCATCATGGTTATGATTATACACTATCCTACTTATCTTTACCAATAAAATATGATAAAATATAAGGGTAAATTTGCACCCGTAGCTCAGTGGATTAGAGCATCTGTCTTCGGAACAGAGGGTCGTGGGTTCGAGTCCCTCCGGGTGTACCAATTATTTGCCCCATAAACAGGGGTATTTTTTATACTTTTCCACAAGCATTATAAAAAGTCAAAAAAAGTTCTTGACAAATCAAAAATTCTTATGTTAAAATGCGTATCAAGAGAAGGATCATAAAAAATATAAACCAATAAAACTGCGAGAGATAAGGTGTTTATCTCGTGAAAGTCAAGATAACAAAAATAAGAGCAGTGAAAGCCCTGGTGTTTTCGTTCTTCGGCTTTTTGATGCTCGGCTTAATATCAATTATTAATTCCGGCGCAGTTTATGCGACCAGTACTAATCTAGTCAGAACACAACACATAGACACTGATGTTGGCAAAGTAGGAGCTTTGCGCGAATTTGATTATACTGTCTGGTCGGAATTCAACAGTATTATCGAAACAAGAGAAGACAATGGGTTTCTCTTGGTTGGTCGAGAGTTAGCTGACGACATGGATGCTTATGCGGCACCAGCCATGATTAAATATACCGATAGTGATAATGATGGCCAATACGAAGTTGCCTGGCACAAAGTGTTAACTGGGACAAGAGGTGAATTTTTCGACGCCGCACCTTATTATGGTATCTCGTACGGTGGCGATTCTTCTTTGATAGTCGTAGTAGGCCAAATCAATAATAAAGGTATTATCCATTTTTACAATTACAACGGTGATTTACTGGATAGCTATACTTCGGATACCGAAAACGTCTATAAATATGTAAGTAAATTAGGTCTCAACACTCATCAATTCTTGGTATCTGATAGTCAAACAACATATATGTTCGCAGATAAGGACGGAACTACTTCTGGAACAATTACTAAAAGTGGTGTTTGGGTTGAATCACGTGGCGAAGATATTTTAGAGATGACCGAGCCTGTCCAAAACGATACGGCAGTAATCACGACAGGGCATATCCGTTATTCTGCACCAGGCGGTAGTTCTATTAATGTGGATGGAAATTATATTGCCGCTACAGTTCGTCAAGGCGGGATAGTGGTTGTTACTAGCGACAACAAGGTCCAAGAATACAGTATCTATGGAGGCGGCACTATGCGAGACGAAATAGCTCTTCCGTCACCAGATAAATTTAAAGTAGTAGATGTAACAACATTTTGGGACGGTGGATTTATAACCTATGTTCGCGGCATAAGTTATAGTCAATGCGATCTGGGCGGCTTTGCCAACAATACTGATGTTATTTATAAAATCCAAGATGGAACGATCTCCCTTATAAAGAGTTTACCAATTAGTCTTCCTAGCTCATTCGATTCTGATGATGCTCGTCGCTCAGATATATTAGCCCTTCCTGGTGACAAAGTTTTAGTTAGCTCAGTTAATGTTAAGCCAGCACAATTTACTAGAGTTTATACGGAATGGTATGCTGTAGGTGAAAATACTGATATAACCTACGAAATGGTTTCCAATGATGGTCCAGCACTTAACAAATGCGATGCAAATAATAATAGCTCAGACACAGCAGTAACTAGCATTGAGGCGGGGCAATCTATTGTTCCTAGAAAACCAACTGCTACAGGATTTACGTTTAATGGATGGTACACCGATAGCGGTCTTACCGACAAAGCTCCAGACAGCATCAGCCCATCAACCGACACCACCCTCTACGCCAGATGGAATCGCAATGTCTACGATGTCTCATTCACATGGAGCAACGTCTATCCAAGTGGTGCCACTTTGCCAGCAACTCAACACATAGCTCATGATTCCTTCGCAACTCAACCACCAAACCCAGGTACCTACTCTGGTTATACTTGGAATGGCTGGCATCTAAAAAACTGTGGTAATCCAGAATATAATTTCAACACCCCAGTCACAAGCCATCTTAAAATTGTTGGTTGTTGGGGCCAAGACCAAAATACTGTATCTTTCCGAGTAATGTCTACCGACAATCCAGCGAGCTATTCCCCAAGCAATGCTTTTCGTAGTCAAACTATGAGTTATGGTAGCACTTTCGCTTTGCCAAACCCAAGCCCTAGCGGCAGTAATTCAAGTGTCTACACTTTCAATGGCTGGTATACAGACGAAGAACTTACCCAGCTCTACAAAGCTCCTGGTGAAGGCTCAGATCCAGTCAACTCATCATTTACCCTTTATGGTGGATGGATTAATCATACAGTTTCTATCGAAGAAGGTGAAGACGGTCTCGAATTGAAGAACCCAGATAATCTTGATTCTATTTCCTTCGACAAAGACACTAATACTATTACTCTTGACGGGTTTGATAATAACTATCCTATAGAAATCAAGACTGATGAAGAAGTAACTATCGTAGTTAAGAATGACAACGTCATCGGCGGTGGCTTGGGTGCTGCAATTGAATCCCAAGGTCCACTCACTATTACCGGCGATGGCACTCTAACTACCATTACGATAGCGACAGGCGATGATCTGACCATAGAAGATACCAACCTGACGGCCCTTATGATTGTGCCTCAAGGCGACCTCAATATCAAAGATAGCGACGTTACTGCCTTATCGATGGGCAGCCAGAGCGGCGATATTAATATCGATAATAGTAATGTAGGCGGTTTTGATGAGTCGGAAATAGACGTTGTTCTCGGCACAAGCGGTAACATTAATATCACCAACGGCAGCACAGTTGATGCTTACGCAGTTTCAACTGAAAATGGTGATATCCTGGTAAAGGATTCCACTCTAAATATCACTAGCCCAGATAATCCAGTGACAGCTAACAACATCACTGTCGAAAATGGCGTATTTAACCTCAACTCTGGCATGAGTTCAGATGATGGGCAAGCTCTACATGTTAATGAGGCCTTTACCCTAGACGGCGGCAGCGTTAATCTGACCAACACGAATGATGCTAACTATTACATCTCTGCTATCGTGATCAAAGACGGCGATTTCAATGCGCAAGCTCAAACAGGTGAACCCGAGATTATCGACAACCTTATTACCAAAGTTGATGGCGGTTCGCTAAACATAGAAGGTCTATCCGGTGGCGGCGAAGGCATTAGCTGTGGTCTCTCTACGGCGTTCGCAATATTCAACGACGGCGAAACAAACATCGAATTGCCTTCGGAATATGAAGGCTACCCAATACCGAGCATTGCTGTCTGCGTAGACCTCAGCGGTATGACTGGCTATTCTAAAAAAGAAATGATGCCAGAGATTATCGCTGGCGCTAAACAGATGCTAGATATTGATCTAGTAGAAGGAAATTACATCCAGTTTAATGGTGGCGACACGAAATTAAAAGCAGGACTACTATCCGCTGCAGTTCTAAGTTTTGAAGACGAAGAATTAGACGCAATCACTGTAGCTGACGGTATGGTCCAGGACCCAGATGGAACTACGATTGATAAGCTTGCCGTCGAAATTGATACTGACCTGTTCTTACATTTTGTTAGCTTCTCTAACGGTGGAAAAATGGTACTTGATGAGCAAGCAATGACTATCATCAATGCCGCAACAGCTGTCCATATCTATCCATACGTTGCCCCAGTTGTCCCTCCAGTACCAAATACGATTGATTATCAAATCATTGGTCTAGCTTGCGGAATATTCATCGCAGTAATGGCACAAGGTATGATCATTGCTGATCTCTATCGAAGACTACATGGTTACGAAGAAGAGATGGCTACTGAGACAGCGGGCAACAATACTATGATTGCAAACGAACCTGTGGAACAAACACAAGTTCAAAACGAAGAACAGCCAGCCAAAATAATAGAAGATGTTAAGCCGGCTGAAGAGATCAAGGTAAAATTCGACAACCACAATGATACAAATGATTATAGTGGTCCAGGCGACGAATATTACTATTAATTAGCACAATTTTCCCTAATCTAATATAAACACCGCAAAAATCCCCTCAACACCAAGGGGATTTTTGTCTAGTATCTGAATTAGCACTCTTGACATACGAGTGCTAATAAACTACACTAGATATATGCAAGAAGAATTTAGCGAGATTATGAATCGTCTCTCTGAGAATGCGCGTTTTGCGCTCCAGAAGGCCGATTATTACAGCAAAAGATACAACAATGGTTACATGGGTACTGAGCATCTTCTTCTTGGCATTCTCGCTCAAGATACTTCTACTGGCGCCAGAATGCTCGCCGAAGAAGGGGTAGAGTTGGATGTTGTTGAGAAAAAGCTCAACAAAGTCGCCGTAGACGTTCCGGGTGCACAAATGGCAATGATGTCTCTTTCTGAAGCCACCGTTCTCACTCTCCGTATGGCTATGAATTTTGTTCACGAACAAGGAATTGACGTTATTGGCACCGAACATATTTTATATGCTCTAGTTAACCAACCAAATTCTCGTGCTGGATTAATTCTTTCCGACCTAAAAGTTGATCTAGAAAATCTAGCGGATAGCATCGAAAAGCTCGCCGAAAAACAGGCTGAAACGGCTAAGATTAAAAAAGAAAAGCAAAAATACGCCAAAAATCGCGCTCCAATGAAATGGCTTTCTCGTTACGGCCAAGACCTCACCGAAATGGCTCGTCAGGGAAAGTTAGACACTGTCATTGGCCGCGATCAAGAAATCGAGCGTATGGTCACTGTGCTTTGTCGCCGCACTAAATCTAACCCAGTTTTAATCGGTGAAGCTGGCGTAGGTAAAACCGCCATTGTTGAAGGCCTTGCTACCCGTATCGTCAAAAACGAAGTCCCAGGGCTTCTTATCGGCAAACGCATCTTCCAGGTAGACCTTTCTTCTATGGTTGCTGGCACAAAATTCCGTGGTGAATTTGAGGAACGCATTAAGGGTGTAATTGACGACGCTACTAGTGACGAATCCATAATTCTCTTTATCGATGAGCTCCATCTTCTTTCTGGTGCTGGCTCTTCCGAAGGCTCCATGGACGCCGCCAACATCTTAAAGCCAGCTCTTGCTCGTGGCAGAATCCACCTCATTGGTGCTACAACTCTAGACGAATATCGCAAAAACATCGAAAAAGACAAAGCCCTTTCGCGCCGTTTCCAAACCGTTATGGTCGAAGAACCAACCAACACTGTCACGCTCCGTATCTTAAAAGGAGTTAAAAGCTACTACGAAAAATATCACGGTGTCACCATCCCAGACGACATTCTAGAAATCGCCATCAATATGTCTAACCGTTATATCAACGATCGCTTTATGCCAGACAAAGTGATTGATGTTATCGACGAAGCTTCTGCCATTGCTAAAGTCAATGCCGACAAAAAAGGTGGCTCAATTTATAAAAAACTCAAGATCGAAAAGGGAACATTAGAAGAAAAAATCGAGCAGTCCGCCGAAAAAGAAGATTACGAACGTGCCGCACTTTATAAGACTCAGCTCGCCAAGCTCGAAGCCGAGCTAAAAAAGCTCGAGAAAAAAGGTGCTGCTAAAGAAACTAAACCTATTATTACCGAAGAAAACCTTGCTCGCGCCATTTCACTAAAAACTGGCATTCCAGTATCTAAGGTTCATGGTTCCGAAATGAAACTTTTAATGAATCTAGAAACTCATCTCAAAAAATCCATTATTGGTCAAGACGAAGCCGTAGATAAAGTTTCAAAAGCCATCCGTCGTGGTCGCAGCGGTATTGTAAATCCAAATCGTCCAATTGGCAGTTTCCTCTTTATGGGTCCAACCGGTGTTGGTAAAACCGAGCTTGCTCGTGTTATTGCACGCGAAGTTTTCGGCGGCGATAATGCGCTAATTAAAATCGATATGTCTGAATTTGGCGAAAAGCACAACGTATCTCGCCTTGTTGGCGCACCAGCTGGTTATGTTGGTTATGATGACGGTGGTAAACTAACCGAAGCCGTCCGTCGTCGCCCATATTCCGTTGTTCTCTTTGATGAAATTGAAAAAGCCCATCCAGATGTCTTTAATATGCTTCTCCAGATTTTAGAAGACGGCGTCCTGACCGATGGTCAAGGCAACAAAATCAAATTCAACAATACTATTGTTATTTTAACTTCCAATCTCGGCTCCAGCGACATGTATCGCGAGTCCGAACTTGGTTTTACGGCGCACACTCCAAAAGACAAAAAAGCCCTTGCCGCCGAATACGAAGAAAACAAAGAAGCGGCCATGAAAGCTTTGAAAAAATCTATGCGGCCAGAACTTATCAACCGCCTCGACGCAATCCTTGTCTTTCATGCCCTTACTCGCGCTAACGTCGAAAAGATTTTCGATAATTTGATTGAAGATTTAAGAAAACGTCTTGCTACCAAGAATCTTGGTCTAAGAGTTACTCCTGAAGTTAAAAAATGGCTCATAAATCAAGGCTACGATCCAAAAAATGGCGCTCGCCCGCTTCGACGCGCAATTGAAGATAATATCGAATCGTTAATTTCCGAAGCAATTATTGATGGCACGCTCACATCCGGCAATATTGCCACTATGAAACTTGAGAAAAAACATTTAAAATTGGTAGTAGAACATGAATAACGAACAAACCAATATTAACGAACAAGAGAATACTAATAATCTTCAACCTATTAATACGCCAGACCAACTCAATGTTACTCCAGAAGTTTTGCCAGATGAACCAAAGAAGAATAACAAAAAAATAGCTTCAGCTATTTGCATTGTTATCATTTTGGCTTGTGGTGCATATCTTCTTTTGCAACAAGATTTCATGAAGGATCGTCTAAAGGCTTGGACTTTTAAACCATCCGCTGAAGTAGCTAAAGTTGAAGAAAAACTTAATTTAACCGATGATGGTAAATTGATTTTCCATGCATCCGAACCGGTTTTAGAACAACAAGATGATTTTAATAAACACTGTGAGAGCCACGAAAAAGAAATATCAATTCTTGGCTGTTATACAAATCGTAAAATATATCTTTACGATATTAAGACTGACGAACTTCCTGGCGTTGTAGAATCTACTGCTGCACACGAACTCCTTCATGCGATTTGGGAACGTCTATCAGCATCCGAGCAAAATACCATCCAGAGTAAACTCGACCAGGTTTATAAAGATAATTTTAATTTGCTTTCAAAGGATTTAGAAATATATAATGCATCTGAGCAGGATGAAGAGCTTTATGTTCGTGCAGCCACTCAAATTGCAAATCTTCCTAAAGAATTAGAAGAGCACTATGCTAGATATTTCAATGATCAAGATGCAGTTGTGGCGTATTATGATTCATACATTACGCCATTTAGAAAATTAGAAAAAGAAATGGAAGATCTAGAAAAGGAGCTGAAAGATCTCGGGGTTAAAATTGACCAAGAGACAGCCGAATATGAAACTCGCGCTAATAATTTATCAACAGCAGTTGATGAGTTTAATAATTGTGCCAACACCGTTAATTGCTTCTCATCTCAATATGCTTTTAATACACGTAGAAACGAACTCCTAGCCGAACAATCTGCCATTGACGCTTTATATGAACAACTTAGCTCAGATATCAATTCATATAATCAGAAAGTCGAAAAGTACAATAATAATTTGCTTCGTACTAAAGAATTAGAAAACGTTATAAATTCCAATTCTGACCCGGACGAGATAATTAAATAGAAAGGAAACCATGAAAGATATTTTAGTCCCAACCATTATCGAAGAAACCAATCGCGGCGAGCGTGCTTACGATATTTACTCACGCCTTTTGTCCGAACGCATCGTTTTTCTTGGCGAAGATGTCAATCCACACACTGCTAATATTGTAATTGCACAGCTCCTATATCTTGCACACGAAGATAGTAAAAAATCTATCAAACTTTATATTAATTCTCCGGGTGGTAGCGTATATGACGGCCTCGCTATTATCGACACTATGAATTACATTGAGCCAGATGTCGAGACTATTGGCATTGGTTTGCAGGCTTCCATGGGTGCCATGCTCTTGTCTTCTGGCGCTAAGGGCAAAAGATATTGTTTACCAAACGCTCGTATTATGATTCATCAACCATCTTCTGGAACTGAAGGCAAAATTACTGATCAAGAAATCATGCTAAAAGAAGGTATTTTCCTCAAAAAACGCTTAGCTGAAATTTTTGCTAAAAACACTGGCAAAAGTCTTGCACAAGTTGAAAAAGACATGGACCGCGATAACTGGATGTCGGCTGAAGAAGCCAAAGCATACGGCATCATCGACAAAGTTATCAAATAACACTTACGTTTTTCACCGAATTTATTTGTGCTAAACTAGAGTTATGGCAAAAGCTAAATCTAAATTTGTTTGTCAAAGCTGCGGCGCTAGTTTTTCGAAATGGGCTGGCCTTTGCGAAAACTGCGGCGAATGGAACACACTTGTTGAACAAATTGTCGAAGAGTCTTCGTCAAAAACTGCTCTCTCAAAAGGCCAGGTTTCTGGTAAAAAATTAGATTATGTTAGCATTAAAACTATTATTCCTTCTGACTCTAAAGAAAGATTAAAAACTGAATTCAAAGATCTAAACGAGGTTCTAGGTGGCGGTTTTTTGCTCGGTTCCGTGTCGCTTCTTTCTGGCCAACCTGGTATCGGTAAGTCTACTTTGCTTATGCAAATCTGTGCCGAAATATCCAAAAAGAAAAAAGTACTTTATATCTCCGGTGAGGAATCCGCTGGCCAGGTAAAGCTTCGCGCTAGGCGCTTAGGCGCAGATTCGGAATCACTCGCTTTTGCAAGCTCTACATCTGGCAACGATATCGCTAAAACTATCGAATCGGGCGAATTTGATTTTGTAGTTGTAGATTCAATTCAAACTCTTTCCATGGATGAAATTTCTTCTGCGCCAGGCACCGTTTCACAGGTCACTAACTGCGGTAATTTAATCATCCGTGCTGCCAAATCTACCGATACTGCTGTAGTGATTGTTGGCCATGTTACTAAAGACGGTACTTTGGCTGGCCCAAAAGTCCTAGAGCATCTCGTCGACGTAGTTCTGAATTTTGAAGGTGATCGCTATGGCGGTTTTAAAACCGTTCGCGCCATCAAAAACCGCTTTGGGTCAACCACAGAAGTTTCCATTTTTGAAATGAACGAAAAAGGACTAAAAGAAGTCCAGAATCCGTCCGCTGCCCTACTTGCCGAGCGTCAAAATACCGATGGCTCGATCATACTTGCAACTCTTGAGGGCACACGTCCAATATTGGTCGAAATTCAGGCTCTTGTAACGCCCACTAATTTCGGCTATCCAAAACGCACTGCTTCTGGTTTTGATCTTAACCGTTTAAATCTTCTCATTGCTGTCATTGAACGCCGCACCAAGTTAAAACTTAGCGACAAAGACATTTTTATCAATGTAGTTGGCGGTCTCAAAATTCAGGATTCCGCCGCAGATCTTGCCGTTTGTCTCGCTATCGCTAGCGCGGTGGCGGGCCGCAAATTATCTGAAGATTATGTTGTCTTTGGTGAAGTCGGTCTTGGCGGCGAAATTCGCTCCGCCTTCCGTCCAGATCAACGCATTGCCGAAGCTAAAAAACTTGGTTTTACGCGTGCCATCGCTCCAGCCACCATCAAGGATAAGTTTGTGATCCCAGTCAAAGACCTCCGCCAAACATTAATCAACTACGTAAAATAATATGGAAAAACTCAAACAATATAACGAACAGCCAGAAAATGAAAAAAAGCGCAAATTTGGTGGACGTCTTTTAAAAATAATCAAAAAAAACGAGAACAAAGAGACTAAAGACTCTGAGTTTTACCTTATGTCGGAGCGCATTGATCCATTTAAAACTCCATTTGGCCGTCCGGGATCATCTAGCAAGAAGGATATAAAAGCCGCCAAGACTTGGTGGAGCGGAGTTTGTGAGACATGGGATAAGGAGGTTAATCTTAATCTTCCACTGCCACTTGGAAAAATGCTGGAAGAAATAATTGACGATCCAAATTATTATCTTTGTACTCATCATTCTAATGCAATTGATGGTCAAAATTTTGAAACCGATGAGGTGCTTCATTCTATCTTGGAAACCGGCCTTTTAAATCTCGGAGATGCATCGAGCGGGGCTTTTTATAAGGACCCTCCAGTTTCAAAAACGGTTACAATTTGTCCAGACATGTTTCATACGATAATCAATACAAAATCTTCTTATAAACATTCCTCAGGTTCGGTTATTCTAAAAATACCTAGCGAATACATTAATCAGACAGGTAGTATCAAAAAAGGTATGGAAAGCAAAGTCTATAACTATAATGAATCCGGATACTCAATGATTAAGCCAGAATTCATTCTAGGTTTTATCCAAAATGATAAAGAGAATCACATAATGAATTTTACATCACGTGAAGATATTCTCAAAAACTACAATCTCAAAAAAGGAATTAAAAATGAAGATTCTAGGCATTGATCCTGGCACTGGTATTTGTGGTTTTGGCGTAATTGAAGTTGGCAAAGGGAATCAACCAAGGATGTTAGACAATGGCGTAATTGCTACACCGCCTCACACGCCACTTCCAGATCGTTTGCTTGATATTTTTGATTCACTTCATGAGATAATTAAACTTAACAAGCCAGATGTTATTTCTGTAGAAAAACTTTTTTTCACCAAAAATATCACAACTGGTATTTCCGTGGCTGAAGCTCGCGGTGTCGTATTGCTAGTTGCAAGACAAAACAACCTACCAATTTTTGAATACACTCCAAATGAAATCAAAAAAATAATGACCGGTTACGGTAATGCTAAGAAAAACCAAGTTCAAGAAATGGTTAAACTACACTTAAAGCTAAAAGATGTGCCAAAACCAGACGACGCTGCCGACGCTTTAGCTGCCGCTATCACGCATTCCTTGATGATGAGAATGCAATAAAATTTTTATTCAATTTCTACTATTTTTTGGCGACTTTTTTCGCCACGCACTACCTTTACCATACTTTTACTAACACCAAAATAATCAGCCAGGAGTTCCACTACGGCTTTATTGGCCTCCCCATCATGAGCCTTAGCATGAGTGCGTACGATAAGACTTCCATCTTCAGTTTTTTCTACCAAATTTCGCGAACCGCCCGGCTTTACTAGAACGCTATATTTCATAAAAATATCATATCACGCCCTTTTAATGTTGTATAATCAAGCTATGATTGCACATGTTTTTGGAAAACTTGCTGAAAAATTTGATAACACCGTTATCGTTGACGTCCATGGTATTGGTTACGAAATAACTATTCCAACCCTAGATTTTGAAAATGTCACCCTTGGAGATGATGTGAAGTTTTACACCTATCACGCTGTCCGTGAGAATTCCGAAGAACTGTTTGGCTTTTCTTCGCTCGCCGCCAAAAAACTATTTGAGCTTTTAATTTCCGTGCAAGGTGTTGGCCCAAAAGCCGGTATTTCTATATTATCCTTAGGAAACACCGAGCAGGTTCGTAACGCTATCGCCAATGCTGATTCAGCTTTCGTTTCAAAAGCAGCTGGCGTGGGCAAGAAAACCGCCGAAAGAATTATTGTAGATCTTAGCGACAAAGTTGGTCTGCCGTCCAGTTTTGGCAAAACTACTGTAGAAGTGTCTAAACCATCCGAACCAGACGAAGCTTTAGATGCGCTTATTGCTCTCGGTTTTCAATTAAAAGAAGCTACCGCTGCTTTAGAAAATGTCGATAAAAATCTTCCAACCGCCGAAAGGGTTAGGCTTGCTCTAAAATCTAGATAATACCTATATCTTATGGTATAATATACAGATATGGGAAGAAGTTTATCAAGTGAACTAAAACAACAAATTTCAAAAACAGTTACTGTGTCCGGATGGGTTAATTCTCGTCGCGACCATGGCGGACTAATTTTTATTGATCTTCGCGATCACGAGGGAATTATTCAGCTTGTCATCACTCCAGAAACTGCCGAGGCTTTTAGTCTTGCCGAATCTTTACGTGATGAATTTGTAATTTCTGCCACTGGCAAAATCCGCGAGCGTGCACCAGAACTCAAAAACCCAAATATTGAAACTGGCGATATCGAGCTTGTTGTCGACACTTTGAAACTTCTCAATCGTTCACTTCCTCTTCCGATCAACACTCATGACGATGGCGCAGAATCCGGCGAAGAACTCCGTCTTAAATATCGTTATCTTGATCTTCGCCGTCCATCAATGCAAAACATTTTAAAGCGCCGCTCAGAGTACAATCGCTTTATTAGAAATTATATGTATGATCACGGTTTCACCGAAGTCGCAACGCCTATTCTAGCCAACTCGTCTCCAGAGGGCGCACGTGACTTTCTCGTGCCAAGCCGCATCCACCCAGGCAAATTTTATGCTCTTCCACAAGCTCCACAACAATTTAAACAAATGTTGATGGTTGGTGGTCTTGATAAGTATTTCCAAATCGCACCATGTTTCCGCGACGAAGATCCACGCGCTGATCGTCTCTACGGCGACTTTTACCAACTTGATATGGAAATGGCATTTGTGGACGATGGCGAAGTCGTTCGCCAAGAAATTGAACCACTTTACATTGATCTTGCTACTAAGTTTGCCAAGAAAAAACTCGTTATCAATTCTGAACCAGCCAAAAAGTTTATTAATGCTGGTGGGTTAGTTCCACGTTTGCCATACAACTTTGCAATGGAAACTTATGGCGTTGATAAGCCAGACCTTCGCTATGGCATGGAACTTATTGAGCTCACCGAAGTTTTTGCCAAGACTGATTTTAAAGTCTTTAAAGCTCCTTGTGTTAAAGCTATCATGGTAAAAGGTGGCGCTACACTTAGCAGGTCTAAGATTGACGAGTTCACCGACAAAGCTAAAAAACTCGGCGCTGGCGGTCTTGCTTACATTCTTTATGAAAACGGCGAAGCCAAATCTCCAATTCTAAAATTCATGTCCGAGCAGGAAATCAACGACGTCAAAAAACTCACTGGTGCTAAGGATGGAGACGCGGTATTTTTCGGAGCCGACGAACGTGCCAAGGTTAACAAGGTCCTCGGCCAACTCCGCATCGCCTTTGCCGATCACTTCGATCTAAAAGATAAAAAAGAAATTGCCTATTGTTGGGTTATTGATTTTCCATTTTATGAATGGGATGAGACTAACAACAAACTAGACTTCGGTCACAACCCATTTTCGATGCCAAAAGGCGGACTCGAAACATTGACCACCGCCAAAACCAACGAAGAAAAACTTGCTATTGTTGCAGACCAATATGATATGGTTATGAATGGCTACGAAGTTGCATCTGGCGCCGTACGCAATTACAACCCAGACATCATGTACAAAGTTTTCAATATTCTAGGCTACAGTAACGAATATGTCGAAGCTCGCTTTGGCGGCATGCTAAACGCATTTAAGTTCGGTGCTCCACCACACGCCGGCTGTGCTCCAGGTCTTGACCGTATCTTTATGGTTCTAGAAGACACTGAAAACATCCGCGATATTGTCGCTTTCCCAAAGAACGGCTCTGGTGTAGACCTTATGATGAACTCTCCATCTGAAGTTGACCAATCTCAACTAGACGAATCACACCTTGCGATTATTCCGGAAGAAGACTAATGCAGCCAAAAACTCATGTCAAAATTTCGCTTTTAACCTACATTTTAATCACAACAATTATTGTTGGTGGGCACAGCTTTCTTGAAAACTACGGTTTTAATTTAGACTACACAATTAGTCGCTACATTGGGCTAAAAACTTGGAGTGCAGTTTTATTTTTTGCTACTAGTATTTTTATTTTTATTAATATTATGAAGTATCTAGAGTTCTTGAAAAAGACTTTTAAAATGAATACGGTCTGGTGGACTATCGCCATTATTACAATGGTGTCACTACTCGGCGTGGGTCTTTGCCCAATTGGCTATTTTGATGAAGTTTATGGAGATTTTGGTTTTGTTAGTATAGTGCACCGCATCACCTCTTCAATGATGTTCTGTTTTTCGATTATCTTGGTCTTACTCATGGCGCTTAAATTTCATACAGAAAAACCGTTTTTCTTATTAAGTTTACTTTATGCTTTTTACGGCCTGACATTTATTACTCTTTATATGCTAAACGTTCAACTTTTCGTACAAAACATTTTTATTTTTGAAGCAACATTTTTAGCTTTCTTCTATATCATTTTATTGTCCAAGCGAATAGAAGATCGCTTAGATATTTAGATTTCAATATTAAAAAATTCTTTTGCAAAAAACTGTCTATAAGGATAGTCGCTTTTGGCGAAGTCTTTAATTAATCTTTCTCGATCGTATTTAACAGTCCTGTTTTTGATGCTTACGATATCGCCGTCGTCTGATATATCGAGCAACTTATAAAAAGTAGAATCACCGTGCACGCAGCCACTACTACCAATACAAAAAACATTCTTATCACCATATACTTTTGTGACGGCATGATGCTCGTGCCCAATAAAGATATTTTTTTCTGGGTAGCTACTTAGTAGGTCAATAAACCCTTTATCGTCATTACCTATATCATGCACATGGCAAAAATCAGGGTATTTTTCGTCGATGATACCATCTATCACAAAATGCTGGAATCTCACACCGTTTCGTATAACTTCACTCTTGCACGTCTCCATATATTTGTAGTCTTCATTCGATAGGACACTACACTGCCAATCAAAAAATGCATTATAGTCAAGGAGTCGCTTCTTATGTTTACGGGTTAAACATTCCACTTCATGATTACCAATAACCGCCGTGACACCAGCATCTTTCACTAATTTTAGGCATTCCGCTGGCTTAGGGCCAATACTTACGACGTCGCCAAGCGAAATTGTTTCATCAATATTTTCGACGGTCTTAATATCACCAAGAATCGCCATTAAAGCTGGCAAATTCCCATGAATATCCGAGAAAACAGCAAGCCTCATAAGCCTCTAATAATTCGTAGCGCGAATTTCGTAATACGATTGTGGATGTGCACAAACTGGGCAAAGCTCTGGCGCTTCTTCGCCAACATAGATATTGCCACAATTGCGACATTTCCAGACGGTAACTTTATCGCTCTTAAATACGACGTCGCTATCAATGTTTTCGCGTAGTTTCAAATAACGTGCTTCATGTTCCTTTTCGATTGCAGCTACGCCTTCGAATTTTTCGGCGATTTCATCATAACCTTCAGCGCGAGCTTCCTCGGCAAACTTTTTATACATATCAGTCCATTCGTAATTCTCACCGTCAGCTGCAAGTTTTAAATTCTCTTCAGTCGAACCGACACTACCGCCATGAAGCAATTTATACCAAAGTTTGGCATGTTCTTTTTCGTTGCCGGATGTCTCAAGAAAAATTTCCGACATTTGTTCAAAACCATCTTTTTTAGCTCTTGAAGCGTAGTATTGATATTTCACGCAAGCTTGAGATTCGCCCGCAAACGCTGCTTCAAGATTTTTCCAAGTCTTACTATTCTTTTTTAATTCTTTCATAACATCTCCTTTTCAATTATTATAGCACGCGCATCTGTTGCCGTGGTATAATCAAAGCTAATGGGTATAGAGAGAATTATCGATACTACCACACATAAAGACGACCAAGAAGAGCAAATCATCGAAAAAACTCTTCGGCCGACTAATTTTGCTGAATATATTGGGCAACAAAGATTAAAAAACAATCTAAAACTAGCTATTGATGCTGTTAAAAAAAGAGACGATGGTACCGCACTAGACCATGTTCTTTTGTACGGCCCGCCAGGTCTCGGCAAAACCACCATGGCCAACGTTATTGCGCACGAGCTTGGCGCTAATCTTCATGTCACTTCTGGCCCGGCCGTTGAACGTGCTGCTGATCTTGCTAGCATTCTTACTAATCTTCAAAATGGCGACGTTCTGTTTATTGACGAGATTCATCGTTTGCGCCGCACAGTAGAAGAAATGCTCTACTCTGCCATGGAAGATTTTAAACTCGATATTGTCATCGGCAAGGGCCCGGCCGCCCGCTCCGTGCGTCTAGATTTACCGCATTTTACTGTAATTGGCGCCACTACTCGCACTGGCTCGCTTGCAGGCCCATTGCGTGACCGTTTCGGCATTATTCACCGTCTCGAATACTACAAAGAGCCAGAGATCGAGCAAATTATTAACCGTACCGCCAAGATTTTAGATGTAAAGATTAATCCCGAAGCCACCAAGCTTCTCGCCACACGTTCGCGACTTACCCCACGTATTGCTAACCGCATTTTTAAACGCGTACGTGATTACGCCGATGTTAATGGTGACGGCATTGTTGACACTAAAATTGCCACTAGCGCCCTAGAGCTCATGGAAATCGATGATCTCGGTCTAGATCCAGCCGACCGTAACATGCTTACTCTCATGATTGAAAATTATAATGATCGTCCAGTTGGGCTTAACACTATTGCCGCTCTCACCGGTGACGAACCTTCCACGATCGAAGATTATTATGAACCATACCTCTTGCAGCTCGGTCTCCTAGAACGCACCCCAAGAGGCCGTCTGGTCACGAATAAAGCCAAAAAACACCTAAATATGTTATAATATATATATGAAAAAAGAATTGGTTAGGCTAAGGCACGCTCGCAGCAAAAAAGATTTTCCAGAGATCACTTTGGAAGAAGATGAATATGTGGAACTTGCCATCCGCCGTTCTAAGATTGGTCTAATTATTATTTGGCTCGGTGTCTTGCTTGGCTTTGTCGCACTTACTTTTGTACTAGTTCTTTTTGCCCATGGAGCAACTTCTAGCTCCATCTTTAAAATCACGGCTGCATCAAAACATTATCTTTACATTATGGTTTTTTCGCTTTATGCAATTCTAATATTAGTAGGTATTGTAGCTACAATTACTTATGCTAGCAACAAGCTATTCATTACGAATAAGCGCGCCATCCAAATGTCCATGACTTCTCTTTTTTCAAAATCAGTTAACGTCATTGATTTAGTTTCTATTGAAGACGTGAGTTTCAAACAAAACGGTGTTTTTGAACATATCTTTCAGCTTGGAACAATCCGCATGTCTACTGTTGGTGACGAAACCACCTATACTTTCAAATATGTAAACACGCCACGCGACGAACTAGACACCATTACACATCTCGTCCACACAGTTAAAAGCAAGAAATAATTAATTACGATTTCTTTTTACAAAATCATCTTCTTTTTCGAGTTTTGTTCTCAGAGTATATTCTTTACACTTGCCGTTTTCACAGTTGGCTGGTTCATAGGAATAAGAACTGTCTTCCTCGCCCAGATTGAAACCAAAAGGATCGGTAAATAGGGAAGGATCCATCACGGTTAATACGTCTTCTGATATGCTTTCTGGATAATACCCATGCTCCACATAGTAGCCTTCCTCAAGAGCATAATACATTGCATTAATAGCAGTTTTCCTATCTTCATCGCGCTCCATCGCATTCATATTGGATTTTTGAAGGAAGAATAAAATGAATGCTAGCGTCGCGAACGCACAAACGATAAATATTTCTGGAACCGTAAAACCTTTTTTCGTTTTCATATAATCATTATAGCATAAAAAAATGGTAGTACCGTTTGCCCCTTGGGACGCTCCGGTACGGACATTTTTTTGCCAAAAAAAATGGTAGTACCGACTGGGATCGAACCAGTGACCTTGGGCTTATGAGTCCCACGCTCTAACCATCTGAGCTACGGTACCAACTAAAATCATTATACCATAGATTTCTCTAAAAAGCACGCTTTCTGGACTTTTCAAACTGTTTGTGCTATTAATAGCTTAATATGCTTGAAAATATGAATATAGGAGATATTGCACTTGCACTAGTCGTCTTGTCTAGCATCGAAATTGTGATCATCATGCATCTTCTGTATAAAACACACAAATATAAACTCTACTTAATGGAAAGGCAAAAGAGGGCATTGGCTATGCGTAGAGCTTCCAATGCCCCCATGTTTCGCCGCTAAAAAGCGAAACTTCAAAAAAAATAAGCGCCCGTAGGCGCTTATTTTTAAAACGAATTATTCAACTTCGCAGTACATTTTTACATCTTCAAGATTGTTCGACTCAATCATTTCAATAATTTCTTCTGCATCATATCCATCGACTTCTTCAAATTGGCTAATCAAATCTTCATCTTCGAGCTTAGAACGAGTGAGCTCTGCTGACATATTGGCGCCAGCTCCATTTTCATCGCCTTCACTAACAATGTTAAGTTTGATACCAGGATCGTCCTTTAGTCCAAACATTGGGATCAACATCACTGCGCCGGCAATCGTGTTCCTTTCATTTTCAGTAAGATTCTCTCCGTCAAAGTCGTCATCTGTCTTAAGTTCATATTTCATTTTTGTAATTTGTTGCTTTTTAGTATCAAGAGTTAGATAGTTACCATACTCCCAGCCGTCACCTTCGGCCACGCATGAAATCAGAGAAGTTCCTTTTTCTTCTGGAGGAGTTTGGTTAGTAGGGGTTTGGTTGGATGATGTTGTATTCCCACCATTATTACCTTCACCGTCTTTGTTGCTAGTTAGCAAAATTACACAAACAACTGCGCCTGCGACAATTAGTAGAACAGCGACAATGATACCGATAATCAAACCGGTGTGGCTTTTCTTTTCAGGAGCTGGAGCTGGTGCAATTGGCGCTGCAGCTGGAGCTTCTGGAGCAGGGGCTGTATTTGTATTAATAGGAGTTTCGTCCATTTTATATTTATTCCGTTTATGGTTTATGTCCAAGCTATTATATATGATTTAGACAAAAAGTGCAAACAAAAAACAAGCCCCTGGCTTGCATTTTGGCGGAAGGGACAGGATTCGAACCTGCGAAGCTATTAACTTGCTGGTTTTCAAGACCAGTGCCATCAACCACTCGGCCACCCTTCCAAGAGAAATTTTAACATATCTTGACAAAAAGTACAAGCTGTGCTATAATAAAAACAATCCGTCACCAAACGGTCAGTTTGTTGGCTATCTCTTATAGACTATTCAGCATTAGTATGAACGGCTACGACGTCGTCTAAATCATCAAGTGCATCAAGTAATTTTTCGAGCTTATCGGCCGTGTCACCTTCGACGGCAATACCGTTATTTGCAATATACTGCAGCTCAGCGCTCGTCACGGTGAGCCCAGCATCCACCAAAGCCTGACGAACCTTCATTAAATCTGAAGCAGCAGTATAAATTTCCGTGCCATCTTCTTCATCGGAAACGTCTTCAGCGCCGGCATCAAGGGCCGTCATCAAAGCATCATCGCCTTTTTCAGAGATGAAAATTACGCCTTTTCTAGTGAACTGAAACATCACCGAACCTGGCTCAGCCATGCGGCCACCGTTTTTATCTAGAGTGTGGCGCACTTCTGGCATGGTGCGGTTTTTGTTATCGGTGGCAACTTCGATAATAATACCTACGCCACCAGGGCCGTAAGCTTCGTAAACTTCTTCAATCAAAGCCGCGGCGTTTTTATCGGCTACGCGAGCAATTGCGCGCTCGATGTTGGCCTTTGGCATATTGGCGAGGCGAGCCTTTTCTAGCACCATCGCAAGGGATGGATTCATAGCTGGATCGGTGCCGGCACGCGCTGCGATGGCGATTTGGTTACCGATCTTTGTAAAAAGTGCCCCTCTTTTGGCGTCGACCACTGCTTTTTGTCGCTTGGTTGTAGCCCATTTACTATGTCCTGACATAAATTTCTCCTAAATTTCCTTAATTATAACATAATTTTCAAAGAATTTCTTTTTGTGCTAAGATTAAAGCATGAGTAAATTGTTTAAGCGTACTAAAATTTTGGCCACTATCGGCCCAGCCGTTTTTACGGAAGAAAAGATTACAGATTTAATAATGGCAGGGGTGAATGGCTGCCGGCTTAATTTTTCGCACGGCAATTACATGGAACGCGATCAGCAAATCGCCTGGATTCGAGCTGCCGCCGCCAAAAAAGGCCGCTCTGTGGCAATCCTGCAAGATCTACAGGGGCCAAAAATTCGTCTTGGCGAAATCAAGGATAATCACATGGATGTTCACGCTGGCGATGAACTTATTCTAGATGCCGCTATCACTGAGCACGATGGTTCAAACATCCTTCCTGTTCAATACAATCTAGCTGAAAAAGCCTTGGTAGACGAGCCAATTTACATTTTTGATGGCAAAATCAAAACTCACGTTACCGAAATTATCTCCAAAACTGCCATTAAAGTCGAAGTTGAAAACGATGGCTACATAATGAGTAAAAAAGGCCTCAATCTTCCAGATACCGATTTTGGTGGCGATATTATCACCGAAAAGGATATGGCCGATATTGAATTTGGCGCTTCGAGAGATTTTGATTACGTCGCGCTCTCTTTTGTGCAATCTGCTGCCGATATTGAAAAACTTCGCCAAATTTTACTTTCTCACGGTTCTAATGCTCAGATTATCGCCAAAATCGAAACCAAAAAAGCTATCGAGTCTGACGAAAAACTTGAAGAAATCGTCAAAGCCACCGATGGCATCATGGTCGCTCGTGGCGACATGGCAGTTGAGGCTGGTGCCGAAGTTGTGCCAATCATTCAGCGCAAGCTCGTGGCTCTTTGTCGCAAACACGCCAAACTTTGTATCGTAGCTACTCAAATGCTTGGCTCGATGGTCGAGAACCCAGAGCCAACTCGCGCTGAAGCTAGCGACGTCGCTAACGCCGTGATTCAGGGCGCCGATGCCGTGATGCTCTCCGACGAGACCGCCAACGGCAAATATCCGCTCGAGGCCGTCAAAGCTATGAAGCGCATCATTCTTTATACGCAAAACAATTCCACAGTTGCTCCTCTAGAGTTCAAACAAGTGGGCGACGATAAAGTTTATGATGCTATCGCCGGTGCTACCGTTGAACTTGCCGAAGAAATTGGCGCCGATATTATCGTCTGCCAAACCGGTGCTGGTGCCACTGCCGCTGCTATTGCCGCTAAGCGTCCAGATCTTCCGATCCTTACCGTTACCAGCAATGCTCGCGTGGCCGGCCAACTCGCTTTAACCTACGCTAACTCCGCTTTTGTCCGCCCATATAGCGAAGATTATGGTGCTAAGCTAGTTTACGAGCTTAAAGAGTCAGGTTATCTCATGCCAAAAGAAGGCCGAGAGGAAATCTTAGCTGTCATTGTATCAGGTATTAAAGATTTAAACAGCGGTACTAATACTATCCGCATTCGTAGATTTTAAAGAAAGGGAATCATGTTTCAGAAAAAAACCGTCAAAGATGTAAATGTTAAAGGCAAAATCGTTCTTGTTCGCACCGACTACAACGTACCAATCGAAAATGGCGAAATCACCAGTGACCTCCGCATTAAGGCCAGCTTGCCAACTTTAGAATATCTTAAAAGCGAAGGTGCCAAGCGTATTATCGTTATTTCCCACCTTGGTCGACCAGAAGGTCAAAAAAACCCAGATTTATCTTTGAAACCTGCCGCCGATAAGCTGGCCGAGCTTATGCCAGATGCCAAAGTAAGCTTCATAAACGATGTCTCTGGCCCCGATGTCGAAGAAGCAATCGAAAAAGCTCCAGCAGGTGGTATTATCGTACTCGAAAACCTTCGCTTCTATCCGGGCGAAGAAAAAAATTCCGAAGATTTTGCTAGAGAAATCTTCGAATCTACTCATGCCGACATCTTTGTTCAGGATGGTTTTGCCGTCGTGCACCGCGCTCACGCCTCTACCGACGCCATCACTAATTGTCTGCCATCCGTTGCCGGATTCTTGTTGGAAAAAGAAATATCCGCTCTCTCCGGAGTGCTCAATAACCCAGAAAGACCATTTATGCTCATGCTCGGTGGTGCCAAAGTCGATGACAAGGCTCCTCTTATTGAAGCCTTCAAAGATACTGCTGACGCTATTTGTGTGGGTGGCAAAATTGCCGCTGATGGTGCAGTCGAAAAAGATGGTGATAAGATCTACATCGCTGAAGATTTCGATGAAGATAGCACTGGCGCCAAACTAGACTGTGGTCCACTTTCTACTCATCGTTTCGCTGAAACCGCCAAAAACTCCAAAACCGTACTCTGGAATGGTCTGCTTGGCAAAGCTGAAGATCCAGCCTACGCCACCTCTTCCACTATTTTTGCCAAAACCCTAGGCGAAAACCCAAATATTACTTCCATTATTTGTGGTGGCGATACCAGCGGTTTTTGTGAAAACCTAGTATCAGCTGATCCAAACCTTAAATTCTCCCTTATCTCCACTGGTGGTGGCGCCGCCCTCGAATATCTATCAGGTAAAAATCTCCCTGGTTTAGATGCTTTGGAAGATAAATAATAGATTGATTTTTTAGCTTAAATATGCTATAACAAAGGAACATCCATCACGCTTTAAGGAGGTGAAAACGATGGAGAGCAAGTTCGTCATGGACGAACTAGACGAGACCTTCCTTGATGAAGTTGTTGCTGATTTTAAAGAGTCTGCAGAAGGGTACATAGAAAGGCCTATAGATTTGCCAGACGGCACAGAGGCCAAAATACGAATTGTAATGGCCGCGAAGAGCAGCAACTACATTTTTAAGGGAGTATTCGAGAATGGAGAATTCTCTGGAGAAAAATTTATAATGGAGTGCAGTCGAAGCAGATGTACAATCATAATATCTCCCGAGAATTTCTAAAATTGGCTCGCGGGTAAAAATCCGCGGGCCTTTCTCTTGCTTATAGATAAAATTCGTGCTAAAATAATTCTCGACTTA
>JAEEGL013099039.1_pt1 | contig 50432 bp, 47 predicted proteins | sample 9134231 | NCBI WGS metagenome assembly JAEEGL01 (sample SAMN16246548, study PRJNA631951) | gut metagenome | biome: gut microbiome; feature: rumen; material: fiber-attached | host: Bos | place: Iran: Karaj | collected 2018-10 | reverse complement strand
TATAGCACAACCGGATAGTGCACCGGTCTTCTAAACCGGGTATCAGCGTTCAAGTCGTTGTGGGAGTTCCAACAACAGATGATAGGCAAAAGGAAGTAGGGAAACACCAAAACGGTGCAGTACATGAAAACAAGTAGCCGAAAACAGATCGCGACTGCGTCATCTGTAAAAATGTCTGATTGATGCAACCGGCAGACATAACTGAATCAGAGTCAGTTTTCTCAGGGTTCGATTCCCTGATCAGACACCAGAATGCTTCTCTGGCCCAACGGTACGGCCGCTGCCTTGTAAGCAGCAGATTGTGAGTTCGAATCTCACGGGAAGCTCCAGCATCGCAGGGCGGATCGGTTTCCAAGCGGGCCCCTCAGCTCGCCGATTCCGGGTTCGACTCCCGGCCCTGCAACCAATATGTGGTTCATGGTGTAACGACAGCACGGCAGTTTGTGGCACTGCAGGTCCGGGTTTGATTCCCGATGTTCCACCCACCAGACACTGGAAAGTAACTCAGCCGGTTAGAGTGCCGTTCTTATAAAGCGGTGGTCGAGAGTTCGAGTCTCTCCTTTCCAACCATATGCTTCTGCCGCCGTCGGCCGGCGTGATGGCCACAGCCATTGAATCTGAGTTCGAGTCTCAGCGGAAGCAATAAAAGATCGCATAGGCTAACGGATAGACCTTCCGGCTACGAACCGGGCAGTGGGGGTTCAAATCCCTCTGTGATCGCCAATTTTTAAAGGAAGGAGACAGCACATTATGTTCAAGACAGCTCAGGGACAGACAACCAGTGTTCCTGACATCGCAAAAAGGATCTTCGGGATCATCATGTCTGATAAGACCGCAGGTTATGAGATAACTGTTGGTACGGACAGCCAGAATTTCGACAGGACAAAGATGGTTGAAGTTATCGCCATACATAAGAAGGGTAAGGGCGGAACGTATTTTTACAACATTGAATTCATTCATCTGATCACAAATCTCAAGCAGAAGATCAACGAAGAGACGGGACGAAGTCTTTTCATCGCGCATGAACTTTTCGACGCTCTGGAAGAGCTGTTCATGGAAGAGGATATGCTGCTTGATGACCTGGATGTTTCTTTCCAGATCCACTGTGACATCGGAAGATCCGGTAAGACCGGGGTCCTTATCAAGGATGTCGTCAGCTGGGTCACCAGCCAGGGATATGTATGTCTCATAAAGCCGGACAGCTATGCGGCGTCGGGAATAGCGGACAGATACAGTAAGTAAAGGGGTGTCTCATTGCACGATGAGATGCCCTTTTTCATTTGAAACCGCATTTATACCCTCGAAAACCACCTCAATGCCCGCATTGAATTTGTACTATAATGTTTTTATCATAATTACTTTAGTTACAAAGCAGGCATGCCATGAACGATAGATTATCTGATGACAACATTACTCTTGAGGAACTGCTGAAGCGCCCTGACATTGCGCTGATCAGCGATGAGATCAGTTCCGGCGAGGAACTCGCAGAGCAGCTCATGAAATATCTGAAGCTCCCGAGGAGGGACCGCAGGTATTCGGATTACTATTCAATGAAGTTTTTCGGTTCCAACGTTGCGGATATGTTCACTACGATGTTCTACCGCTTTAAGCCTGAATCTCCGATCCCCATGAAGGAGTCGCTGTTCATTACGGAGCCGGACCTGTACTACAACAAGAAGGCTTTCGATGAGGGTGAAATCAATCTCTGTTTTGTCATCGGGTATTCGGGTTCGGGCAAGTCGGTTCTTACTCAGGAATATGAAGGCGAAGACGTCGAGAAGGTGTCTCTGGATGATCTGGTTTGCGCGAGGGATCACTATTCGCTCAAGCAACTGAAGGACATGGGAGAGCTCCTGTATTCTTTCTTAAGCGGTGACGGCTCGAAATACTATATCACACGCGAAGAGAGGGATCTGTTCGCTGACCACAGCGAGGTTTTCGTGAAGTTCATAGAATATGCGATTGATTATGCGGCTGCACACAGGAGCAAGAAATATATCCTCGAGGGCATCTGGACATATCTGTTTTTCGATGACCCTTCGAAGTTCGACCAGTATGCGGTATTCATGAAGGGCACGTCCCTTATCAAATCTAAATTCAGAAGGATGTTGAGAGAGGCCGGAAATTCCGCGCAGGAATCTTTGGACAGGCTCCTGGACTTCGGAATCTATGCCGGTGACACGACACTCAAGGACGGCAATGTCGATAAGTGGAGACACTATTTTGAGAAGAAGCCGGAGACTGTATTTAAGCTCGAGAATAACAAGTTCACGATCCTGGCGGATAACATAATGGAGCAGATAAACGAGATCAACGAATGCTTTGTCCATGACGACGCCGAAGGCATCAGGGAGATAATGGAGAATGCTTCCACAGGCGGAGAGATGGATATTACCGAGCAGCTGATAGTTATCGAGGAATGCAAAAAAGCGCTCGCCGATATGGGGAAGGAATAAGATCCGGAGGATTAAATGACGGACATACTGATAGTTGAAGATAATGAAGAGCTCGGTGCGCTCGTTAAGGCTTTTCTGGTCCGCGAAGGATTTACCGTAACTTGGAAGACCACCGGTGAGGACGGCATCGCCGCTCTTAAGGAGGAGAAGTTCCGCATCATGCTCCTGGATGTCATGCTGCCGGGATTTGACGGATATGAGACGCTGAGGATCATAAGAAAAGACTTAGGCCTTCCTGTCCTCATGATGAGCGCCCGTAATGACGACCAGAGCAAGATACTGGGTCTCGATGTCGGAGCAGACGATTATATCGAGAAGCCCTTCTCCATGCCCGTTCTCTCGTCGAAGATCAAGGCAATCTTAAGACGCAACTACGACATGCAGGAAGAGCACAAGGAGCTCTCTTACAAGGACATAAAGGTCGATCTCGAGGACATGACGGTCCGCAAGGGCGGCAAGGTCATTCCGGTCAACGGCAAGGAACTCGACATCCTGATCTATTTTCTTAAGAACCCTGACAAGGTCATTCACAAGGAAGTTCTTTTTAATGCAGTATGGGGAACAGACTGCATCTCCGAGATGTCCACTCTGACGGTATATATCAGGTGGCTCCGCGAGAAACTGGAAGACGATCCGAAGGATCCGAAATACATCCACACAGTGTGGAGAGTCGGTTATAAATTCGGTGAGGAACCTGCCCGATGAGAAAATACCTCGGTAAGTATTTTCTCCTGTTCTTTTTCTGTCTGGTTCTGGGACTGGCCGTCTTTTTCTATCTGTCACATAAAGACAGCGAGTCGACGGGTCAGAGGCAGACCCTGATGAACCGCGTAACTGACGAAGTATCTGCCGCAGGTCATGAGAATTACGGTTCGAAATTAAGCGAACTTATTGCAAATAATAACTGGGAACAGGAATACGGCAAAGGAAATGTTCCTGTTGATGTCAGGTATGTCGAGGACGGCATTAATGCTGACGGTTCGGCCGTCATCGCAAAAGATTCGACCGTCATCAGTCTTGCTGAAGACGGAGAGTTATGCGGTCTTCTCGTGTTTACCTTCGAACAGCGCAGGGTGTCTGATAACATCTTACTATGCGAACTGATCATCGCGGCCGTGTATATTATTGCGGCGCTCTTCTTTGTTTATATCGACCGCAAGGTCATTCTTCCTTTTAACAGGCTTGCCGATTATCCGGAGCGCATCGCGAAAAATGAGAATGCGGACGTTCTGCCCGAGACGAAGAATCGCTATTTCGGCAAGTATGTATGGGGCATGAACATGCTCCGCGACCGTCTGTCAGGCGACAGCAAAAAACTTCGTAAACTCGAGAAAGAGCAGCTCACTCTCGTATCTACGATCGCTCACGGAATCAAGACTCCCGTTGCGAACATCAAGCTCTATTCGGAGGCTATAAGGAGCGGTCTGTTCAGGGAGGACGGCGTTCCCGACAAGAAGGATTCGGAGGTTGCTGACAAGATCGAGAAGAATGCGGATGACATCAATGCGCTCCTTAAGGATCTGCTGGACAGCGCGTCGAAGGGCGTGGTTGTTTTCGAGCCGCACATTGAGGCATTCTATCTGACGGAGATCGGCAAATTCATTAAGCAGGAATACGACAACAGGCTCAACGTTCTGAGGATCCCGCTCAATATCGAGATGAAGAGCGACGTCATGATCAGCAGCGACAGGGACGGAATAAACCGCATCCTCACGCAGTTCATGGAGAACGCGATAAAGTACGGCGACGGCAGCGGGATAACAGTCATTGTCGACAAGAATGAGGACGGATTTTTCTTCGCAGTGAGAGATAAGGGCAGCAGGGTTCCCGAGAACGAGATGCCTTATGTGTTCAACAGTTTCTGGCGCGGATCAAATGCCGAGCAGGTCGAGGGCAACGGTTTAGGCCTTTATGAGGCATCTTTCATCGCGCGAAAACTCGGCGGCGATGTTGCATGCAGGTTCTTAGAAGACACGCAGGAAATGGAATTCGAAGTTTTTTTGCCGCTTTAAGGATTTTTTAATAGTTGAATAAGACAATGTGCTCAAGATGGAAAGGGAGGTACCCCAATGGGCACATTGATCAAGACAAAAGATCTCTGCAAAACATATATAGTAAACAAGCAGAGTAATAACGTACTTCAGAACGTAAATCTTACCGTAGACGAGGGAGAGTTCGTATCGGTCATGGGACCTTCGGGCTCGGGCAAATCCACGCTCCTTTATACCGTGAGCGGAATGGATAACGTCACGGCCGGAAGCGTTTTTTTTGACGGCGATGAGATCTCGAAGATGAAGGAAAAAGATCTCATCAGTTTAAGACTCATCAAGATGGGATTTGTTTTCCAGCAGATGTACATGATGCGCAAACTCAGCATCCTGGACAACATCATCCTGCCGGGTTTCCAGGCCAAGATAAGACCCAGGGAAGAGGTAAGACAATATGCCGAGGAACTGATGAGAAAGCTCGGCATCATCGACGAAGCAGACCGCGAGATTACGGAAGTATCAGGCGGACAGCTCCAGAGAGCATGTCTTTGCAGAGCACTCATTAATCACCCGAAGATAATCTTTGCTGACGAGCCCACCGGAGCCCTGAATTCAAAGGCTTCCGGAGAGGTTATGGAAAGACTTCTCGAGGCCAACAGAATGGGCACGACGATCCTCATGGTAACGCACAGCGAGAAGGTCGCATCGGTTTCCGACAAGATCATTTATCTGGTCGACGGAAACATTCAGGGCGAGCTCGTTCTCGGCAAGATGAAGGAAGGCGACGATATCGGTGCGAGAGAGCGTCAGGTAAGAAACTGGCTCGGGGAGATGGGTTGGTAATATGTATTGGAGAATGCTCAAAAAAGATATTAAGGATAAACCCGGCCTTAATGCAGTTACCTTTATCTTTATGATCGCCGCTGTCGGTTTTACGGTAATCGGAATTACGCTTCTTTATTCACTTATTTTGGGTTCGGAGAAAACTTATGAGAAGTGTAATTCTTCGGATGTTATCGCGCTGATGGACAAGGACCTTTCCGATGAGGAGGGTCACATAAATGAGGTCCTCAACAGGATCGGAGAGCACTCCATCGTGGATGATGTGGAGCATCAGGATATCGTAACGATCGCATACAGATGTATTGAAACAGTAGGCAAGGATGTTGATTCAAAATCACATTATTCACATACTGCCATATTGGATGACATATCTCATCATTACGATATGCCGATAAACATGAACAATGAGTTTTTCGAAGTCGAAGACGGATGTATTGCGGTATCGCAGACTTATGCAAATCAGATGGGGATCGTTGAGGGCGATAAGATCCGCATTACTACCCAGCTGGGAAATGTTTACGAGTTCGAAGTGTCTACGATCTATAAGAATCCGCTCGCAAACGTTTTTGTGATCTTCTATCTGTCAGATAACGACACGGAACTTATCTACTCCGAGTCGCCCTATAAAACGGATATGTTTACGGCTACCGTTGTTCCGTTTGAGGGTAATTATGTTGATGTCATCCTCTCTTCGGTAACACCGATGCTCATTGAATACAAGGATTACAATATAGTCGGTAATGCTACGAGGATCCTATTCTATACGAACGACGGCCTGTTCGCTCTTATCGTTGCCATCAGCATGATCGTAGTAGCTGTTGCGATAATGGCAGTTGCAATGATCACGATCGATTTCAGCCTTAAGTCATCTATCAAGAGAGATGAGCGCGAGATCGGCATGATGAAAGCCATCGGCGTATGGTCTTTCTCATACAAGACGCTCTTTATCGTGAAATACATTGTTTTTGCGATCGTCGGAGGCGCGGCCGGAATTCCTCTGGGATTTGTAATGTGCAAAGTCCTGTTCGACAAGTTCGTCATGCACGAGGTATTCCCCGATTCCGGAACACTCTTTGCCATCGGCATTTTTGCAGGCACACTGACCGTATTGCTCATCGTATTATTCAGTTTCTTTGCCTTGAGAAGAATGAATAAGATCAGCGTCATCGATGCGATCCACGGCGAGAACAGAGGCGAGAGATTCACAAGTATTCCCGGGCTTTTCCTTAACAACAAAAAGCACATCTCAGTTCCTTTCTTCCTCGCACTGAGCGATATCCTGAGAGGCTTTAAGAGATATGTGCTCCTGATACTCGCATACATTCTCGGAATTTCCGTTGTGTTGTTTATCGTCCGTCTCGAAAACTCCCTGATGTCAACAAGTTATGCCGAGACATATTTCCAGCACGGCAGGGAGGACTTCACCCTGGAGTTTGACGATACTTACTATCAGACACTCTACAGCAGTGCCGGCAGCTACAACGGCGTGATCAGCATTGTAAACAGGAATATGCAGGATAACGGAATTCCGGCAACCATATATACATACTATCAGAGTACTGCAGAACTCTCTTACGGAGATTACAAAACAGTATGCGAACTCAGATGTATGGATCGTCCTTCATCTGAGATCAGATACATTGACGGAGGCAACGCGCCCAGGCTCAGGAATGAGGTAGCAGTAGGCTACTATTTCGCTGAGCAGAACGGGCTTAAGATCGGTGACACCGTAAGTATTGAATACGACAAGCTGGGTGAAGACGGGGTTTCTTGCGAGAAGGCAACAGAGAGCTTCATAATCACGGCCTTTTTCGACAGATACGGCACGCAGACGCCATTGATAATCATGGGTGATGAGTTCGAAGGAACCACCGTGGAGAGCGAGGATCTCTTCGCGAGCGTACTGGATGTTCCTGCATATCAATACGATGAATACATCGCGAGAATGCAGGCACTGTATCCGGAAGGCGAGATCGAGATCGTAAAGAAAGACCAGGTAATGGAGCATTATCTGACAGGATACCAGAGAATGTTCAGACTCATAATTCTGGTCGTATCCTCCGTAGCTGCAATTGTCCTGATGCTCCTCACATCACTGTATGAGAACATCTTTATCGATGAGGAGACGGCGGACATTGCACTTCTCAAGAGCATGGGATTCAACAGATCGGTTATCCGCGCATGGCATTTCTGGAGACTGTTCCTGCTCTCCGCATTCTCGCTGGGACTTACATATGTCTTTATGGCTACTGCCGGAAACTATCTTATCGGCCGCCTGTTCGCGAACGTAATGAGCAGTAAGGGATTCACGTTTACGGTTCTGCCCGTGCCGAACTTCGTGATCCTGCCTCTGTGCATAATCACGCTGCTCGTAGTAGTCATTCTGTTAATTACGAGACTGGCGGATAAGATCGAGATATGGAAAGTGAGAAACGAATAATGAAAAAGTTTATAAACAGCACGGCGCTGGCATTGAGCGCGGCAATTTTACTGGCAGCCTGTGATTCGGGCAGTCAGTCCACTGAGATTAAGAAGGGCGGAAGCGGTATCAAGCCGGTCGATTCTTACTATACCGACGAGGTAAAGGAATATACCGATGAAGGCATCCGTGAGGAGGCAGTTGACATTATCTCCTCTGATGACGGACTCTGCGTGATAAAGGTCATGCCCAGCTACTACGACGTAACCCTTGATTACGAGAAGGGCAGCAGGGCCGAAGTTGGTTTGGCCTACGGAACGCTCATCAGAGAGAAACTGCCGGGCTTTATCGAGACGATGGAACCGTATCTTTTTGAGAACATCCGCGTCGCATATAACAGCACCTATTCGCCTGAAGTCATCGAGAAGAGATCGGCTGTTTTACTGGATTCAATGAGGCCCGAATACCGTGAAGAGATCTGCGGCTTTGCAGAAGGCATCTCTGCCGGCGCCCACGGAATTACTGAAGACGGCATCTTCAGCTACGAAGAGGCTATCCTGATGCAGATGATCCCTGATGCGCTCCGTCCGACATGCTGCAGCGCCCTGTCCCTCTGGGGCAGCAAGACCGTGACAGGCGACAGGATCACGCTCCGTAATCTTGAGTGGAATTTGGGTTCCGGCAATCAGATGGGAAAGGTCAATGCCGTTACCCACATGAAGAACGGTTCGAGATCACTTACCGCCATCTCGATCCTGGGACTTCTGGACATCATCTCCGGCATCAATGACGACGGTGTTTTCTCCGCTATCCTGGATGTAGGCTCCGTACAGAAAGAAGCATATATCTACGAAGGCAAGAAGTGCTATACGATGGAGCTTCGCTATGCATTGGAAGAATTCTCCACGGCCCGCGGACTCGGTGAATTCATGGTAGGCGAGAGCGGCGACTTCACATGGTGCCATAACCTTATAATCAGCGATAAGAAAGATTCGTTTTGTGCTGAAGACTGCGTCAGCCAGGTTTCTGAGAAGGGTCTTGGCAAGTCGGTTCTCCGTGACTGCAACACACCTCTTATAAGCGGTATCAGCTGGGACAATGCTGATTCACTGTGTGTCGTTAATGCTTTTGCTTCTGAAGGCAATCAGGACGGATTCACCGGCTCTCCGAGCAACGTCATAAGGTTCTTTAAATACAATAAGTGGGTGCAGGAAAAGGAACGGTTCTCGCCCAAGGATGTAAAGGACCTTATTACTCAGGAGGTCGTTGCCCAGTATGATGTGGTGAACTGCCACAGCGGCGGCAGCGCGCAGCTGATCCTCGTGGATTACCACACGGGAACGGTGCAGGTTGCTTTCGCAGGTGAAGAGGGTGTAACGGACAAGCCGGACTTCATCGAGGTGGATACATTCAATCCCTGAAGGAATATGTGATAGATTTGGTTGACGACAGGGCTGTCTCCGGTATGGGACGGCCCTGTTGGGTTGTGGCATGGATAGTATGGGGTGAGTAGGGGCGTATCTTTTTCTGAATATATAGCGAAAAAAGATACGTTTTGACGTGAGTATATCTTTTTTAGAAATAATTTGTTTTCGCGATAAGAAAAATGCCCCTCACGTATCTTAAATTGCGCTGGAATTCAAATAAAGACAGATCCGGCCAATGCGATATCCTAATTTCAAAATTTAGCCGTAGAAAGACAGGTATATGGCCGGACTTATATCTTTTTTTCGAAAATCTGAAAATAAAGATAAAACAGCCGTATATGTATCTTTTTCGTGCAAATAATCCAAAAAAGATACGTATGGGATACTTACACCCCTGTTTTTGTATTCCTTATCCACTGTCAGCAAATTTTAAATACCCGCCAGAGAAAAAGAAGCACAGCGCCGCCCGCCAAGAAGTGGTTTTTAACAAAAATAAGCTGTCACGGCAGACACCCGTACTTCGGACGCCCGTATGACAGCCATTCTCCGACAATAAACGCATGTGAAACAATGTTACTTCTTTGATTCTTTGCCTCTCATGACAAGAAGGATCACATTTATGACTCCGGCCAGTCCGACACAGGACAGTGCGCATGTGAGGGGGAGATTGGTTGCCGCGTTGCCGAACATTGAGATCAGTATCAGAACAAGAGCTCCGAGTCCGAGTAATCCTTCTACAACCAGTAAGATGTTCTTTGCAATTGTGTTCTTCATTTTGAGTTTCTCCTTTGCGTTTGCTGATGGCCTGATGATAGCCTGCGTAGAAACCGGTTTAAACGACGCGGAATGTCTCAAAGCCCGTGTTTTATGGAATGTGACACACCTTGTCCCCTCACGAAAACAGCCTGCCGGGAGCTAAATCGCACTCTCGTCAGGCTGAATATTATAGGCGTATTCAGGAGCCTCGCCCGGTTAATTCAGGCAGTTCTCCTCATTGCTTCCCGCCGCTCTTTGCGCCTGATCTTTTTGAGCCTGGCCTCGTCTTTGTCTCTCATCAGAAAGAAAATGATGGAGGAAATACACATGCAGAGGATGGTCAGGATAACGCTGGCCGCGGCCGCTCTGTTGTAGAGATAACTGCCGGAAAAAGCCTGGTTCTGGATGTACATGAGGTTGGTCAGGCCGGCATTGTTGCAGCGGGGGCCGATTATCATGGCAGGAGTATCGTACAGGTTGAGGCCGCCCATGGATGACATGACCAGGATGTAGATCAGGACCTGACGCATGCAGGGGATGGTTACCCTGAAGAAGGTCTGCAGTCTGTTCGCACCGTCGATCTCCGCCGCCTCGAAAACTTCCACATCGATTCCCATGATGGCCGCGATAATGAGAACCATCGTTGAACCGAAGTACATGAAGACGTTGACTCCTATGATGATCCATTTTACGGACCACTCGTGGTTGAAGAAGTTATAGTTCTCGCGCGCGATGCCGAACCAGCCCGCAACGACATTGCAGAAGTCGTTGGCTGCACCCTTCGGATAGCCGAAGATGGAGGCGAACAGGGCGCCGATGGCCGCACCTGTAATAATGCTGGGCATGTAGAAGAGGATCTTGAATATGCCTCTGCCTTTGACTTTGAGCTTACGGTCCGTGAACCAGGCCGCAAACAGGAGGGCGAAGACATACTCCGGGATGACGCTGAGACCCCATAAGATCCAGGTGTTGGTAAATGCCTTTCTGGCCGAAGTTGATGTTAAGACTTCCTTGAAATTCTGATACCATGGTTTACCGACTTCTGTCAGGAAGTGCCACTCGGTCTTGCCGGCGCCTTTCAGGTCGGTAAAGCCGAGGATGAGGGTTTTCGCCGTAGGATAGCACATGAAGAGAAGGAACGCCAGAAAGAACGGGATCGCAAAGATATATCCGTACTTCGAATAATTAACAAGTTTTTTCTTCCTCATGCCGGTCTCCCCCTTGAGAACTGATGAGCGGTGCGGTTGTCCGGTTATTCCTGATCGACAGGCGCGGAGGCAAAGGTGATGCTCCTGATCTTGCCGACCTTATTGTTTCCGTATTTTTCACGGTGCTTTTCATCGTATTTCTTGATCACGTCAACGAATTCGTCCAGCAGCGCGTTAGTCTCTTCGTCATCAAGAACGAATGTGGAAGTGCAGTAACACAAAATATCTTTATCAAACTGTTCGGCGGTCTTGTCACCGTATTTTTCTTCGTAACGGGCGAACTGGTTATAAATATTTGTAAAGAACTGATAGGTACTGTCTGACAGTTTCATCTTAGAGATAAATTCTTCCTGATTATCGATGAGCACGCGTTCTATTCCGCCTCTGACCCTGCGTTCTTCTTTTATTTTGAGAACTCCGGCATCGACCAGAAAGTTTATATGTCTGTACAGTGTTCTTCTCGGGACATCCGGTAAATGGGCGGCAATTTCCTTCGTGGTCGTCTCGTTGTGGATACCCGTAAACTGCGTGATCCTCATTCTGGTCGGATTGGAAAGGATTTCAGTTAACTGCATCATGTCCGTTCCTCCTCAAGATGATGTTTCTATATTAGTGCCATTTTTGGCACAGGTCAAGAGGGGCGGCACCCGATCCTTCAGAGACGGTATTTTGCCTCCCGGGAACTTGTTTTCGAGAGGAAAAATATAAATTGCTTTAGCAGGTTATTAACATTTCTTACCAATTCTCACCCGATAGTTAACAGAACCGTTAAAGCATATTAACTCATTGATTATTTTGCCTTAGTAAACTTAAAACAGATTTATCTGCGTATTAATATTCGATCTGTATAAGGAGGCCCCGTGGATTTCCAGAGTGTTGCCGATTCTCTATATTCGCCAACCTGCATCGTATCTGTCGAGAAGAAAGCAGACGGATATGGTGAGATCCGTATTGTCGCGGTAAACAAGAAATACTGCGATTTTATCGACATCCGAATGAGGCCGGCAGATGATGACGGGTCAGACAGCAGCAAGACTTATTTTGTTCCCGGTTCTCTTTATACTGATTATTTCCCGCAGAACATGAGCTTTGAGGATGTCTGCTTCAAGGCTGCAGTTAAGAAGGAAGAGGTTCATACCTACGCGCATATCAATAACGGTGATATCTGGTTCGATATCTACGGCCTGCCCATAGATTACGAGGAAGGTGATAAGTGTTACTGCACATATTCGGCCACTCTTAAGAAGACCGCGGATTCGATAGTGGATACTTTCCACACGTCTCAGACCGCAAATGATGTCCTCAAGACCTGCATCCGCCTCCATAAGGCCAACAATCTCAAGGAGGCGATGGAGAGCGTTATTTCCGAGATCCGTCATATCTGCAAGGCTGAAGGGTGCACGGTTCTGCTCCTGAATAACGATGAAGAGCAGTATTCGATCCTCGCTACGGATTATGTTGCGAAGAGTTCGATCAAGCGCGTTACCGAGTTCAATAATTTCTATACCATCGCCAACTCATGGATAGACATGATCGGTGATGAAGGCGACTGTGTCATCATCAGGAACGATGAAGACATGGAATACTACAGCAAGGTCAACAATCCGTGGTACAAGACTCTGGTTGAGGCCGGCGTAACGAGCGTTGTGCTGTTCCCGCTCAGGCAGGGCAATGAGCTGCTGGGCTTTATCTGGGCCACGAATTTCGATACGGAGAATACGAGCCGCATCAAGGAGACATTGGAACTCACAACATTCTTCCTCTCCTCGCACATCGCGAGATATAAGGTAATGAAGCGTCTTGAGAACATGAGCTACACGGACGATCTCACCGGACTTCAGAACCGCTTCGCATGCACGGAATACATCACGGATCTGATCAGAAAGAATGAGAAATTTGCGGTCGTCTCGATCGACCTTAATAACTTCAAGAGCGTAAATGACACCTTCGGTTTCGACACCGGCAACCTCGTTTTGATCGAAGTTGCCCAGCGCTGGAGGGCGGTCACGAACAACGCCAAGGAAGGTCCTGTCAGATACCTCGCCCGCTTAAACGGCGACGAATTCTGCCTCGTATTAAGCGGCTACAGTTCTGACGAAGAGCTAGTGAACACTCTGCACGGCTACCTCAATGCATTAGATGAGAACCTCATCGTGGACGGGTGCGACCTCTATGTATCGGCCAGCTTCGGATATACGGAATATCCTTCCGATGCCGATACCAAGGATGCCCTGATCTCACATGCGAATACGGCAATGACCGAGATCAAGAAGCTCAACAGCAGTGAGCACATCTTAAGATTCACTCCCGACATCCAGAGAGATGAGCATATCCTTGAGGTCGAGAACAAGATCAGGGCGGCACTGGAGAACGACACGATATACTTCAATCTCCAGCCTCAGTTCGACATGTACCACAGGCTCAGAGGCTTTGAGGCCCTGGCGCGTATGAAAGATAGCGACGGCAACATCATCAGCCCTTCCGAGTTCGTTCCCGTTGCGGAGAAGGTAGGTCTTATTGATACGGTTGACGGAACCGTATTCAGGAAGGCTGCCATCTTCTTCGGCGACCTGTTAAGAAGGACCGGCGCGGATCTTACGCTCAGCCTCAATGCTTCCGTACGACATCTCATGAAGAGTGACTTCATTGATGAGATAAAGGAGCTCCTTAAGGTCAGCGGGGTCCCTGCGACAAAGCTCGAACTTGAGATCACTGAATCAATCATGATCGATTCGTTCAAAAAGGCACTGAACTGCCTCGAGGAACTCAGGAAAATGGGTCTTCAGATCGCGATAGACGACTTCGGAACGGGGTATTCTTCTTTGAGTTACCTTAATAAGTTCCCGGCAAATCTGCTTAAGATCGACAAGTCATTCATCGACAAGATGAATACGAGCGATTCTTCAAGACAGTATGTGGCAGAGATCATCTCCATCGGACACGTCATGGGATTTGACGTTATTTCCGAAGGTGTTGAGGATCCGGCACAATTAGAGACACTGAAAGACATCGGCTGTGATTATATTCAGGGCTTCCTTTGGGGACGCCCGCTGTCAGCTGAAGAGACGGAAGATCTGGTTAACGGAATCGAGTAAGCTCTTTGTGGGGAGATCCCCTGAAAATGTCGCGTGAAATTAACATAAGACCGCCAATCCTGTTAAAAACAGTTGGTGGTCTTTGTTTTCGGGCGTGGATAAAATGATGTTATAAATCGTAGCGAAAGTATAACAAATATGAAATGACTGCATTTTGCAAAGGAGAGTCATGGGCAGATTAAATACATACGGATGGTATCTTATCCTGATCGCGATGGCGGGAGACCTTCTGGTCTCGCTGGTTCTGCCGGTCTTTTACGGCGGATACAGCACGCTAAAGATGTCCATCAGCGCGCTGGGGAACCCGGCGAGCCCGGTGAGGATCCCGTTTAATGTCTGGATGCTCATCGAGGGTATTTTATTCCTGCTGGCGATTCCTGCAGTCTACAGGCATTTCCGTCCGGTATCCGGCGGCCTCACCGTGACGATGGCCGTTTTCATTGCTGTCTTTGCCGTTGGCGCATGCATTTTTACGTGCTTTTTCAGCGTCAATGAATCCAAAGACGTCGTTACCGTTGCATCGAAGATCCACGGAGCGGGATCGGTAACCGGATTCATGCTCTTTCTGTTCGTGCCGCTCCTCGTTGCAATATTATCGTTTAAGAGCAGGAACGGTCTTACGGGTGTTATCAGCGTAATCAGCTTTGTTCTGACCATAGTATTTTTCGCGCTGTTTGTCATGGCGGACAAGCCTGAATTCAAGGGCACGTTCATCGATAACGAGGGACTGTGGCAGAGGCTCAATCTGGCATTCATGTATCTGCCGCTGGCGGTCACGGCGGTCTCAAAGATAGCTCACGGATAGGTGATATAATACGGGTATCTTTTAAATTTGATATTTTGAGAGGCCCGCATGCGAAGATCGAAAACCATAACAGCTGTTGTTCTCACCGTTCTCATGGTGATGAACCTCATCGCGTGCGATCTGATCCCTGACAACGGAAAAAGGAAGCTCACCGCGGACGGCAGGATAGTTGTCACGGGATGCGACTGGGGTCCGGCGGTCTCGAAGGCGATAATCTCCGTTCCCGAAACGCTCGATCAGACCCAGACTCTGGCACCTGAGATGTTCAATGTCAGGGAGACAGGGAAGACGGGACTTTTTAACCAGTCATCCTCAAGAACGGTTACGGCCTGTTATTTCTCTGATGAGAACGGCTATGCTACCGACAACACAGGAAATTACATCGCACTGGAGCTCTACTGTTCGCCCGAGGAAGGTTCGCCTTTTTACTATGACAATTCCTCCGGATTTAACAAGTGGCTCGCAAAATACTCACTGGAAATAACAACGAAGAAGGATCAGTCTCTGCTCCTCGCGAGCAAAGAGGAGGTCAGGATCAGTTCGGTAATCTCATTTGAGAAGGAACCCGATCCTGCTACCGTTCTTTTGCCCGAAGCGTCTAAAACAGACACCTCAGGCGTTTTCACCGGCAGCGAAGGAAACACTCTCACGTATGCTTCATACGTTCCCGGTAATGCTTCGGAGGATAACAGGCGCCCGCTCGTCATCTGGCTCCACGGCGCAGGCGAAGGCGGAACGGATCCCAGGATCACTATCTACGGCAACAAGGTTGTTTCCCTGATGGGAGAAGAATTCCAGTCGACCATGGACGGCGCGTATGTTCTCGTTCCCCAGACATCAACATACTGGAAGCGCAATGAGGACGGCGATTATTTCGACAACAGCAAGCCCGGCGACCACTCGATGTATCTTAACGATCTCAAGGAGCTGATCGATACATACGTTGATTCCAATTACGTAGATCCTGACAGGATCCTGATCGGAGGATGTTCCAACGGCGGATTCATGGCGCTCGATCTGGTGATCCATTATCCGGACCAATTCGCGGCTGCCTACCTGATCTGTGAGATCTACGAGCCGGAACAGATCTCTGATGAGGAGCTTGATGCCATAAAAGACGTTCCGATGTGGTTCGTTTATGCTGAGAATGACCAGACCGTGGTGCCTTCCGCGTACGAGGAGCCTCTGATCGCCAGATTGGCTGAAACAGGCGCGGCTGACGTACATGTAACAGTGTTCCAGGACGTTCACGACATGTCAGGCAGGTATCAGAAGGACGGAAATCCGTACCAGTATCTGGGTCACTTCTCATGGATTTATTTTTTCAACAATGAATGTTACGAGGATGACCTGTCACTGTGGCAGTGGCTCTCGGAGCAGGGTGTGGCGGATACAGACTATGAAGAATAATAAGATCAAATTCGTTATCTCGCTCTTATGCGCGTTCCTGACCGTGTCCCTGGCGATAGGGATCGGCATATTACTGAGCAGGCCTGCAGTTGAGGATAAAGAAACTGAAGAGACGAGTGAAGTCATAATGATATCGAGCGAGACGCACATCGCCCAGATAGTGCTCCCGGGATATCCGTCGATCGACTATACGATCTCTGAACCCGTGATGGAGAAGGCCGGCGGCATCACTCAGCAGATCACTTTCTACAGGGACGGCAATCCGATCTACGGCCAGATCACGCACCCGAAGGGGACGGGACCTTTTAAGACGATAATAATCTCACACGGACTCTATGCCTCTCCCGGAAGATATTCGAACAAGGCCAGGAGCTACAGCGAAGACGGTTTTGCGGTTATCGAATTCCAGTACCAGAACGGCAATCCGCCGCCATCTTATGACGATCCGGAGTATCTGGGGGATTATATTTTCGAGGAGATACTGGATCTCTATGCGGTAATGGATTCCTGCAAATACATCTCATATGTTGATACATCGAACCTGTATCTCTACGGCCACAGCATGGGCGGACTCGTTGCTTCCTATGTCGGAACATTAAGACAGAATGAGCTCAAGGGACTGATCCTGGTGGACCCCAGTTTCTATGCGACGGACCTGATGGAATTCGAGCACGAGGAGAAGATCACGACGGATATCTATCCTCTGGTATCCAAATGCACGATACACGTTCTCATCGTCACGGGCACGACGGGGAGCTTCGGCGAGGATCCGCATTTCTTCGACGATGCGAGGGCGGCGTTCCCGAATCTCGACTACTATGTCATCGAAGGAGCGAGCCACTCGATGGAGGGAGAGGCCGGTGAACACCTGGTCGACATATCCGTGGAAGCCATAGAAGGCTGGGGATAAAGATACACAAAGTATACCTTGCGGTAACAATTACCGAACTCTTACCGTGTTATAATTGCATCAATAATCATAATGGCGCACAACGGGCTGATCTATTGTGTCGGAAAGGATGATATTGATGAATTCATTCTCAGAAAAACTCATCGGAAACGTTAATAAAGTAATTGTCGGTAAGGACAAACAGATAGAGCTCCTGCTCGTATCGTTACTCGTCGGAGGCCACGTTCTCTTAGAGGACGTTCCGGGAACGGGCAAGACCAAGACAGCCAAGGCTCTGGCTCAGTCTTTAGACCTTGATTTTAAGCGTGTTCAGTTCACGATCGACCTGCTGCCGTCAGATCTTACGGGCATCAATTTCTTCGACCGCAAGGAGAATGATTTCGTATTCCGTAAGGGACCGATCTTCACGAACATCCTCCTGGCAGACGAGATCAACCGTGCTACCGCAAGAACGCAGTCGAGCCTTCTCGAGTGCATGGAGGAGAAGCAGGTAACTGTAGACGGAGACACTCGAAAACTCGATCTCCCTTTCCTCGTTATCGCCACACAGAACCCCGTTGAGTCACAGGGTACGTTCCCTCTGCCCGAAGCGCAGCTCGACCGTTTCCTCATGATGATCAAGATGGATTATCCCACTCACGATGAGAGCATCGCCATCTTAAAGAGATTTGCAGTTGACGATCCTCTCGACAACCTCGCGCCTGTAACGACCAAGGAAGAGATCTCTTCCATGCAGGAGCAGGCCAAGAAGGTATATGTTTCAGATCTTCTGTACGATTATGCGACGCAGATCGTCGAAGCAACGAGAACGTCTTCCGATATCGCGGTAGGCGCGAGCCCCCGTGCGCTCCTCGCGTATGTGGCAGCAGCAAAGGCTCTGGCATTTATCCGCGGCCGCAACAACTGTGTTCCTGATGATTTCAAGGAACTCGCAGTTCCGATCCTCGCACACCGCATCACGATCCGTTCGCAGAGAACGATCGCAGGCGACGGCAAGTTCATGTCAAAGCGCGATACTGCAGCAGAGATCATCAAGAAGCTCCTCGATATCGTACCTTGCCCCACTGAGGACTTCAGCAATAAATAATCTCCCGTTATGGAACTGATAGTACTGATCGCCGTTCTTATAACAATCTTCGTGGTAGAGACCGTCTACTACCGTATTCATGCGCTCGAAAACCTTAACCTCAAGGTCGATTTCTCCAAGAGCGTTGCCGCATACGGCGAAGACATAGAACTCGTTGAGGTGGCAGAGAACAAGAAGCGTCTGCCGCTCCCGTTCATCATCCTCAAGTTCGAATGTCCCCGTGAGATCAGGTTCTACGATATGGAGAACACCTCAACTTCTGATCATCTCTACAGGGAAGACATGCTCACCATGAAGGCTTTCTCGAAGCATACGCGCCGCATCAAGGCACAGTGCACCAGGCGCGGTTATTATGTTTTCCCGAGAGTCGGCATCACCACGTCAGATCTCTTCCTCATGGAACGTTTTACCAGGGATTTCGCGAATGATTCGTGCCTTGTTGTACTTCCTGAAATAATCGATACTGATCTCATGAGAATGCTGACATCGGTTACGCTGAGTGAACTGCAGTGCCGCAGAACGCTCCTTACGGATCCGTTCACGCTCGCAGGCATCCGCGAGTATTCGCCCGATGATCCGATGAAGAGCATCAACTGGAAGGCGAGTGCAAAGATCGGTGACCTGATGGTCAACCAGAATGCTTCGACTTGCGCACAGAAGGTGCATATTTTCGTGAATCTCGAATACTATAACCAGAAGCATTCCACATCGCTGCTCGAGAGATCGATCAGCCTCGCATACACATATCTGAGGGAACTCGCTGAGCTCGGGATCCCCGCATCGATCTATACCAACGGTCCGGATATCCTGACCGGAGCGCCTGCCGTCTCAGAGACTGACTTAGGTTCCGGAACGCTTCAGGAGCGTGCGGTAATGCTCGCAAAGATCGACCTCAAGCAGCCCGCAATGCCTTTCGCTGAGATACTTGAAAAATACATCTCATCCACGGACCGTGATGACTTCATACTGCTGATCTCACCGCAGTTCAACGGAAGCTTCAGGCCTCTTCTGGCAGACATTAAGTCACGCCGTCCGGCGCTGCACTGGCTCATGCCGAGTTACAGGACAACGCCTGATGCCAATCCGGAACCGGCCATCGCTTCTTCATATACAAGGTGGGAGGTGATCGGCAATGACTAAGATCGGCGACATCAATTCCACCACAAAGACAACGAAGACCGAGCAGGGCAGGATCATAAGGACCGTCCGTGACAGCCTCATCGTCGAGATCCTTCTCTCGCTGATAATGGCGCTCACCATTCTGTCATGCGTAACGATCGTTAATTTCTATGTTGAGATAATCGAAGTCAGCATGTTCCCGCCGTTCGCGTTCCTGCTCCTGGCAATCGCGCATACGTTCTTAAGACGGCTCGGGATAAATAATTTCTTCCTGATAATAATCTCGCATCTCATGGTGTCGGGCGTGTTCTTTATGCTGATAATAAACGTGCCGGCATTCGAGTATGGCAACAGCATAGCCAACAAGTTCTATTTCATAGTGACGCTGATCGCGGTCACGCTGTTCTCGATAATCTACCGCATCAAGCCGTCTTTCCACGGGAGCGACCAGGAACTGATAGTGTTCCCGGCATTCCTGCACGTGATGGGTTATATCCTCTATGCCGCATCCGGAAGGCCTAATTTTGCCAGGACGATCCTGATCCATGCATTGATCATCGCGGTACTGTTCCTCATCATGAGACAGCTCGCGGTCTTTGATACGAGATACTACCATTCGATCCACAAGATCTCGAAGTCCTCGTCGATGCTGCAGAAGCAGAACTATAAGACAGTTGCAGGTCTCATTGCCGTCGTCGCAGTCGCACTGGGAGTTCTCGCGGTCTTCCCTTATGAATTCGCATCCAAGTATCTGATGATACTGGCGCGCGGCATTTTGGGATTCTTCAGGCTGTTCAGATTCCTGTTTAAGGAGAGCACTCCGGAAATTACCGAAGAGACGGTCGATCCTTTTGCGGAGCTGTATGAGCAGGGTTCCGGAGCAGATGATCCGGTCCTCGAGATACTCGGCAGGATCCTGTTCGTTGTAATCGTCATCGGACTCATCATTCTTGCACTTAACATGATCCGCATGATCATTAAGACCCTTCCGAAGTTCGCGAAGGCCCGAAAACTCGAAGACAACGACGACAAGCTCATCGATACCATCGAAGACATAAGGCCTGAGAAGAGGAAGTTCAATACGAGAAATCTCGATTTCGGTACGGGATATGAGAGGCGTATCAGGAAGCGCTTCTACGACAAGACCCGCCGTGCGATCCGCAAAGGCCTGCCTGTATCCGATTCCTCCACGCCGGGCCAGATCGAGAATGTTCTCGCTGCAAACGGCGACAGGGATATCTCGAATCTCAAGGTCGAATATGAGAAGGTGCGTTACGGTAAAAATGACGGCTGATGCATCTTACCGCCGCTTTTTGCATTTTACCATTTGATCTATTGTGAAGCCTTTTTCCGTTAACTATACTCTGCCCAAAACACAAAGGCAGGTATGGATTTATGGCATTGGTTTTATTGTTAATACTCATCGCGGCGGAGATCGGATTTCTGGTTTTCGAGGCGGGGAGATCATCAGGTAAAATGGAATGGTCATTAAGAAGGCTCATCGTTGATCTGGGCCAGGCAGTGCTCTTCGGCATCATGCTGATCTTCCCGGGGATCGACACGGGCTTCAGATTCAAGGGGCTCATTATCCTTCTGGTATTAAGACTTGTTGTCGCAGGGATCTTCGCTCTCGCATACAGGAAAAAGACAGTTACAAAGAAGACCGGACTGAAAATATTGAGCATGCTCGTCAGCGTCATGCTCATCGGCGGCGCGATGGTTCCGGCATTCATCTTTACAGACTATGAAGGAAGGCCCTTAACGGGAACTTACACCGTTAAGCAGAGCCACACTATCCTTGTGGATGAGAGCCGCGTTGAGACTTTTGAGAATGACGGTTCAAAGAGGGAAGTGCCCGCATATTTCTTCGTTCCTGCAGAGGCAAAAGAAGGCGAGAAGTTTCCGCTGGTAGTCTTCTCACACGGCGCGTTCGGATACTATCAGAGCAATGCTTCCACATACCTGGAGCTCGCGAGCAACGGATATGTGGTCGTAAGTATTGAACATCCTTACCATTCTTTCTTTACCAAGGACACGGACGGTAAGACTATTACGGTCGATCCCGAATTCATTCAGAACTGCATGGACGTTAACGGCGACATGACCGAGGAAAAGATCTTTGCCGTCTCTAGAGAATGGATCGAACTCCGTGTGGCTGACATGGATTTCGCACTGGATTCTTTTATCGCAGGCGCAGATGACAGCGACATCAGCAGTTACTGGTTCGAGAACGATACGGAGAAGCAGAACGTGACAGACGCACTGTCACACATCGATACCGAAAGGATCGGCCTCATGGGACATTCCATGGGCGGCGCGACTGCCGTTGAAGTTGGCAGACAGCGCGATGACATCGATGCGGTGATCGACATCGACGGAACGATGCTGGGCCACATTCTTGGCGCGAAAGACGGCAAATACATCGTTGATGAGACACCGTATACCATCCCTCTTCTGGAATTCGAGAATGAGAGTTCGCACATAGAGTTACAGGGTCTGGAGGATTATCCGTATCCCAACATCACGATCAAGGAAACGGCAGAGATCTACTACTGCACTTATGTTGAGGGATCGCTTCACATGGACTACACGGATCTGCCTCTGTTCTCGCCATTTCTCGCGAAAATGCTGGGCTCCGGAGATGTCGACCACGGCCTTGTTTCCGACACCGTTAATGCTCTTGAAGTTGAATTTTTCGATTGTTATCTTAAGGGAGAAGGACAGTTCTCTGTCAATGAATCGTATCGTGGAGTTAACTGATGGAAATCAAGATCAAACAGATCGGCGGGGAGACCCGTGAATACATCGAGATCGGGTGCCATTCCGAAGACGGCAGGGTCAGGGCGATAGTCAAGTTCGTCAAAGGCCTTGAGGGCAGCATCACGGGCTCAAAGGGCGAGAAGATCTACGAGATACCGATCGTGGATATCTTCTATATAGAATCCGTGGACAACAGAACGTTCCTTTACTCCTCGCAAGACAGTTACGAGACGAATCTCAAGCTCTATGAATTCGAGGAACTGCTGAAGGAGAGAGGCTTTGTCCGCATCTCCAAATCCGTCATCGTCAACGTAATGAAGGCTGATTCCATCAAGCCGGCGTTCAACGGGCGGTTCTTATGTAAGCTAACCAACGGCGAAGATGTGATCATCTCCCGTAAATATGTGGCCGGATTCAGGGAATTCATCAGCGGGAGGACATAAGATCATGAGAGAACACATAAAGAACAACATAATGAGTTTCTTCATCATCGTAACTCTGGTCAACATCGCGATCTTCGTGAGCGGCATGATCATCGCGCCCGATGAGAAACTGGACTACACGGCATTCATAGTGCCTGTCATCGACGGCCTCCTGGGTGTCATCCCGGGACTTGTCATGTACTCAAAGCGCGAGCTCACGGTAAAGCAGATCATAGTAAGAGACATCATCCAGCTGGCATCGGTCGAACTGATAATCTATTTCTTCTCGTTCGGATTCAGGAGTCTTACCACCGAAGATCTGCCCAGACTTTTGGCTGTGGTCGGCTCTGTTGCCGTTGTCTATGTCGGAGTTGTAGCCATCATGTATGCGCTTGATTTCAGGACTGCAAAGAAGATGACCGACGACCTCAAGGCATTCCAGCAGTCGAAGGGCTGAGCACTGATTTGCAAAAAAGGGTTCATTAACCGATAATCTGTGAGTTGATCACATATTGCGGGGGTAAATATGGACGAACATGACAAGAAGGTTCAGGCTGCAGAGAATGCCAAACATAAGCTGACTGAGAAAGAGAAGCAGAGACTGGCGGCATTTGCGGTCATTGAAGAAGCATTGATGAAGCGCGGCTATGCGCGTAATGATCTGACGATCTCGCTTACTAAGGCGAACGTTGTGGGGCTGCTTCTCGTATTACCGATAATGGCGGTGCTGTGTATCGTGTTCCTTATAGTGAACGGGTTGGCACCTATAACGGATCTTATGGAATCAAACCGTCTTTGGGCGGGTCTCTCGCTCGTCATCGCCGGTCTGTCGATTGTTCCTCTGGCACTCGTTCACGAAGGGATCCACGGCATATGCTGGGGAATGGGCGCCGGAAATCACATGAAGGATATCGAGTACGGCTTCATCAAGGAGATGCTCACACCTTACTGCTATTGCAGATCGCCCCTCTCAAAAGGCATGTATCTCTTCGGTTCCATGATGCCCATGACTGTCCTCGGAATTGTTGTCTGCATTTTAGGGATCATCTTCGCGAGCCCCTGTCTCATGGTTGTTGGACTGATTCAGATAATGGGCGGATCAGGTGACATTCTGGTCAGCAGCATGCTCCTCAGACATAAGACAAAGGGCAAAGATGCGGTCCTTATGGACCATCCGACCGAGTGCGGCCTGATAGTTTTCGAGAAGTAAATTGATATTCCTATTGACTTGGTAGGAATTAAGGCATATAATCCAAGCATGCCATAAAAACCAACTATTTGATGCCTTTGTAGCAAAAGTAACATCTTATAGACAGCCCGGGTAGTCAGTTACCCGGGTTGCTTTCTTTTTATGCAAAAAACTTCGCGAACCTGACCGGATCGGCCTGATACAGTTCCTCGCCCAGCGCGTCGCTGATCTCTATCAGCATGCGCTCGTACGTGCACTGCAGGGGAGAGACCTTGTTCTCGTCGCCCGTGTTCATCCTGTTCGAGCATCCGCACGAATTCGTGCAGCGCTTAACGAGTTCGCATCCGACACATGTCTCAGGAGTTGAGGCTTTCTTCGCGAGCTCGATCACCTTTGCATCGTTTACGCCCTCGAAAACCGTTCCCAGACAATACTTCTCATCACCGATAAAAGAAGTGCAGGGGTAGAGGTCGCCGTCAGGAGTTACGGGCATCTGTCTTACGCCCAGGTGGCAGCGCTCTGCAGGGTTCCTGCCTCTGATGCAGTCGCTGATCTTCGAACATATGGGGCCGATAAAGAGCTTCTCGCCCTTGAGGAAGAGCTCCTTGATATAAGCGGTTGTCAGTGTCAGCTGTTCTCTTAATGCCTCGAGATCCTCGTCCGTCCAGTTGACCTTCCTGCCGTAAGCGAGAACAAATGAGAGCTTCCTGAATCCGAGGTCATGAAGATATCTGACGGATTCCGCGTAGTAGGGAACAGCCTGCGGAGCGATCGTTGCGAGTGCGGTCGAATCGGGCATGTATCTTAACAGGAGTTTTGCCTTTTCTTCGACAACGGGAGATGTCGGTCCGCCGCCGACAAAGACCCTGCAGACGTCCTGCGCCTTGCCGTCGAAGGACAGGCCGATGCCCATGTTTGCTTTGGCGGCACGCTCAAGGAACTCTTCATCTAAAAGAGAACCGTTCGTTGTCATCTTGCAGTCGAATCTCATACCGGTTGCTCCGGATTTTTCTTCGCAATAGTCGAGAGCCTTGTAGATAAGGTCTTTTTTCAGGAGAGGCTCACCGCCGAAAAAGCAAAGACCTGCTCTCTGTCCTTTTGAGAACGCGAGATCACAGGCCTTATAAAGGACCTCTTCAGTCATGTCTTTGGGGCATTTCTCACGGATGCAATATTTGCAGTCCATGTTGCAGTTATCTGTAAGGTGCAGTGTAAGATTCATAATACCTCTTAGATCAGTTAGCCTTCGTCAATGGGCGCCCCGCCGGTAAGATGGACCGTGTCATCATCTATTAAGGTATTGTTATCGACCGTGTAGTCTACTGATACGCCGCCGTCTAATATGACATCGTCATCGACCACAGTCTCTCCATCGAGTTCGGGCGGTAATTCGCCCGCCAGACTGACGTCGCCTGCCAGTTCAACGTCGTCATCGGCATCATGCTTGCAGAACAGGCCGGTATCAACGCGCTTGCCCTTATTTCCGCCGTGTTCCTCTGTTTCGAGTCCGCATCCTGTTACGGATACAGCTGCCAATACAGCTGCAATGCCTATAGCATAAAGGGGCTTTTTATAATCTTTGGACTGTGTGATCTTCATTTTGGCGACCCTCCTGTCTGGTGCTTTTATCTTATATACAGATAAGGAAAAAGAAAAGTTGCAGTTATTTGAAAATTTTTTTGGGGCGGCTATGGAGGGGATGGTTTTCGGAAGGTGATCGCCGGTGGCGAATTCCGGCTGGGCATATTTTTTGCGCCGGAGAGCCGTTTTTTGCCCAGTTTGATGCACTTTGCCCCGAAATTGCATATTTTTTGCGCCGGAGGAGGTATTTGACGCAAAAATTTTGCCCACTCCAATTCCAATGTCGTTTCAGTGCCGCTAAGCGGACAAACCGACAGCGAAATGAACAATGGAACCGCTCATTGTCTTTTTCAGTGCCGATTTTCGAGAATTCGGCAGCGAAATGAACAATTGGACCGGCCCGGGTCCGCCCACAGGTTTCCCACACGTTTCCCACCCATTCCATCATCAAAAGAACAGGGCCGCCCTAATCAATAGGACAGCCCTGTTCTCTTTATTTTGGGGTTAGGGGATGCAGTTTAGATCTCTTCGACTCTTACATTCGTGATATGGATGGTTGCGGTGTCGCCGTGCTTACCCATGTTGAATTCGAGTCGCCCGTTGTTGTCGTCCTTTTCCGTCATCTCGAAATCGAACGTGTATGTCTGCCATTCGGGAGTCAGGTCGATCGAGGTGTCGGGCAGGTACCTTATCCAGCCCGCATTCGGTGCCGAGACGCAGACGATACATTTTCGAGCCTCGTCTGCCCGGATATCGAAGGTTACCCGGTACTTGTGACCCTTCAGCATCGGGAGGTCAGGCTGGACGAGCTGGACTGAATATTCTTCCGTTCCGTATTTCTGTGTTGTGATGACGATCTCGCCGTCCTTGATCTCTGCTGAGCCTTCGCCCTCGTTGAAGAGGAGGAACTTCCAGTCGACGTCATCTGTCAGATCTTCTGCAACAGAGAAGTCTCCGTTACGGATGAAGTTGCCGGTAGCGTCTCCCTGGAGGAATGCTTTTGTAGGCTTTGTTACGTTGGTGTCGTACTCAGCCTTCTGATATACGCGTACATAATCGATCTGGAATTCAGCCTTGCTGAAGTCTGTTGTCTCGTCAGGGTTTCCCGGCCAGTTGCCGCCTACTGCGAGGTTCATCTGTACGAAGAAGGGCTGGTTAAAAGGTGCCGGATAGGGCTTGTCGTCTTCGCCCTGAACTGCGGTGAACCAGTCGTTTACCGTGAGAACGAGTTCGCCGTCAGTGTAGAAACGCATCTCGCCCGGATCCCACTCTACTGAATATTCGTGGAACTTGGCGGAGAAGCTGTCTGCGCCTTCCTTTGTGATGGTGCCCTGCTGCTCTGCGTGAGGTTCACCATAGTGGATGGTTGAATAAGAAATTGTAGTGTCGTTTCCGAGAGATTCCATGATGTCGATCTCGCCGCACTTGGGCCACTGTCCGTAGTAGGACTCGTCCTTGGGCATCATCCAGATAGCGGGCCATAATCCCTGTCCTTCAGGAACCTTTGCGGATACGACTACCTTGCCGTACATGAAGTCGGTCTTGTTCTGGCCTGTTACCTTGCCGGATGTGTAGTGGACGTTGCCGTCCTTCTCGGTCTTGATGGCCTTGATTACGAGATTGCCATCACGCACGAAAACATTATCCGTGGATGTCGTGTATTCCTGCAGCTCGTTGTTGGTCCAGCCGGGTTCATGGGGTTCATAGTTCCACTTGGTCTCATCCAGTTTGTTGCCGTCGAACTCGTCACTCCAGAGGAGCTTGTACCCGTCAAGCTCGGGAGTCTTTGTCTTGCCTGCGCAGGATGCGAGGGGCAGCAGCATGGAAAGTGCCAGAATCGAACTGATGATCTTCTTGCTTTTCATAAACGCCTCCAAAGAATTATTCGCAATAAACCTCTATCGACCTCAAAATAACAAATTACGGCCCTGCCATTATTGCCTTTTCATATCTTATTTTTACGTTTTCATGCTACAATAGAGGCGGAAAGCCTTGTAAATCATATATATTTTATTTCTTGCCCGACAGAACCGACGGAGGCCCTAAGAATATGCCCGCACCGCGAAAGAAAATATCCTATCAGGAGTTCCTGCACAGGGAATACCAGTTCTTCCGCGCGCCGCTGGCTCCTGAAATGGATTTCTATGAGACGATCCGCACGGGCAATCTCCGTAAGATAAAGAATCTTCTTAATGAACCTTTCCATGAGAAGAAGGGACTGGGAGTCCTGTCTGATGATCCGCTGCAAAACCTTAAGTATCACCTGACGATAACCATCGCACTGGTCGCACGCTTCTGCATATCAGGAGGCCTGTCGCAGTCTGAATCATACAGCCTCAGTGACTACTACATCCGCATGACCGACGAGGCGCAGACTCCTGAAGAGATAACGGACATACATAATGAGATGTGCATTCATTACACGGAGCTGATGCAGTCGCTGCAGAAGACCGCAATCACGTCAAAGGCCGTGAGCACCTGCATCAACTATATATACGAACATTTACATACGCGCATTACTCTGAATACATTAGCATCGGTAACCAATCTGTCGGCACCGTACCTCTCGAGACTGTTTAAAAAAGAAACAGGTTATTCAATAAGTGACTATATACAAACTAAAAAGCTCGAGACCGCGAAGTCAATGCTGTCGTCTTCGGACTATTCAATTGCGGAGATCTCGGCGTCTCTTGCTTTCCCGAGCCAGAGCTATTTTACCAACGTTCTTAAGAAGGATTGCGGCCTTACACCGAAGCAATTCCGGTCCCGCAACACGTTTTCAATAGTCAGATCCTGATTTTTCAACTCAAAAACCAGACTTTTTTCACCTAAAGCAACACTCCGGTTCCGAAGTGTTGCTTAATCAACGGAACCGCCCGTCATTGAGCATATTTTTAACCCCTTGAAGTTGCCATAATGAAGCCATCAAACAAAACAACAAACAAACACAACTCAAAACTAAAGGAGGAGTTAAAAATGAAAGTTAAGGCAATTATCACAGCAGTAGTAGGAGTTATCGGTTCAGCAGTATTACTCGGAAGCTTCGCAGGATGCTCAATGATGAAGGAGAAGGAACTCGTTACAAACTACATCGAAGGCAGCAATCACACAACATCAGTTCAGCTCGACGTATCAGACGGTTGGACATGCCAGAAGTCAAACGGACAGGTTCTTATCTACGATCACGATTACAACGCAAACAAGACTGTTACAGCAACTACAAAGACTATTGATAAGGCTACATTCGACAGAGCAAAGAACGCTTCTAACAGAGACCTCTTCCGCCAGGAATACAACGGCGGCATTATCTACAAGGTACAGGCTACAGGCGAGATGATCTATATCTGCCAAACAGGCGATTCTTTTGTAGGCGTTACAGCAAAGCACTCTTCACCCGAGCAGATGAAGAAGATCGTTTCCCACCTCACACTCACACAGGTTCGTTGAAGATCCTGAACTAAGAAGTCAGTTTCTCTCACTTCCTATATATATCCCTGAAATCCCCCGTGCTTTATCCGGCGCGGGGGATTTTCAATGTAGGATCTTAAATGAATAATTCCATATCGGTGCAGTGCCACTGGCCGAAGGGCGTGTCGCAGACATGTCCGTCGCTGAAGGGTTTGAACCCTGCTGCTTCATAGCAGCTCCTTGCCTTGGGATTATTATCGAATACTCCTAAGTCAACTCTCGTGCATCCCAGGTTCTGCTTAATGTATTCGATCCCCAATCCTAACATCTGTCTGCCGTAACCCTTGCCTCTGATATCAGGATCAACGACAACAAATCCGATGCGGACCGAAGTATCGTCATCGGGATTGGGGTATCTGATTATGAAGTGGCCGACAACTTTGTCGTTCTCATCTACTGCAGTCAGCGGAATGAATCTTCCGGATGTAATGGCCTGACTGTAGTTGTTGTCGATGTCTTCACCTTTGATCGGATATTTTCCGTAGATGGTTGCAGACCATCTGTATAGTTCCTCTTCTGTTCTTATCCAGCCGGCGATGATGTCGGCATCGCTTGTTTTATATTCACGCAGTTTCATTATTTTTCCTCTTTTTATTTCCTCGAAATCGCCATTGCTTCCGTTGAATTATAGAATCCCAGTTTCTCATAGAGCGGACGGCCCATCTTTGTTGCATCAAGACTGATCTCGGTTGCGCCTCTGCTCCATGCCTCATCTATCAGCATGCTCACCATCTTTTTCGCGATGCCCTGACCTCTGTATTCAGGATCAGAGTAAACGTTCATGAGGTGGGCACGCTTGCCTGTCGGGTGAGAGAAGGTAGGCATCATTGTAATGTAACTTATGGATGCGCAGCCTGCGATCTTACTGCCGTCAAGTGTCAGGACCGTTGTCTGGTTGCCGTTTAAGAAATAATCCCTGCTGTTATCTATTAATTCCTGAGAATATTCGTAGTCGTCGGGGAGGTTGTTTACCTCTTTGAGCATCGTGAGGCGGCTCTCCATGAGCAGCTCGATGTCATCGTTTGTTGTAATTCTGTATTCGATCATGTTAATTGCATTCCTTTATTTAAGACTTTTAAGAAAATTGTCAGCCAGGTCGGGCCACACTCGCACTTCGGGAACGGGGTCGATCTTTATGCCTTCGGGAAGGGGCTTTAAGAAATCGACGAGACTGTCAGCGCCGTTCTCCGGTTCCTCGATCAGGCCTTCCTTCATTGCTTTCACGAGTGCAAAGCTCTGCTCGGCAGTGTAAGGTTCGCCGTGATTGCCGCCGGCCCAGTCCTCGTTCGGAACTGACAGTCCGTGCCAGCCTTCGGAGAAAACGTGATGGGCATGCTTAATGCCTTTTTTTCTTAATGCTTCCGCATAGAGATAGCTGTTCTCCACGGGCACGAGATTGTCCGTGACCGTCTGCCAGATAAAGCAGGGCGGAGTTGTCTCCTTAACATTCTTTTCGAGAGAATAACGGTCCAGCAGTTTTGCCGCTTCATCGTCAGTTCTGTCATAGATGTCGGCGCCTAACAGGAATCTGAATGAATCCTTGTGGGCATATTTGCCTGAAGATATGACAGGGTAGGAGAGGATCGCTGCATCCGGACGGCAGGAGATGTCCTTATATTCCGGTTTGCCATCGTTGATCTCATCCCAGTAATCGCAGACGCTCGCGCATACATGGCCTGCTGCCGAGAATCCGCAGATGTATAACTTATCAGGATCGATCCTGTATCTATCACAGTTTTTTCGCGTGAAACGGATCGCTCTCGCGAGATCCTTCATAGCCTGATCCATAACAGGTTCACGCATGGTCTGGTTGGTCGTATAAGTCATGACAAAGCAGTTATAGCCGCGCTTGTTGAATTCTTTTGCGACCAGTTCGCCTTCCGGCGGGACCACGACTGCATAGCCGCCGCCCGGGAGCACGATGATGCACGGATGAACTTCGCCGTCATCGATCAGGTACGGCCTCATATTAGGTGTGAAATCAAATGCCAGTGGATAGTTGTATTCGCCTTTTCCCCATATCTCGATCTTATCCATAGTCAGATCTCCTTTATCCATATCGATAAAGACAATTATACAACTAGTTATCAGCTATGGATAAATACGCAGGGATCAGTGGATTACCGCTGTTACTGCCCTTACTTTCTCTTCGGCATTTACAAATGCCTCAACGACCTTCGGGTCGAAGTGCTCGCCGGAGCTCTCCTTGATGATGCCCATTGCCTTATCGAAAGGCATTCCGGGCTTATATACACGCTTTGATACGAGCGCATCGAAAACATCCGCAACGGCCATGATCCTTGCAGAGAGCGGGATCTCTTCGCCCTTAAGTCCGCACGGATAACCTTCGCCGTTCCATTTCTCGTGATGGTAGTGGGCCATGTTCTCGGCTTCACCCAGATAGTTCTCTTTGAGAGCCTGGCTCTCGACGGTCTTCTTAACGGAGTGGATGATGAGCGCGCCTTCCTCGGAGTGGGTCTTCATGATCTCATATTCCTCAGGCGTGAACCTGCCCGGTTTATTGAGGATGGTATCAGAGATCTTGATCTTGCCGATGTCGTGCATAGGAGCGGAAGCAACAACGTTGTTCTTGAAGTCTTCGTCAACAACATCGGAGTAGATGCCGTCCTTGATCATCTCTTCGCAGATGATCTCAACATAAGCCGCCGTGTTCTTGATGTGTGTGCCCGTTGACTTGTCGCGGCTCTCAACGAGGTCCGCCATGACATTGATCATGCCGCTCTGGAAGGTTGCGATGGCCTCGTTCTTCCTCTGCGATTCACTGATGTAATCGACTGTGTCGCGGGTTGTTTTCGCGAGGGCGTTATACAGATGCTCGATCTCGTCACCGGTCCTGATCTCGAGTTCACGGATGCTAGCGAGAGTTTCTTCACGCGCAGCATCGTTGGTGTAAGCGAAATCGCCTGTGAGCTTGGCCAGCTTGTTGACCGGGGTTACGATGAAGCGCTTCGCAAGGTAGACGCAGACCGTGAGGACCGTGAGGAAGAATCCCAGAAGGAGCGTCGTGATCTTGAACGTGAACTCTCTCTCGACCTCTGCGATGTTGGGCATCGATACGTCAACGCAGACATAAGCCGTGCATCTGCCGGAGTCGTTATAGACCGGAACATAAGCCGACAGGAGCCATCCGTAAGCATCGTCCGAGATGATCGGGTCGATGGGTTTACCTGCGAGGAGGTCATCCAAATAAGGAAGGAACGACTCATCAAAAGGAAGAATCTCACCCGTCTCAGAACCGGGTACTTCGGGCGTATCCACATCGAAAACCACATGGCATCCGTCCGGCTTGATCTGATAAACATAGAGGTACTGGATCTTTTCCGAACTGTTATAGACGAGGCTCAGGTACCTGTTGGTGCGGTAGAAACCCTCCGCAGCATTCTGTCTCTCGATGTATTCATCGATGTGATTGCCGTCGACAAGGGTAGCCGCAAATGAAGCTACATCCTGCGCGTAAATGCTCTCCTGTTCGATCATGACCATACGGAACTGTCTGAAACTTACAAAGGTAACAACGGCTGCCGCAACAATGAAGACACCGGTTACCGACAGGGAGATCTTGCCGCTTAAGGACAAACCCTTTCGGGCCATGACATCCATGTCGAGCTCATTTCTTCTGGGTCTCATGTGATTCGGATATCCCTTGTAGATAAGGAAAGCCACGATCGTGCTCAGGAGTTTGTCGGGAAGGTCAATGATCATTCCCGCATAGAGCTGGGCGAAAAAGGCATCATCTATTACATTGGCGTAGATCCTGTTCGCAAGGGAGGAAGGGAGCTCTGATCCCAGAGTGTCACCGAAGAGTCCCCAGGAAATGATCGAACCGAGACCGCCGCCGATGACGGTGAAATAGAGGATCGGAACGATGAACTTCCATGAGAGCTTACGGAGAGTTCCCTTCTGTGCGAAAGCAGCGGCGCAGATGGCGATAAGGACATTAACGACACCGTAATACATGTTGGTCGTATCGGATATGCTGCTGATGAGATTTGTGGTGAATCCGACTATTACCGCAGGGAGGAAACCTCCGATCATGGCAGCCAGAATGGTTCCTATACAGTCAAAATAGAACGGAATCTGTGTTGCGGACGCGATCCAACCGCATACGAGGTTGATCCCGAGACCGATCAAGACGAGCAGAAAGGCTTTTAAATCATTTTGTTGTTTCTTCAGAGCAGCCATAAATGGAGACTCCTTGCCATCTATATAAAAAGGTTATCTGCGCAACACAAAAAAACTAAATATATATAAGAATACTAACAATGCATGTCAAAGTCCATTAAATACTTGTTAATTTATTTTAATTCTCAAAGCATTTTTGACAATTAATCATGATTAACATGACAAACGCCTGTTTTGACACAATCTTGACAGCGTAAAGATTACCGTGATAATATCTTTACACTGTAAAGATTGGAGCAGGAGAATGAAAAGGACAGGAAAAAAGGGAATGATAATAGTCTTGGCGGTATTGGGAGCTATGTTACTGTTGTTTGCGGTCTGGGCAATAATGAGCCCCGGAACCATCCGCAAATATGACGGTGACAAGAGCCTTTCCGAGAAGTTCGTCATGGACATAAACGGCGCGCCCAACGGATTCTTTATCAACAGTAAGAACGCGGATAACCCGGTCCTGCTGTTCGTATCGAGCGGTCCCGGAACCGACGATTACGTGTTCACCGACAAATATAAAGACATGGATCTCGAAGAGGACTTTACCGTTGTTTACTGGGATTACAGGGACATGGGGATCGCCTACGATCCGGCGTTTGATACGGATGAGATCACGCTGGAGAACATACTTCTCGACGCCAAGAGCGTAACTGATTATCTGAAGGACAGATTCGGCAAAGAGAAGATCTTCATCATGGGGTTCTCGGGCGGTTCACATATTGCGTTAAGAGCTGCAGCGGCTCATCCTGAGGATTACTATGCGCTCATAAATATGGCGCAGTGTGTAACTGACGGGCCGGATAACGATACCTTGATCTATGAGTTTATGAGAGGGGTTTTCGGGGCGAGGGGAGACAATGCTTCGCTTAATAAACTCGAGAATTCCGTAGATAAACTGGACGATGGCAGGGTAAGGTGCAAAGACTGGTATAACTTCGTGGCTCTCCTTCACAAGGCCGGCGGCGGAACCATCAAAGACCAGTCAGAATTTGAGGGCATCGTCATCCCGATCCTGTTCTGCAGATGCTATACGGTCGCCGAGAAACTGAGCTATGTGCCCGCCATGAAGATGTACAGGAAAACGCCTCTGGCAGAAGAACTGGACGGATTCGATTACAGGCAGTCCATCACTTCTCTGGAGATACCCGTTTACTTCATCAGCGGCGACACAGATTACAACTGCCCCTGGCCGCTGGTCAAGGAGTACTGCGGAATAATCGATGCGCCTGACAAGGGCTTTTATAAGATCCCGGACAGCGCACACAGTCCTCTGTGGGAGAATCCTGAGGCGACTTGTGGTATCTTAAGGCAGATAAAGGAGAAGAACTGCAATGAGTGACAGTTATCACCACGGTAACCTGAGACAGGCCCTGATCGACGCGGGTGTCAGGATAATCAACGAGAGCGGGGAAGACAGCCTCTCGCTCCGTAAGGTTGCGCTCAGGTGTAAGGTCTCCCACGCAGCACCTTATGCGCATTTTAAGGACAAGGAAGAACTGGTCGAAGCGATCAAGACCAGCGTTACTGAACAGTTCATGGAAGAGCTGAATGGCGCTGTCAATGGTGCCCCCTCAGCTGAAGCTGCGATTGTTGAGATGGGTAAGAGATATGTCACGTTCTTCCTTCATAAACCTGATTATTTCAAGTTCCTCTTTGGAAATCAGAATATAACCGCACATCTTCAGAGCGATGCGGATTCAGATAACGACTATCCGCCGTTCGTGCTGCTGAAGAAGACTTACCTCAGATATCTTGAGGAGAATAATATCACCAAGGATAAGAACGAACAGGAAATAGACATCCTGCGCATCTGGTCTTCCGCGCACGGTCTTGCATCCATCGCATGCATGTCGGGCGTTGTTCCTTCCTTTGACTGGGAAGAGATGATGAAGACGGATATCCTGCTGAGGTGAACGCGATCAAATAATCCCCAGCGCTCTGCAGGTCATGCTGACCACGATGTCGGCCGCGAATAATCCTGCGGGGATGAAGCACAGAGCGAGCCATGCTTTGCGGGGCATCTTCTTTTCGAGCTTCGCGAAAACCGGCATTACCACAAACTGCAGAAATACACCCGATACTCCGAAAAACAGTACCGAGCGTGCGCAGACGAAGCCATTGATGTTGCCCCAGTTTAAGATCTCGTTGTTATAGTCCCAGAGACGGACGTTGAAAAAAGTGAGGCAGACATAACCAGTTACGAATTCCAGGACTCCTGCCGCGATGCTCGCGAGAAGGAATACGAGGAACGGATTTTTTCTGATCTTGTAGGTGAGACCCAGCATGATGATGCCGCCGAAGCCGTAGATCGGGATCCAGGGACCGAACGTCGTGCCGCGCTTGACCCATTCGCCCAGGTCAAAACGGTAGAAGATCTCTTCATAGATGAAGCCGAATATGCCGCCAAAAGCGAACACGAGCAAAAGCATCGGGATTCTTGATCTGGGTGGTAATTTGCTCATTAACGGGCTCCTTTATTTGGGTGTGTTCAGAGTAAGGCTCAGGACGATATCCAGCACAAACAGTCCGAATGACACGAATGATACCACATTAAACGCTTTTGGTCTTTTATTTTGGAATTTCTCAAACAGCGGAAGCATTACACAGATGAAGAACAGACCCATGAGGCCCCATGTGATGACTGACCTCACGCAGATATATCCGTTGAGGTTGCCCCAGTTGAGGATAACCAGCGAATAGTCCCAGAGTCTTAAGTGGAAGAATCTGTCCAGGACAAATCCCGATACGAGTTCCAGAGTGCCGCAGAGCAGAGCGCTGACGAGGAATACCAGCAGAGGCTTCTTGCAGAGTTTGACCGTCGCGAAATATATTATCAGGGAGCCGAAGCCGTAGATCGGGATCCAGGGACCGAACGTCGTGCCGCGCTTGAAGAATTCACCGTCATTGATGTAGACACAGACTTCTTCGTAGAGGAATCCTACGATGCCGGCGAAAGCGAATGTCAGCATCAGGAGGGGTATCAGTTTGGCTATCCGGGCCCTGGTCAACGGACGTCTCCTTATGATTCTTTATAATCTTCCCAGTTCTTGTCATCTTCCTTGTAACCGGACTTTGCCTTGACCTTTACGATGATCCTTACGATGAAGCCGGACAAGAGGATGAGTGCCGATACTACCCAGCCGAACAGGATGTTTGCCGTCATTGAATAACCGTCAGCAGCGCCATAGACTCCGCCGCTTGTAATGAGGTTGTACATATTCCAGGCAAAGAGTCCCATGAGAACAACAGGTGATACTACCTTGATCGAAGGCAGGAACCACCATGCAGGCATCTTAAACTTGTTGGTGTTGCGGTTGAGCTCGTCGAGGATCTTTGTTGTCTTGAAGAGCCACCCTGCAGCGATCATCTCAAGGACACCTGTGATGATCAGTGTGTAGCTGTTGATGAAGTAGTCAACGATATCAAGAACCGCAAGGCCTGCGCCTGTTACATAGATAAAGCTGATGATGCCTTCGATGATGCAGATCGTAAGCGTTGTCTTTTTCTTGTTGAGCTTGAACTTGTCGGATACGGCAGTTGAGATGCCTTCGATGATCGAGAACAGTGAGTCGATCGCCAGAGTGATCAGGCAGAAGTAGAAGATGAACGCGAAGATCATGTTGAAGATACCGCTGTCGGAGATCTTGACGATTGCCTGAGGATAGATGATGAATGCCGTAGCGATACCTGATGCGGACATGTTGTCTAGCATTCCTACGCCTGCCATTGTCGTGAACATAACGATTCCGGCAAGAACGCTGATGAACATGTCGGAGAAAGCGATGATGACCGTATCGACAACGATATTGGACTTCTTATCGAGGAACGAGCCGTATGCGAACATGATCGCCATTGATGTTGAGAGTGAATAGAATACCTGGCCTATCGCATCGATCCAGAGATTTGAATCGGACAGTGCGCTCCAGTCAGGGATAAAGAGCTTTGCCAGACCTGACATTGAGCCGGGCATCATGATACCCCTTACTGCCATTATGAGAAGGCAGATTACGGGGAGGGATACGGTGAACTTAACGACTTTGCCTACAGATGTCGTGCCGTTGCGGATGCAGACATAGCAGAGCACCCATGCGGCGATGAGGCATCCTACCACAGGCCATGAGATAGTCGTAAATCCTGAGGTGGTTCCGGTGGTCTTGATCGTCTCCGCCCAGAGATTGCTGGCTGCTTCGGTGTTGCCCGTGAGGTTCATGAACTTGTAGCTCATTACGAACATTAAGATTACCCACGCGAAAACTGCCGCGTAGTAGATAGAGATTCCGATACCGTTGGATACCGCGATCCAGCCGATGCTCTCGGCCTTTTTATTCAGCGCACGCATTGATCCGGGCGCACCCTGTCTGGTGTATCTTGCAACTGAGATCTCCATCATGAGAAGAGGAATGCCGATGACGAGCATTGCTATCAGATAAACGAAGAGGAAAGCTCCTCCGCCGTACTTAGCTGCCAACCCGGGGAACCTCCAGGCATTTCCCAAACCTACTGCTGAACCGATTGCTGCCAGAATAAAAGCAGATCTTGCTGACCATTTTTCGCGCATAACAATGACCCCCTCGCTCAATGATAATACTTCCCATATATAGAGCAAGTCAAAGATATATGATTTGTGGTAAAATCCAGGGAATGGTAAGGGGGTAATTCATATGAACAGATTAAAGGCAGGCGCTGCCTTAATGGCAGCATCAATGATCGCCGGAGTCTTTTCCGGATGCAGCAAAACAACGATCATAACGGAGGATGCTTTCGCGAAGGCATGCGAAAAACTGGACCTCGAAGAGATGGATTTCCGCGAGACTGTCGGGTCGGATCCGGATGCACTGGAGGACGGTTATTATTTCACATGTGACAGCGATGACATCGAGGAGAGCGCTGAGCTCATAGACTATTATCTGTCTTCGACCGGCCTGTCGGAGGTTATCGATTCAGACAACATCGAATCCTACAGCTTCGCAACCAAGTGCACAGGCATAAACGATATTGATCCCGATGATGCTGATGCGGTCAAGGATGCCGAGATAGACGGCGCAATTGCATTCCGCATGACTCTTGATGATGACGGTTATGCAGAAGACATCATGGAGATGTTCGAAGACAGGCTCGACACTTACGACATTGACGTCAAGGAACTGACTGCAAAGGAATATTCATCTTCCGCAAAAGAAGGCTATATCAGACTTCATATCGATATTGCGAGAATGAGCGAGCTCGTAAGGGATAACGACGATATCATGGGGCTGCTGAAGATCACGTCAGGCTCCACTGTCAGGAAAATCCTGAAGGGACTTAAAGGTGATATAGCGGTCTCGTTTGAGATCAAGGGAGAGAATGTCTTCGTTATCGCCGGACTCGCGCTTAATACTGATGCAACTGTTTATAAGGATTTCGCAAAAGCATTCGGCGTAAATAATGATCCCATGAAGCTTCCCATGAACGAGACATTTGCCATGAGCATTGTTGAAGCCATTGCGGAAGCGGCCAACAAATACTTTAATTATATAATATCCGGCGTCGATGACGGTCAGGTTACAACAACTACGGTTAGCACTGATCCCGGCACCGGAGAAACCAAGGGCAAAGTCGGCATTGCTTTTCCTACTGAGGATCTGCAAAGATGGAAGCAGGACGGCGATCTGATGAAAAAAGGCCTTGTGGAAGCCGGTTACGAAGTTGATCTGTGCTATGCATCGAACGACACCAATACACAGGCTTCCCAGATCAGCAGCATGATCAGTGAGGGATGCGAAGTCATCATCGTCGCTGCCATTGAGTCTTCATCTCTTGCGAGAGTTCTTGAAGAAGCGAAAAACAACAAAGTAGTCATAATCGCTTATGACCGCCTGATCCAGAACACGCCGAACGTTGATTATTATGTGACTTTCGATGCTTATATGTCAGGCGTCCTTCAGGGTGAGTACATTGTGAATGCTCTGAATCTCGATACGGCAAAGGGTCCGTTTAACATTGAGATCACATCAGGCGACACGGCAGACTTTATGGGAGAGTTCTTCTACAGGGGCGCCATGGATATCCTCCAGCCCTATATCGATTCCGGCAAGCTCGTTGTCCAGTCCGGCCAGATATCGCTCAAAGAAACATCGACCGATGGCTGGTCAACCGACAAGGCACAGGGCAGGGCAGAGAACATTATCGGTGCTTACTACCTTGGCGTAACACAGATCGATGCATGGCTCTGTCTCAACGACTCTACCGCGCTGGGTGTAACAATGGCTCTCGCAAATGTTTACAAAGACAAGTATCCGGTCGTCACCGGACAGGACTGCAATATCGAGAACGTTAAGAATATCATTAACGGCAAGCAGTCCATGTCAGTATTTAAGGATACGAGAACACTTGTTGATCAGACAGTTAAGATGACCATCCAGGTCATGGAGGGACAGAACGTTGATGTAAACGACAATTCGACATACAACAACGGTGCTAAGATTATCCCTTCGTATCTTTGTATGCCCATTGTCGTAACTAAAGACAACTATATTACCATCCTGGTAGACAGCGGTTATTACACAAATGACCAGCTCGGGTAACAGTCCTGATACAGAAGGTTTTTTAGTGGAATTTGCCGCAAAGCGTTCCGCCAGTCGCCGCAAACAATGGGTATTATTTATATTCCCGTGATAAGTCAAATATCCGTGATTTGTGGTAGAATTCAGATATTCCCAAAAGGAGGGTTTGATTTTATGAAGAGGATAAAGGTTATTGCATGCGTTCTTGCAGCTACAATGCTCGCAGGCGTTTTCGCAGGATGCAGCAAGACAACAAAGATCACAACTGAAAAGTTCGTTAAGGCTTGCGAGAAGCTCAAGCTCGAAGAATTTGAGCTCGACAGCGGTGATTCTCCCGACCAGGATGATCTCGAGGATGGTATCTATGCATATGCAGATGAGGACTACATCGAGGATAATCCGGAAGTAGTTGAGTCGATCCTTGAGGATCTCCGTCTTTCCGAGGTTATTGATTCAGACGATATCTCATCTTTTGCTTTTGCTGTTAAGTGCTCAGGTGTTGAGGATGCTGAGGACGTAACCGAGCCTTCAGATCTCGAAGATCTCGTAATTGACGGTGCTTTTGCTCTGCAGATGACACTCGCTGATGACGGTTATGCAGAAGATTTCATGGATTATCTCGATGACATGCTCGATCTCGCTAACATCAGCACAAAGGATCTCTCTAATAAGGAATTCTATGTTTCCAAGAACGAGGGTTATTTCAGATTCCACGTTGATGTTGCCCAGCTCGCTAAGATCGTCCTTGAAAATGATGACATCATGGATGCCGTTGACGAGTACAGTGATGCAGATGAATTCGAGGAAGCACTCAATGCACTCAAGGGTGATGTTTCAGTTTCTGTTGAGATCAATGGAACAAACATCTTCATCATCATGGGTGGTGCTATCAATACAAAGTCTGCTACACTCGACAGCTTTGCAAAGGCTTTCGGCGCTGCCAGCAACCCTGCTAAGGTTCCTATGAACAAGGATGTAGTTTCTGAAGCTATCGAAGATGCTTTTGATACTTACGGCCGTCTCCTTGGCCTCACAGCAACAGTTTTCTCTTCAGTAGTTGGTGTTGCTTCTGCTACATTGTTCCAGTTGAGAATTTGATAGGTTAGTTAAACTGTTTTTAAGAGGCTGTGCTCACGGGCACAGCCTTTTTTTTGTTGGGTGGGGTTGTGACATGCCCCCTGGGAAGAGGTGTTTGTTTTCGAGGGCGGGCCGCTACATGCCCCCGGATGCGTTGTTTGTATTCTTTTTCTTTCGAAATGAGAAAAAGGATTACAGTTTTTGAGATAAATGTAATCTCTTTTCGCCAAAATAAGAAAGAAGAATACAAATCCGGGCTTAAGTGTAATCGGATTTTTGTATAGAGAAAAAAAGAATACATCTTGCTCCAATTTTGTATTCTTTTTCTTGAAAATCACGAAAAAAGAATACATTGGAGTTCTTAAACAGCATCCAAAAGTCTCACAGAGGCATTAAAAGTCTCAACTTTCATGAAGAGGGGTTACAAGCAAAAAGATCCTGCATATAATTCGGGCAGGAGGTGATCTGCCATGAATAAAGTAGCTATAGATGATCTTAAAGCCAGGGCTGAATTGATCACTTCTCTCATTGCTCGTATAGAGGACAAAATTAAGGAGTATCCTTCCGGAAGGATTAAGATCTGCCGGAGAGGGAATAGGGCATATTACTATTTGACTGACAGTCAGAGTAACAGCAAAGTCATACTGCTGAAAAAGGCTGATCATGAGTTAATAAATAATTTGGTTCAAAAGAGTTATCTCGAGAAAGTACTGCGTACCTCTAAACAGGAGACTGCAGCTATAAGGGAGTTTATTGATCATTATCCGGAGTTTGTAGCAGAAGATATCTATGATCACATATCTGAAGAACGGCGCAAAATAGCCAAACCCATTATTCAGAATGACGAGCAGTATGTCCGTGAGTGGCAGAATATACCTTATGTTCGAAAACCATTCAACGAGGAAGATCCGGTTTTTACGACGATGAGAGGAGAAAGAGTCCGGTCAAAATCTGAAGTATTAATCGCAGACAGACTTTGGGCAAATAACATTCCTTATAAATATGAATGCCCTTTACGGGTGAAAAATAAAATTATCCATCCTGACTTTACTATTCTCAGAATAAGCGACCGTAAACAAGTATATCTGGAACATTGCGGGAAAATGGATGACCCGGCATATGTAGAGAAAAGAGTAGTAAAAAGGACCAACGATTACAACAGCGCCGGAATAGTTCAGGGCAGAAATCTGTTCTTTACATTTGAATCGTCAACGTCACCGCTGAATCTGAGTGTTCTTGATAATCTAATAAATGAAAACTTCAGGTGATATCTGACGTCTTCATCAGAACATTGACGGCGGGAACAGTCTGGACAGCGTTCTCAATGCCGCGCCGAAGTTTGTAAGATCCATGAGGATCCCGCTGAACAGGAATGACAGGATCAGGTATACCGGCAGGATAGATGAGAAGATCTTTGAGCGTGCGGTGCGGATCGGAATGAGTGTCATTACCGTGCCTACGACGAATGCGATGAGCGTTACGAACAGCGTGTAAAGGATCACATGCAGGGGCGCGAATTCAGTCCTTGAGATAAGGAAGCAGATGACCGATACGATGGCTGCGGGGAAAGAGAATACGGCGACCTGGATGAGGCCTAAATAGATCCTCTCGATCAGCTTGAATCTCATGTAGATGCGGTTGTCCTGGTCGTTCAGGAATGCGAGTGCGCCTAGGAGAGCGGCCGTGAAGATAAAGAATCCGGCGAACTTATAGAGCGGGATCGGGATCTTCTCTGAACGTGTGATCGCGTCGTAGAGGGTGCCTTCGACGCTCTCCAATGCGAAGAGGGACTGGTCGTCGATGTATTTGCCGAAGATCCTCTCGAGGTCCGGATCGTGGACCGATACTTCGTAGCCGTAGTCTGCCATTGTCTCGACAATGATCTGGCGGCATCCGTATCCGTAGAACTTCCCGAAAACCTCTTCCCTGGACAGGAACATGAAGCTCGAAGCGGGCGTGGTTACCTGCTTTACGTCATATTTGCGGCCTGAATCTGTCAGGTGCTCCGTGAAGTGCTTGGGGAAGATGTAGGCGGTGTTTGCCCTGCCTGATGCGATGTCCTTGTAGAGTTCCTCCTCGTCGTCGACCTCATAGAATGAGAATACCGAATTCATGGAGCAGAGTGAATCGACGATCTCTTCGGTCTCGTCGGAATCGTCTTCGTTAAGGATCGCAACGGGGATATATGCCGAAGTTTCTTTCTCGGGCACGAAAATGACAAGCAGGGCGAGGATTATGATCGCTCCTGCCATGACGTACATCGCGGGGTTTATGAGACTTCTTTTCGAGAGGACCTGTAATCTGTTTAAGAATAGTTTCATAGGAACATGGACCTCAGGAAGAACTGGATGAGATAGTAGACCGGGTTAAATACGGCGGCAGACTGGAAGAACTTGGGCATGTAGTCGAGGGGGATCAGACCGCCTGCGAGATACATAAGGCTCGTGCCTGCGCCGAAAGTGATATAAGAAACAGCCGCGGGACTCTTAACGATATAGCAGAGCGCGGTGCCGATAACTGCAACGATGAGTATTGCGGGGATAACCGTTATCAGGGACAGGAACTTTACCGTGTCGAAGATGAAACAGAGCGCGGTAAAGATAAGGAGATAGAGCAGATACATCATGAAGGCGGAGCAGCCGGATTCAAGAAGGAAGATCTTCCATGTCTTTATGCCTGAGAGTTTTGCTCGAGCCCTGAAGATGCCGCTGTTGCCCTTGAAGAAGAAGGAGATGACGAAGACGGACATCATGATGATGTACAGCGTGTAGGAGGCGGTGAGGCGCTCTCTTACGCCGTATTTTGCGACCAGGTCGTCGATGTCGACGGAATGGAACAGCGATTTGCGGTTCATTACATAATCTAATAACCGGCTCTGGACCTCGCCTTCGATGCCGTAAACGTCATTTTGTTCAGCGCCTAATTCCTCCGCGAGTTCGCCTGCCGTGAGGATCGTGCACTGTGTTGTGCCGAGGAGATCGCTCATGGCATAGATGAGATCGTTTACGATGTGTTCCTCGTAGGTGTCGGCGTCACGGTAGATTATCTGCGCCTGCTTTGCATCGGGAGTTCCCATCTGCTCAATGAAGCCCTCCGGGATGATGATGCCTGCGACCGCGTCGCCGCTCTCAACGAGCGATAAGACTTTCTTTTTGCTGCTGACCATGTTGATATCGACGGTGTGCTTGACGCTGTCCATCTGCTGGACGATGCCGATACCGAGGCGGTTATATGCGCTGTCATCAGGGACGTAGCATGCGACGGATACGATGCTGTCGGTGTTGTCCTCGAAAAGGAACTCCGACGCATACAAAACCAGTGACAGCATGGCAACGCCGAGCGCTAAGAAGTAGCACAGTACATAGGGAAGGAAAAGCAATACTCTTTTGCAGTATGCCTTAACCATTCAGTGCCTCCGCCGGAGATATGCCTGCGGGGAGCAGAACTGACTGGCCCTTTTTGAGGAGATAGATCTTCGAGCAGTGCTTGAACATCTCTTCGCTGTGGCTCGCGATGAAGACGGTTCCGCCCTTCGATTTGAATGAATCTATGAAGTTGATGATGTCGTTCTTGGCGGGTATGTCGAGCGCGGCCAGAGGCTCGTCCATGAGAAGGATGTCGGGCTTTGCGAGCAGAACGGATGCGATCGCAAGACGCTTCTTCATACCGCCTGACATACGCTTGACTTTCAGATCGATGAAGTCGGAAACCTTGAGGATGGAGAGCTCTGTTTCAGTGAGTTCCTTTAAGATCGCCTGCTTGTTCAGAGATGTCCACATCTTGAGATTGTCCATTGCCGTGAGCTCGTCTATCAGGGCGTTCTCCTGTGTTACGAAGCCTGCCTTGCCGTTGACCTTAATGGTACCTGAAGACGGTTTTCGAAGGCCTGCGATGGCGGATAGTAAAGTGGATTTGCCTGAACCGTTAAGACCTAAAAGGCCTACGACTTCGCCTTTGGCGGCGCTGATGGAGACGTCGGTCAGGACGGCTTTCTTATATTTCAATGAGACGTTCTCAACAGAAACGATTGATTCTTCGGACATAGGTTTCGGGCGCTCCTTTGCTGGTAGAAAAATTATAGCATAGAAGAATAGATACTTTACGCGCGCGAAAACAAAGTAAAGGCAGGGATTACGTGTGATCCTTGATGTACTGCTCGAGATCTTCCCTGTCGATGGCGGCGCCAAGGAACAGGCCCTGGAATCTGTCGCAGCCGCTGCCCGCGAGGATCTCAAACTGGTCTTCCTGACCAACACCCGTAGCAGTAACGGAGATGTCGATGTCGTGCATCAGTGAGATGGCGGAACGCGTAAGGATCCTGACTGTCGCATCGGATGCGAGCTTCGATGTGAAGTTGCCGTCGAGCTTGAGCACTGATACAGGGAGGAGAGGAATGGCATTGAAAGATGAATAGCCTCTTCCGAAGTTGTCGAGAGCCATCTTAACGCCTGTGGTTGCGAGCTCTTCGATCGTCATCCTGATATCTGCGAGTGATGAGATAAGGCTCTCTTCCTGAAGGTCAAGAACGAGATTATCTACGTTGCATTCCGTGCTCGATACGATGTTGGAGAAAGACTGGATGAAGTCGGGTTCTCTCAGCTGATAGTTGGAAATGTTGATGTTGAGCGTGAGGTTCGGATCGACCTTGTTGATGAGGGCCAGTGCGCCCAGTGAACTCTCGAGGGAGAACGAACCTACGCGGCGCATATAGCCTGCGTTCTCTGCCGCTGCGAGGAATACCGGAGGCGGAACGATGACACCGTTGTCGTCGAACTTGAGGAATGCCTCGAATCCGGTGAGCTTCCTGTCGTATGTAAAGCAGGGCTGGAAAGTCATGCGGAAAGAACCGTCGGTGATAGCCTGCTCGAAGATAGCCGTGATCTCTTTTTTTGACTTGTCCTTGAAGATCTCTTCACCGGGAAGTCCGACGGGGCCTTCGGGATCAGTCAGGGTGCCTGCAGCTCTGCTCATGCGCTCCTCTGCCTTGGCAATGAGCTCGCCTGCGTGACGTGAGTCAGCGGGGTAATGGGCAAAACCGTAATGGAGGCTGGCATTCATTGAGTCGAGCCCTGCAGCGAAAGCCTTTGATGCTTCCTTTGTCAGTTTCTCGGCATACTTTGTCTCAGCCTCGGGAGTAAGGACTCTTCTGTAGAGGATGACGAAGTCAGCATCGTCGATCCTTGCGACCATGTCCGTCGGATCAGCCGCCTCGCGGAGACGGTGAGCCATGTTCTGGATGAACAGGTCCATGGACTTGTGGCCGATGGTTCTCGTTATGTTGTCGAAGTGGTCGAGTGCGAGATAGATGATGGAGAATGGTCGGCACGCCGCATCCGGGTTATCGCTCTCGCGCATCGTTGCGATGTCTTCGAGAATGAGCTTATAAGCACGCTCTGTGATCATGTCACGTCCGGGAAGGGTGGTGAGGGAGTCAATGGAAGATGTAAGGTTCCTTCCGATGGCTTCGCTCAGGCCCTGGTGGCTGCCCATTGATTCGTGGTTAACGATAAGGCTTGTACGTGCGAACATCTCGTTCTCGAGTTCCTTCTGTATTGCCTTGCCGCGCTCGTTGCGCTTCGCATCCTCGATATGCTGGATCTTTGCCGCGATCCTGATAACGTAATACTGAAGGAGAAGGTTAAACACCATGATCATGATGGTCAGTACCAGAAGGAGCGGCGCTGACTCATTTCTCATGATGATGTATTCATATGTGTAGATCATGAACTGGACGAAGTTCAGGGCGAAGGTAATGTAATATCCGAACTTACCCTCGAAAACATTCATCAGGAACGACAGCAATAACAGACCGACACCGATAAAGTATCTGATGTTTGTATCGCCGGAGAAGATCTGGGCGGCGAGCAGTGCAATAAAGAGCACCACGCTCGCGAAAACGACGGTAACATATACCGCGTCGTTCTTTATAAACAGTCTTCCTTCATTATTCCTCATATCTCCTATTATCCTATGATTTTGATTGCTTTGTGTTACTCGTATATGAATTTAGTATTAAAAATTGGCCTGAAAATGGCAGTTAAGTGTCATTCTTCGTCAAAAGGTCATTAATCAGGGCGCCTGCCAGAGTAATTCCCGCGGCTGCCGGAACAAAAGAAATGGTACCCGGGCGGCGGCCTTCCTTCGGAGGGATGGGGCTCTCGGGCGAGTAGACTACCTTGAGGTGGTTTATGCCACGCTGACGGAGTTCGCGTCTCATTACTTTCGCGAGGGGGCAATAAGATGTCTTTGAAATATCAGTTGCGACAAAGCCCGTCGGATCGAGCTTGCCTGCGGCGCCCATGGCGCTGATCACGGGAATGCCGGCCCCAACGGCACGGCAAATAATATCGATCTTTGCGGACACCGTATCTATGCAGTCGGCAAGGTAATCGAATCCTGTAAAGTCGATCTCGTCCTTAGTCTCGGGCAGATAGAAGAGCTGTTTGGTAATGACTTCCGCCTCGGGATTGATGTCCAGGATACGGTCTCTGCAGACATCGACCTTATATTTTCCAATCGTTGAATTAAGGGCCAGGATCTGGCGGTTGATGTTCGTGATGTCGACCTTGTCACTGTCCACGAGGGTCAGGTGGCCGATGCCCGCTCTCGCGAGGCACTCAGCGGTATAGCCGCCTACGCCGCCCACCCCGAACAGCAGAACGCGGGCATTCTTAAGACGCTGAAGGTCTTCCTGCCCGATGAGAAGTTCTTCTCTCTCAAATCTTGAATCCATATGTATACCCCCGAAAACAACCCCATATATAATACAGTTAAATAAAGAAATTTGCTTTGATTTGTCGGATTAATTATAATTATGTGCAGTGTTCTGAAAATCAGTGCAACATTTCTTCCGGTTCATCTGTATATAGGGTGAAAGCGGAAGAGAAACTCGAAGGGATAAATGGAACTTACTTACGAAGCCAATCTGCCGCTTTTGCGCAAACTCGCCATGTTGCTCGCGATGTCGGGTTCTGATGACGATATGTTTATCGTTCAGAGGAGCAACCCCGGTAACGGTGCAATGAGTGCTGACGACGACATTCCCACATCGGGAGGCCGCCGTAAGACTGACGAGGAGATAGAAAAGGAAGCGGTAGAGATACTGGACCTTCATGGTAATTCCATCCTGCGTCTCGGTGTCTCATACCTTCACAACAAGGAGGACGCGGAAGACATTTTGCAGGAGACGATGATCAAGTTCGTAACCGTCAGACCGAATTTCGAGAGCGAAGCTCACCGTAAGGCCTGGCTCATGAGAGTAGCATCGAATCTTGCCAAGAACCGCATTGATTACAACAAAGTCCGCGACACCATGGAGCTCAATGAAGAGATCGCAGGTGAGGTGCAGGAAGACCTCGACAGAGGTGACGAGTACAAGGCCATCTGGGATGCCGTAAGATGCTTGCCCGTGCACCAGCGTGAAGCTATCCACCTTTTCTATCAGGAAGGTTATTCAACCTCGGAGATTGCCGTACTTACCGGCAGACGCGAGGCAACGGTGCGTTCAGATCTTAAGCGCGCACGTGACAAACTGAAGGAATTGCTGAAGGAGGCGGATGATTTTGAATAAGTATAATGAAATCATGGATCGCATTACAGTTGACCCTGAGATGAAGAGCAGGGTCATGGGTGCTGTCTCCGCTGCCATCAAGGATCAGGCAAATGGATCAGCAGCTGTTACTGAGATCTCCAAACATACAAACAGATCAAGTGTTAAGGCTGAATTGAGAAGAGGACCTGCACCTGAGGCAATTACTCATGCAGCTCCGGAGCCGCAGCCTATCCGCAAGAAGAAGTCGAAGAAGGTTCCGATCGCGATAATCACATCCATTGCGGCAGTGATCGTCGTGCTCCTGGGCGCGCTGCTCATCTTCTACAGAATGGGCATCTCAAATGCTCCCTCAATATACAAGCACAACTCTGAAGTCGGCGGAGCTTATGCCACTGCTGAAACTACAGTCGCTGTACATAATGCCGAAGCTGAAGAAGTTGAAGCTGCTGTCGACTCCGTCATGGGAAACTACGCCGCTGAAGAGACAACAACAGCCGGCGGCAACTTAAGTGCCGGTGCAGCAACTTATGGAGATTCCGTATCGACTAAGGACGGCGATTATCTGTCGACAAACTGGAACGGCATTACTGTCAGAGGACAGGAATATGAAGACGAAGAGGGCATCGGAGACGAGCGCATCGACAGGATCAGCAAGACTCTTCCGTTCGAACTCAAGGGCAGCGGTACAGGCGTGTACGCTGATGACATCAATCTGGAGCTCTTCCTTGGAGAACAGGGACAGAAAGTTCTTCTCCTGACAGGACCTGAAGGCAAGGACCTGGTCGGCGCTTATGAGCCTCACGGCAACAAGGCAGGCGAGACAAAGACGACTCCCGCAGGCACACAGGTAACGCTCTACATGATCGAATTCGGCAATGTCACGGACATCAATTCCGGCGATCCGACCCTGGCAAATGCCGCTCTCTTCACCAGGAACGGTCAGACATATCTCGTGATCTTCTCCGATCTCCAGAGCTCGGATGTGATCCTCAGCGTGGCTGACGTGATGTAAATCTTATACAATCGAAAACCAATACCCGCTAAATCTGCCAAAACGGATTCAGCGGGTATTTTTTGTATATAAATACTTGTGTTACAATGAGCACAACGAACCTATCATGTTTATCGGGTTTTCGAGCCCGAGGAAAGGATACGAAACATGTTTTGTCCCAATTGCGGTAAAGAAAATCCCGATGGAGTAGCTTTCTGCGGCGGATGCGGAATGGCATTCTCAGCACCTGTTGCACAGCCTGTACCCCAGCCTGTTGCAGCTCCCGTAGCACCTGCTCCCCAGCCGGCAGCACAGCCTGTTGCTCAGCCCGTAGCTCAGCCTGCTCCCGTAGCAGCACCCGTTGCAGCTGCAGCAGCACCTCAGCCTCAACCTGCACAGCAGCCCGTTGGTGGCCCCCAGCCCCAGCCTCAGGCACAGGCTCAGCCCAAGCAGCCTTCTGATATGCTCCCGTTCGGCCAGCACTTCAAGAATCTCATCAAGGCAGCTATACATCCTGTTACAGGCATTCCCGAGATCGTTCCCCAGTATGACAAGATCGGCAACGCTCTTTTCATCGCAGGTATCGTTGTAGTAATCTGCAGCCTCGTCGGCGGCATTACTTCAATGTCGATCGATCTCATTCACTATGCACAGTACGGAAGATATTGGACAGACAATATCGCTATTAATATTGTTAAGGATCTTTTCTTCCCGTTCATTTTCTATGCAGTTAAGACATTCGGTATGGCAGGTCTCTTCCTCCTCGCAGGACTCATCGTCAAGGAGAAGTGGTCTTTCCCGAGACTTCTCGCCATCGCTTCAATGGCAGCAGCTCCTGCTTACATCGTAAGTGATCTCTTAGGTCAGTATCTCGCTCTTATCCCTTATGTAAGATTCGGCAGCCTGATCTACACAGCAGCTTACCTCTACTACATCGTAATGCTCTACGAGGGCATGAGCGCAGAGACAAAGCTCACAGGAAACAAGAAGGGCTTCGTCCTCATCATCGTATTTGCAGTTGCCGCAGTGGTTGCAAACTATTTCAGTTTCTAAAATATAATAATTAGTTAACTTAAATTAACGGCGGAAAGTTCCATACTTTCCGCCGTTTTTGTTTGTTTGCCCGATATGAT
>JAEEGL013733146.1_pt1 | contig 50443 bp, 39 predicted proteins | sample 9134231 | NCBI WGS metagenome assembly JAEEGL01 (sample SAMN16246548, study PRJNA631951) | gut metagenome | biome: gut microbiome; feature: rumen; material: fiber-attached | host: Bos | place: Iran: Karaj | collected 2018-10 | reverse complement strand
GGCGTTTATGAGACTCCAGGCGGAACACTCCTCTTCGCAGCTCACAGAGAGCTCGAGCTCCTCACGATCGAGCGTGACACTCTCCACTACAAGGATCTCGTATCCCAGAAGTTCGCTGAGCTCGTTTACTATGGACAGTGGTTCCACCCGTTGAGAGAAGCTCTCACAGCTTTCGTTGATGACACAGAAAAGACTGTTACAGGCGAAGTTAAGATGAAGCTCTACAAGGGCAACTGCACACCTGCAGGCACCAAGTCACCCTTCTCCCTCTACGATCCTGAAATCGCTACATTTGAGGCTGATGACGTTTACAACCAGGCTGATGCAGGCGGATTCATCAACTGCTTCGGTCTCCCGATGAAAGTCAATGCAGCTATGAAGAAGAAGAACGGACTTCTCTGATCTCTGTAATCGAATACTGAATATGAATTAATAAGACCCCGGAAATTTTTTCTCCGGGGTCTTGTTTTTGAGGTGGATTGGTATATGGCTAATTATTTCTTTACGCTTGTTGTTACTGAGAAAGGATTTTCACCGATGAGTTCTTCCCAGGGAAGGTCTCTTACGATCTTGATGTAGTTGAATGCCATTACTGATCCGAGGATTACGATGATGGCGATTACACAGATAAGTTCTACGAGTGAGAAGCCCTTCTTGGATGATGTCTTGTTTACTTTCTTCATTTTCATTTCCCCCTGTTTTGAGTTTTAGGTTTTGTTTTTGTTGTTTGGTTTGTTGTTTTGTTTGATGGCTTCATTATTGCCTTTGCAAAGGGTCAAAACCATCAGCAATGTCAGGGGCTTTTGATGTTTAAGCAACAGAACAATCTGCGTGTGTTGCCAAACATGAAAAAAGTTTCGGAATTATCATGTTAACTAATAAGTCTTTTCTGTTGATGTTTACATTTTGTTCCTGAATTCGGGGAATATCTGCGACAAATTTACGAAAACAGAGTCGGATCTGTCATTTTGTTTTCGATTTTTCGCTTTTCGTGCAACATTTTGAAAACATCCGTTTTGACACGTGTTCATATTGACATTGCCGGCCATTATAAGTACAAAATGCAGTTGATCAAATTTACTCGAGAAATCATCAATTTGAATTGAAAAGAAAAGGATGTCTCATTTTGAGACATCCCACTCTTTCATATAATATTCAACTATGATCAGACTTTCAGCTCAACTTCGTCTACTGCAAGATCGTCCTTGTGTGCTTCAAGCAGAGGTTTTACGCACTCGTTAAGGAATGCGTCTACCTGCTCGGGGCATCTGCCGATGTAGAGCTTCGGGTCTCTGAGCTTGATGAGCTCGTCCATTGTCATGCCGAACTTGGGGTCTGCTGCGATCCTCTCGAGAAGATCGTTGGGCTTGCCTTCGTTCTTTACGACGGAACCTGCCTGCATTGAGAGCTGGCGGATCTCCTCGTGGAGTTCCTGACGGTTTCCGCCCTTCTTTGTAGCTTCCATCATGATGTTCTCTGTCATCATGAACGGTAGCTCGTCGAGGATGTGCTTCTCGATCATCTTGGGATATACGACGAGTCCGGAAACAACGTTTGTATAGATACCGAGGATAGCGTCAACCGCGAGGAATGCCTCAGGTACTGAGATACGCTTGTTTGCTGAGTCATCTAATGTTCTCTCAAACCACTGCTCTGATGATGTCATAGCGGGATTGAGTAAGTCTGCGATGACATATCTTGAAAGTGATGCGATCCTTTCTGATCTCATCGGGTTTCTCTTGTATGCCATTGCGGAAGATCCGATCTGGTTCTTCTCGAAAGGCTCTTCGATCTCCTTTAAGTGCTGGAGAAGTCTGATGTCGTTAGAGAACTTGTGAGCGCTCTGAGCGATTGCTGCGAGTGCTGAAAGAACCGTGAAATCGATCTTTCTGGAATAGGTCTGGCCTGATACATAGTAAGAAGACTCAAAGCCCATCTTGGAGCAGATCTTCTTGTCGAGCTCAACGCACTTGGCGTGATCGCCGTCGAACAGATCAAGGAATGAAGCCTGTGTGCCTGTTGTTCCCTTGCAGCCGAGGAGCTTGAGTGATGCGATGGCATTCTCAACCGTCTCAAGGTCGAAAACGAGATCCTGGAGCCAGAGTGTAGCCCTCTTACCTACCGTTACGAGCTGTGCGGGCTGGAAATGAGTGAAGCCCAGCGTAGGCATAGCCTTATATTCGTCAGCGAATTCGGAAAGCTTGGAAATGAGAACGACTAGTCTCTTTTTAACGAGAGTAAGAGCGTCTCTCATGATTATGATATCGGTGTTGTCGCCGACGTAGCATGAAGTTGCACCGAGGTGGATGATCCTGTCTGCACCGGAACCGGAGACCTGCTTGCCGTAGGAATGAACGTGAGCCATTACGTCATGGCGGCGGATCTTCTCCTCTGCTGCGGCATCCTCATAATCGATGTCTTCCTTGTGAGCCTTGAGATCAGCGATCTGTTCATCAGTGATGTTAAGGCCTAATTCCTTCTCTGCCTCTGCCAAAGCGATCCAAAGAAGTCTCCATGTACGGAACTTCTTGTCGGGAGAGAAAATGAACTGCATCTCCCTGCTCGCGTATCTTGAATTCAGGGGGCTCTCATAAGTATCTTTTGTCATCACGGGATTACTCCTCCAGAAGTTTATCTATAGCAGTAATTTTAGCACAAACGCTGAGTATGCTCACCGCCTTGACGATGTTTTCGACCGGCGGAAATGAAGGACACAGACGGATGTTGGAATCGTCAGGATCCTTACCGTAAGGGTAGCTTGCGCCTGCGGGTGTAAGAGCAACTCCTGCCTCCTTGCACATTGAAACGACCTTTGTCGCAGTGCCGGGATATGCATAGAAGCTTACGAAATAACCGCCCTTGGGGTCAGTCCAGTGCCAGAGGCCGCCGTTCTCGCCGAGCTCATCCTTAAGAACGCTCTGAACTGCAGCAAACTTGGGCCTTAAGATCTCAGCATGCTTTCTCATGTGCTTGTCTACAGCTTCCGCATTGGGAAGGAATCTTGCATGAGCAAACTGGTTTACCTTGTTGGTGCAGATTGCCTGTACGCCGAGATACTTCTTAGCTCTAGCCATGTTGTCAGGGTTTGCAGCGAAGCAAGATATACCGCCGCCTGCGAAAGTTACCTTTGATGAAGAAGCAAATTCGTAAGGTCTGTTGGGGTTGCCTGCTTCTGCGCAGAGTGAAAGGATGTCAGGGATATGTCCCCTCTCGCTCTCAACGTCTGTGATATGGTGAACGACATAAGCGTTGTCCCACATGATCCTGAAATCAGGAGCAGCAGTCTTCATAGTAGCAAGTCTTCTGCATGTCTCTTCTGAATATACGATTCCGTCAGGATTGCTGTAGCAGGGTACGCACCAGATACCGAGCACCTTGGGATCCTTTACGAGTTCCTCGACTTCGTCCATGTCAGGACCGTTCTCGGTCATGCGTACGGGAATGAGCTCAAAGCCCATTGTCTCGGTTACTCTGAAATGTCTGTCATAACCGGGTGCGGGGCAAAGCCACTTGCGGCCTTCAACCTGTGCCCAGGGCTTATCTGATTCGATCTCACCGAATACCATTGCTCTCATGATAGCGTCGAACATCTGGTTAAGGCTTGAAGAGTTGCCCATGAAGATGTTGTCCTTGTCTGTACCGAGAACTTCTGCGAAGATCGCACGGATATCTTCGATACCTGCGGGAACACCGTAGTTTCTGACATCCTCGCCCTTTACGGACTTAAAGCCAGACTTGCTGATGTCGTCGTAAATATTGTTTGTAAGATCAAGCTGATCTGTTGAAGGAACTCCGCGTGTCATGTTGAGAGAAAGGCCCATAGCCTTGTACTCTTCATAGCGCTTAACAAGAAGTTCCTTTTCCTGCTTAAGCTCTTCCGCAGTCATTTCCCTGTAGCTTTTCATGTCAGATTTCCTCTTTCAAAATGAAATTTGGTTTGATCAAAATTGCAAAATAACGGTATGTTCCGCCCCAAAACCTCAACAATTATATTGAATATGCAATTTCAAAGCAATCAAATTTCATCTTTTTATATTAAGAATAATTTTTTCTACATATTGCACCACTAAAACGGAATTAGCTCGATGTTTTTTATCATTCCGCTTGAGTCATGAGTGACCTGAGCGACCAGAAAAACGATATTTCTGTCAAAAAGGCGGTAATGGCTTATCAGGTATTCGGTGGTCCTCTCTATCTTCAGTCTTTTTCTGTAATCCACGGTCTCGGCTGAACTCGGATAATATCCCCTGTTCTGTCTTGATCTGACCTCGACTACGTATACGTCTTCATTCTTGGTGAAGACGCAGTCCAATTCACCGACATTGTGTACTTCAAAGTTCCTGCAAAGCAGTGTGAAACCTTGCTTTGTCATTAGCCGGATCACGGCTTCCTCTCCGTTGTCACCGGTCTTTCTTTTGGTTGTTCTCTTATCCTCTTCATTCATGTGTAACTCCGTCAAAAAAACAGTCAAGAATGTTTTAGAATCCTTATGTTTTTTTGTTATATGTGTATTTTATTTGCATAAAATATTCGCGTGACATATTATTTTTATATTAAACGTGAGGGGTGAATTAATGGGCGGCGAAAGTATATCCTTTGCAGATATCACCGCATCTCTTGAGGCTTTTGACGGAAACAGTTTTTCCGGCGAAGCATTTTCAAATTGCTGCAATCAGTTATCCATTTCCAAGATTGAGGATCTGGTCTATGCTGACGGCAAATTGATAAAGCGTACTGTCACCTTTATTTCAGAAGATACAGATGACGATTACATCGACAACAACGTTGAATGCGTTGACGGCGTAAATGTTGTTGTACGTTACTACCGTCACAGCTTTGCTCCCGTTAACGATGACAACAGACATGACCTTACTCTCATGTTCTGCAAGATCGTAACCGACTGTATAGCGCTTGCCAGAATCAAAGAGCTGTTCGGCAACATGCGCTATATCAATCCGGATACGGGCCTTCATAACCTCAACTACTATCACATGGCGATCAGAAGGATCATGCAGTCCGAAGACCGCTTCATGTTCTCCTGCGCTTTCATCAGCCTTAAAGGATTCAATCAGCTCAACCGCTTCTTCGGTTCTGACATCACCGGCAAGGCTATCAAGATGTTTGCCCAGAAGATCGAGGAATTCGTCAATGAGGAATCCGGCGAGTTTGCTGTCCATGTAGGAGGCGACAATTTTGTTGTCGTCATCCACTCCACCAGAGTTGATGCACTCAAGACATTCCTTGCTGCCGTTCAGGTCAACCTTGAAAGTGACGGCGAGAGCTTTGCCCATATAGTTTCCGCAAGAGCGGGTATTACTTCCATCATGCCCAGACACATGACATCAAATGATGTTCTCGGTGAATGCTCCATCACTCTTCAGATCGCAAGACGTACCGGTCAGGATTTCGTCATGTTCTCCGAGATGGATGCTGCACACGACAATCAGAAGAATATCGCAATGACGATCTCAAGAGCGGTAGACGAGAACAAGTTCCTCATCTACTATCAGCCTGTTGTCGCTACAGAAGGCCGCCCTACTCTTTTCGAGGCTGAGGCACTTGCAAGATGGCCCCGTGACGGAAGGATCACCGCTCCCGATGAGTTCATCGAATATGCGCGTAATTCCGGCATCGTAACCAAGATCGATTTCCATGTCCTGCGCAAAGTCTGCGAAGCCGTTAAGGTTTGGACTGATTCCGGCATGGAAATAGTTCCCATCACCTGCAACTTTGCTTCAAAGAACCTGTTCAATTCCAAGCTTGTATCTGACATCATCGATATCATCGACAGCCACGGAGTTGACAGGAAGCTTATCGGAATCGAGTTTTCCGAGCCTGACTTCAAAGGCGGAAGAATTCTTCTGACCCAGGCTGCCCAGGATCTCTCCGACAAAGGCGTTAAGGTTACTATCGACAAGTTCGGTCTCGGTAGGTCTTCCCTTGATCTCCTTCAGGATCTCAAGGCCGATTATCTCAAGTTCGACTTCGGTCAGCTCTCTTTGGAAGATCCCAGAGGAAGCATTATCGTTAAAGATATGATCAATCTCGCGGAAAAGCTCGGCTTCACAGTTATATGCAAAGGCGTTAAGACACGTGAAGACGCTAACGAGCTCATGCTCTGCGGTTGCACAAGATTCCAGTCGTTTATCTATGACAAGCCTTTGAGCGAGAGGTTCTTTGAGCGAAGGCTCAAGAATCCGGATTACGACGTCTGATCTTCATTTAACAAGATTCTAATTATTCGGAGGTGTCCTTTTTATGATTTCAGAAAGGCTTAAGAAACAGTTGGCTGCAGGTTCGCAGATCCGCAAGATGTTTGAAGAAGGCAACCGCCTCAAGGCTATCTACGGCGCTGACAAGGTTTACGATTTTTCCATCGGCAATCCTGACCTGGAACCCCCTCACGAGGTAAGTGACGCTCTTAAGGAACTCGCAAGCAATCCCACACCCGGCATGCACGGTTATATGAGCAACAGCGGTTATGAATCAACACGTGCCGCTATCGCAGCTAAGAAATCCGAAGAATCCGGCCTTGAGATCTCAAGTGGTGCCGTCTGCATGACAGTAGGCGCTGCTTCTGCCATGAACGACGTTCTGCATTCGCTCCTTGATCCTGATGATGAAGTTATCGTTATTGCACCTTACTTCATGGAGTATAACGGATATATCGCAAACCACGGCGGCAAGGCTGTCATCGTTCAGACTGACGACAAGTTCATGCCTGTTATCGACAGCATCAAGGCTGCCATCACTCCGAAGACAAAAGCAGTCATCATCAATTCACCCAACAACCCTTCCGGTGTTGTATATCCTTCTTCCCTCCTTTCCGAGCTTAACGACATGCTCAAAGCTCAGGATCACGTCATTCAGGTAATCTCCGACGAACCTTATATTGATCTCGTTTACGACGGAATGACTGTTCCCTGCGCACTTAAGTACATCGATAACCTCATCGTTTGCTTCTCTTGGAGCAAATCACTTTCACTTCCCGGTGAGCGTATCGGATACACACTCGTTTCTCCCAAGAACGAAGATTACGATGATCTCACAGCTGCTATCGTTCTTTCCAACAGAACTCTCGGCAGCGTAAACGCTCCTGCAATCTGGCAGAGAGTAATCGAGAAGTCTCTTAATGCTAAAGTTGACGTTTCAAATTACGAGCACAGAAGAAACCTTCTTTACTCCAACATCATCGATGCCGGATTTGACGCGGTCAAACCTAACGGAGCACTCTATATCTTCATGAATACTCCGGAAGGCTTAACCGACGACAAATTCTCTGAGATCTGCGCTTCCAAGAACCTGCTCCTCGTCAAGGGATCAAGTTTCTCCAGACCCGGCTACTGCCGTCTCGCATTCTGCGTTTCAGAGAGCACCATAAAGAACTCACGTCAGGCTTTCTTCGCGATCGCCGAGGAGCTCGGCATTTCGCACCGCGCTTCACTCTGATTGCAAAGCCCATAGGGCCTGCCGAAGCACCTACAAGCAATAACCCGACCATCAAAGCAGGAGAAGTTTCTTCTCCTGTTTTTGGTACAGGAGGATTTTTGAAATTCAGCGTCTGATCCTTGTTTTTAAGATCAGCATGCCTGACTATCTCGATGTCTGCCTTTTGTGTTCCTGATTCTATTTCTTCTTTTGTTGCTGCATCAAAGATGTTCTCGAATATTACGACAGATTCACCCGGCTTAAGATCATCTACCTTAAAAGTCAGCGGTACTTCGACTGTACCGTTGCTCTTCTTAGGCGTAAAAGTCACAGCGTTGGTAACAGGTGTTCCGTCATCATTAACTATCTGTGTTCCGTCAGTCTTATAAAGCGTTGCTACGGCACGGTAAGTGTTTCCTTCCGTAAAGCCTTTATACATGACTTTATCCGTTATCTTTGCATTCCCGCTCGTTTGGGTTATAGTCTTGGAGCCGTTCTTGGTACTCGCCACTGTTGAAGCTCCTGGCCTAAATACTGTCTGGTCTTTATCACTTAAGTCTTCGTGTACTGCCACTGCAGTTCCGTTCTTGTTATCTAACATTTTTTCAAATACTACGAGTTCTTTGTATTCATATGAGAGTTTTACTTTTTCAAATTTGACTTCAACAGTTCCGTCTGATTCATCCGCTGTGAATTCAACTGCCTTTTGATAGCTGTTCCCATCTTTATCCTTGTATGCTTTCCCTGTTGATTTATCCATCAGCGTTGCAGTGACCTTATACTTCTTCCCTACCTTAAGACCCGTAAATGTAACAGTGTCTGTTATATCGACCGTTTCCGTATAATTAAGCGTTTTAGTCTTATTGTTGCTGTCTTTGGCCGTTGTCTTTATCTTTACTGGTTTTACAGTCTGTTTTTCATCGTTAAGGTCATTATGTGTAACCAGATTAATTCCGTTTGATGCAAGTTTTTCCACTGCAACCACAGGTCCTGCAAAGATTGTGGTATCAACATGTTCAAATATAACTTTAACCATTCCGTCACTCTTATCGGGAGTGAATTCCAAGGTCGCTGTATATGTCTTATCCTTTGAGTTTGCCAAAGCCTTTCCCGTGCTTTTATCAATTAATGATCCCGTCATCTTATATTTGTTCCCGGGTATCAGGTTCTTATATGTAATAAAATCAGTTAATGTTACGTCTTTTCCGTAAGATACTATCTTTGAGTTTTCGCTGTTATTGAAATCATCTATGTTAACGTCTATTAATTCTGTCTTAATGTCAGGAACTGTTACCTGCTGCTCTTTGTTGTTGATATCCTTATGGCTCAGATAAAGATGTTCAGATCCGTTAGGATCGATGATGTAAACATCTTCCATTACCGTAAGCGTCTCGCCATTAAGGACTGAAGCATCCAAAGTGAACCTGATAACAAGCGTTCCGCTCCTGTCATCCTCTCCCTTGATCTGCATCGCAGTATCAAAAGGCTTCACTACTTCTGTTCCGTCTGATCTGACGACCCATGCGGTGATCTTGTATTCAAAACCCGGCAGAAGATTCTTATAAGTAAGTGTATCGGTAATTCCAACGCCTTTTTCCGCTGCCAGTTCCTTTGCACCGTTTGCAGTGCTTACTGCCTTGGTTGAGATCATTGTCTTATAATCGTTGTAGTATTCGATCTTACCGTCTTTGAAACCGAATGGATTATTGTCGAAGATCAATGAAGCTGAGGCGTTTTTATCTGCCGGATCGTTTTCAGAGCCTTTTATAATGTCTTTTTCAAACCTTACTGCTATTACTCTGGCTTCCTTATTTAACTCTGTTCCGCTTGGAGCCTTTGTTTCCGTTATCACGTATGTTCCCTGCGTTGCTATGTATCCGCCTTTTGAATCAGTGAAAAGATCATCACCGCTTACAAAATGCTCTTTATCGTATATGACTTTTCCTTCAGAGTCTGATCTGAATACCCACTGCTTTGCCGGTTTCTTATCTTTATAACTGTCATCTTCATAGAAGGCCGCATAGTAAGAAAGAGTAAACTCAGCACCTTCTACAGGTATCAGCGAAAGCACTTCATCCGATAGAGAACTGTTTTTAACTTTCTTTAAAAGCAGATCGAACCTTGTAAATACAGGCTCATCTGAAAACTCTATCTGGGTTGTTTTGCCCTCTTCGATAATGAATGCTTTTTCTTCAGTGTTCAGATACATTCCGTAACCTGAATGAACTTCCTTTGCAATGTATTCACCGGCAGGAAGACTTATAGCACCTTCTGATTCTTCCGGTGCTCCGGGATTTACTCCGTCAGGATATCTGATCTCTGATACTTTTCCGTTTTTGCCGAAGACAAGAGTTACTGCATTCTTCCCGCTGTCTTTATAAAAGATGTTGTATGTGGTTCCCTCTACTGAATAAAGACTCGTATCCGCATTTGTCTGTTCAGGTATTGCAGTCTTTTTCATGAAAGAGCTCATTCCCATGATTGGCTGTTCGTTAAGCACGATCCTGTCATCAAGAACTTTATATATCACCGGATCAGCTGAATAATATGTGACTGCTTTGCCGTTTTCCTGCTGTATCTTCATTATCAGCGGCCTGGACGGATCCGCGATCTTATACCCTTTTGGCGCTTTAATCTCTGTAATCACGTAAGTGCCCAATGGAAGCTTTGTTCCTTTAAGGTTTTTGAAATAACCAGACTCGTCAGCTTCGCATAAGGTTTTGGCACTGATCTCAAATTCTGAAGAAGAGCTTGCACCGATCTTGACCGAAGCCTTAATGCCTGTGGGAGTGCCGCTTTCAACTATTACAATGTCGTTATAGCTTTCTATGTTGAACGAATCATAGTAATCGACGCGGAACTTCGCTTCGCTCATGCTGTGTCCGGTGAAATTGTCCCAGCCGTTAGAATCCTTCTTTTCCAGGAAAAGCTTTCCTTCCGAACCTATAGGAACGTCTTCAGCTTTTATTGTGATAACGGCAGTTGATGAGCCTGAAAGAGTAACTGCATATTTGGCATTTGAAAGTTCATATCCTTTGCCGGGTACAATCTCGCGGATGTAGTAAGACTTTGTAAGATCCTTGATCTCATATACATCGCTCTTTCCGTTTTCATCCAGAACGAACTCGTGATAAAGAGAGCCCGAAGAGTTGTAAAGTCCGTATTTGGCTCCTTCCAGCGAGTAGCAGGCATTGCCTTCAGTTAATGTAGTGTTGGTCGATTGTTTAACCACGGTAACTTTTGCCGGCATTTCATATACCGCAAAGTTAAATACTGCCACATGAGTGTAAGTCTTACTGCCTGATCCGCTTTCGCTCTTTGAATAAGGAACGCCTGTGGTCTGGCTTCCTCCGGGTGCATCGTAAACTTTCTTTCCGGTTCCCGCATAGATCGCTGCATGTGTCCATCTGAACTTTTTGTTTTTGGTTCCGCCGAAAAGAATTATGCTTCCCTTCTTTGCTCCGAGTTTCTTTAAGGATGCCTCAAGACCGCCGTTATCCTTGATGTTAATTCCTCCGGGATGCCCGATATTATGAGGGGATTTGCCGGACCATGTCGTACAGCCGTCTACCAGATGATATTTACAGTTTGAAATGCTGAAACCGTCATAAGTAACATTGTCTTTTGATTTCTTAAGATTAGGGATATTTCCTTTGCTGTTAACCTTTAATCCGGATATCAGATGCAGAGCCTGCGCGTATGCAAGGTTAACGTATCTCATGCAGTCTACCTGACCGTTGCCTGTGCCGTATTCGGCTCCTTTCATTGCTTTGCATGCAGCTATTACCGCATTGGCAAAATCATCAGAATCTCTGTAACCAGCTGCAACAAGGTCACTTTTGGTAGGCCAGGTCATCTTGGATTTATCTACCGTGAACATTTCATCTTCTGATTCATCCTGATCAGGCTCGGTTCCGGATACTATCTCATCTCCTTTTGTATAGTAAGACTTTGCTAAGGTATCCTCCTTACCTTCGATCATTAGTCCTGCAAGTATTGCTGCAGCTTCTGAGGTTGAATCAGCATGGATATAGTAATCAACGGCTTTGCCGTAGTTTGATATACCGAGTCTATATCCGTCATTATCGAGCGCGCCCGCAGTGAAAACGCCTTTGATTCCAGCAGGAATATAACCTGAAGCATCGCGGTTGTTATTGCCGGCAGAAGCTACTACTTTGATCCCTTTGCCTGTTGCTTCATTTACCAGAGATATGAATCCGTCGTAATTGCCGTTATCCTTAAGTGATATAGCCATCAGTATGTAATCGGCTTTGTGATCAATAGCGTATCTCACGCCTGCATATACGTCTGCGAGCTTGCCTTTTCCTTCATCACCTATGGCTTTGACAGATATGATGTACGCATCATTTGAATTGCTTAGGATCAGAGTAGCCATTGCAGTACCATGACCGTTCTTATCTGAACCGTCATCTGCCAAAAGCGAGACCTTCTCGTTTGCGATGTCAGAACCGGTATCGATAAGTACAATCCTGGTCTTTGCATCCGGGTTTATCTTTACGTCTTTTCTGCAGTTAATATCATCTGCAGAACAGATGCCTACGCTGCCGTCCAGAGTGTAATCAATCTTCTTTTTCTCAAGTTCATTGAGCGCTTTTTCGTAGTCAGTTTTGTTATCAAAAGACAGTACGCATGAACCGCCGTAATCCACGCCTTCCGCGCCTGAAAGCTCAGGCATTCCCTTCTTTGTCGATGCAGCAATACGGTATTTCCTTGAAAGCTTAGAAACGCCTTTTACAAAATCTTTTCCGTTCTTTGCCGAAGTGATCCTGTGCTTCTTTTTAGTTGATTCTGATGTTTCCTTTGAAGTTTCTTCTGTTGTTTCTTTGGAAGTCTCAGGCTTTGATTCCGGTGTGGTGGTTTCAGTCGTTTTTGTTTCTGTGATCTCCGTTGTAGGCTCAGCCGTTGTTTCGTTCGTCTCATCTGCACATACAGGCAGATAGAGGAAAACCTGGCTCATTGCGATCGCGGCTGCCAGTAAGCCCTGAAGAAGTTTGGTGTGTTTCCTTTTCATGTTCACACCTGCTTTCAAGAAACATCTTCTTCCAAAGATGCTCGTGAGATCTCCCCGCTGCTGATCGAGTACATATATACGCTGTCGGAAAGACGCTCCTGAGGTCTGACGCTTTCGTTGTTGGTGGTCTTTACGATGTTTGCGAGCCTGTTTTCTTTATAGTAGGTTTCAGTGGACAGGATTATCAGATCGTGTACGGATGAAGGCAGGATATAGCAGTCAGTTCCTATCTTTGCAGCAACCTCTCCTATTACGTCGCTGTACAAAAGTGCGTTTGCTCCGAAGAAATCGTGTCTGTTGGAAACAACATATATACGTTCTCTTAATGGCGTCTTGGTATAACCCGGAAACGCTTCTTTTATCTCATCCTCATCAGCGCCCCATCTCCTCATAAGACGGCGCATGATGACTTCGATCCTTTCAGACTTGAACGGGAAAAGCTTCTTTGTGTTCTCATATGCGCAGTCATAAAGCTCTTCTTCGGTCAGTCCTTCTACCTCTGCTATGTCATTTGTGATGAGAAAGCCCGAAACGCCTGAATTGCTGATTCCTGTTATCGCCCTGTATACGACAGAAAGGTCTTCGAAGTTTCTGTGCGGACACTTTAACAGCATCTCGATGTTGTCTGCGGTATTTACTATCTGGAACACGATCTTCTTCCTAACCTTGGAAAAATCCAGAGAAAGGATGTTCTTCGGAATGAATTTGATCGATTCCTCAAGGTATACTGCCTGCTCTGACATCGTCTGCTCGAATGAACCTGATTCCTCATACTGCGCATAAAGCCGCTCCATATAAAAGGTCGGAGCAATGAAAGCCTTACATGGTTCTCTGGGCTTTATCGCAATTCCAGTCAACACTTCGTTGAGCTTCGGGACCTGATGAAGTTCCAATACACAGTCCGAGTATCTTTCGGGAAGGTAATCAATGAACTCATTCATGACACGCTCTTTGAATTCTTCGTAATCCAGCAACATCTTTAATGTCCTCCTGACTGATTTTTCGCATGAAAAAACGCACCTCACGGACTTATGTCCGAAAGATGCGTTCATTTCATTGCATTATCAGTATAGGAAGCTTTAGAGTCTCATTCAATACGAAAAAGTCTCAATTTTCGGCTCAGTTTGCCCTGCTTACGATCACTGCCAACAGCCCCTGAACTATTGAAATATGGGCTTTTAAAGCTCCTTTTTCCGGTTTGTTCGAAAATGAAAACGTTGATCCGAATTCAAGTGTCCCGTTATTCAAAGGATAGTAAAGACCTTCAGTCGAAACGCCAATGACTTTTGTTTCCAGCGGAACAAGTGAAACAGCTGATTCATCACCCCACCTTGAAAGATCAATATCTGTCGTTTCATTTCCGGAGATAAACTGAACACTGGTCATGCCATCATCTAAAGTGATGTTTCTTCCCTGAGCATGATACTTTGCAGCCAGCTGGATATTGGCTATCGTGTGATCGAGCCTTCCGGACTGCGGACAGATAACGGTTATTTCGCAATCCCCGGGGATCAGCGAAAGAGCGATCTCCGTGTCGGTCATGTCTTTTTCAACGGGGTATGTCTTAAGCGGAACACCGGACTGTCTTATCTTCTCAAGCCCTTCAGAACTTACGGAATCAAAATCTCCGACTGCCAAAGAAGGCTTGATGCCGTGCGCAAGGCAGAAATCTATACCGGCATCGGCAGCGATGACTTCGCCGTCACCTATTATGCCTGCTGCTTCATTAGGAAGCGGACCGCCTGTTATGACATAGTAATGCACGCTCTGAGCTCCTCAACAGCCTTGCCTGCATCTTCAGCACCGAAGACGGCACTGCCTGCGACAAAATATCTCGCACCAGCATCGTATGCTTCTTTAATAGTCTTCTTATTAATTCCGCCGTCTACTGAAAGGAACGTCTTGGCTCCCTTTTCATCTATGGCTTTTCTGACAGCTGAGATCCTCTCGTCAGAACCTGCAAGATAGCTGCTCCCGCCAAAACCGGGAACGACAGTCATGACAAGGATCAGATCTACTTTATCTGCGAAAGGAAGTACCTTTTCGATCGGTGTATGTGGATGAATTGAAATACCGACTTTAAGGCCATATGACCTAATGGTTTCAATGAGTCCTTCGGGATCTTCCGTGCATTCGATATGAAAAGTTATCATGCTGGCGCCTGCATCGGCAAACGGCTTAATGAACTTCTCGGGATTTGTGAGCATGAGATGCACGTCAAAGAACATGTCAGTATATCTTCTTATGCATTCAACGACCGGAACGCCGATCGAGAGATTATCAACGAAATGACCGTCCATGACATCAAGATGAAGGTAGTTTGTCTTTCCTTCCACAGCCTTGATATCACGCATGAGATATCCGAAATCAGCAGCAAGAACCGATGGCGCTATCTCAAAATCACTCATAATCTCTTCCTCCGTTTGTAATTGTTACGGTTATCGTAGAGCTCCTTGTAGAACTCTCTGTATCTTTGCATTCTGCCCTCGTCTATCATACACTTTTGAAACGCTTCGTCCACAGCGCATCCTGCTTCACCGACGTGTCCGCAGTCATCGTAACGGCAGTTTACTGCATGTTCCATTATCTCAGGATAACCTTTGCAGATATCCTTATGGGTAATACCGAGATCAAAAAGGGACAATGACGTAAAGCCGGGAGTATCAGTGATAAAACCGTCTCCAAAATCGTGAAGCTCACAGTGGCGTGTCGTATGACGGCCTCTCTTAAGCTTTACGCTTATGGTGTTGGTCTCCATTGCTTGCGTGCCCAGTATACGGTTGCAAAGAGAGCTCTTCCCTACTCCGGAAGGACCTGCAAAAGCAGAAATGCCGTTTCCTGTAAGTTCCATAAGCATCTCTTTTGATACCGGACTGTCAGGAGATGAGATCATGACGTCAAATCCTGCGTTCCTGTAGATGCCTGCGAGCTTGTCTGCTTCTTCCTGGCCGAGGTCGCTCTTGGTAAATATGATGACAGGCTTGATACCCAGTACGCCTGATATGATGAGCATCTTATCAAGAAGCTTAAGATCAGGAATTGGTTCAATGACCGAAAACGTCAGCAGCAGATAGTCGACATTTGCGAGCGGTGGCCTCATCAGGCTGTTCCTTCTGGGCGCAAAAGCGCTGATGACATAAGGAATGTCAACGTCACCGGATTCTTCAATATATACGGTATCACCGGCCTGCGGAATGAAATCCTTCTGTCTGAAAATGCCTCTTACCGAGCAGAAGACTTTCCTTACACCCGAATCATCGCTGATCCGTACGGTATATATTCCGCCAATGCCTTTGGTTATTATTCCTTCAATCCTTCCGTCTGAACCCATATACAACGCCCTTGTATATGTCAGCCTTAGGGCTGGGGAGCTTCAGGCGCGTTCGGACCTTCCTTCAGAGTCGGCTTGGCAGGTTCCGTCGGCGGCGGAGGCGGGTCTATTGTCGGCATCGTAGGTTCCGGTGCCGGTGTCGGCGTAGGTGCTTTTGTAGGCGCCTTGGTGGGAGTCGGAGTCGGCGTATCATACTCCGGTATCGGAGTAGGTTCCGGTGTAGGTGTTGCCGGAACAGGTGTAGGTGTAGGTGCCGACTTAAAGTTAGCGAAGAAAGATACGTTTGCGTTGCCTACTTCGAATGTGAAGTTGCTGTTAAGTGAAACGATCTCGCCGTCAGCATCGACCCAAGAATCGAACTTGTAGCCGGTTGCAGGTGTAGCTGTAATAGTAACCTGTGTACCCTCATCGTAAGAGCCGCCGCCGGTTACTGTACCGATACCGTCACCAACCTTGACCGTGACAACGATCTGCGGAGGTGTAGGTGTAGGCGTACCGCCGTTCTTATAGTCTTCCTTTGTACCGATATAGAGTTTGACTGAAGACTGTCTTGCAACAGATGTTCCCGGAACAGGATCCGTAAGGAGAACGATCTGCTCTGTTTCCTTGAGCTTCATGACTTCAGCAGAACCTTCAAGAGTGAATGAGAGATTGTTCTTCTCAAGCTGTTCCTTGGCAGCCTTGACGGATTTGCCGATAACGTCAGGGATAACGCTGCTCGTGGGCTCAGTAGCATAAATAATGACAACTGAAGATCCTCTGGGTACTGTCGTGCCTGCAGCAGGCTCAGTCTTGATAACCAGACCGGGCTTGACTGTATCAGAAGGCTCAGGTCTTAATGATACTTCAAGGTTAAGTGCCGTGAGCGATGAGTAAACGTCTTTGTAATCCACACCGGAATAATCTGCGAGAGTGATAGTCTCATCAGCAGATGAAACGGTAATAACGAGCTTGCTGAAAGTGCTTCCTGCCGTAATGACAACGCCTTCATTGATGCTCTGTGCAATAACGAGACCGGGCTGGAACTCTTCACTCTTCTCATATTCAACGGAATAATTGATCTTGTTGGTCTCAAGCTCCTTAATGGCGTCCTCGGCCTTCATTCCGACATAGTTCTTGACCGTATAATCAAGATTCTGCTCGATGTTGGTCGCATTATGGACGGATTTGATGACAAGTACGCCGAGTCCAATCAGGACACCGACAATAACGGTAATGATGAGAGCGAGAAGGATGTTGTCTCTGTATCTTGAGAGCCTGATAGCCTCAGCGCTCTTCTCGATCTCGCTGATCTTGTCGTATTCGGGATTCTGTCTGAATGAGATGTTTGGCTCTGAAACGGCAATATGTTCGCTCGTTTCGGTGATGACACCATAGACGCCGTTAGGATCGACCAGGAGCGCATCAAGCTCGTCAACTAACTGTCTCATGGTCTGATATCTTCTCTCAGGAGACTTCTGCATACACTTGTTGATGATGGCATCGAGACCCTGAGGAATGCCCTGCATCATTGAAGAAGCCGAAGGCGGATTCTCCTGGAGATGCTTAACTGCAATTGAAACATTGGACTCGCCGTCGAAAGGAACGCGGCCGGTTACCATCTCAAAGAGAGTAACACCGATGGAATAGATATCGGACTGAGGGCCAACCTTGCTGCCCCTTGCCTGCTCGGGCGAGAAATAATGTACTGAACCGATAACGCCGCCGGTCATTGTAATAGTCGTGGAAGAAGCCGCACGTGCAATGCCGAAGTCTGTTATCTTTGAAACCTTGTCTCTTGAAATAAGGATGTTCTGAGGCTTGATGTCACGGTGAACGATGCCCTTCTGGTGAGCATAATCAAGCGCAAGGCTGATCTGGATGACGATCGGAACTGCGTTTCTCCAGTCCAAGTGTCCGTTCTGGTTGATCAGGTCCTTGACCGTGATGCCTTCAACATATTCCTCTACGATATAACGGAACTGTCCTTCGTGGCCTACACCGAATACTTTTACGATATTTGAGTGGTCGAGTGAAGCGACAGCTTTAGCTTCTGAATCGAAGCGGCGGATGAACTCGTCATCCGATGAGTATTCCGGCTTAAGGATCTTGATAGCGACGTTCAAACCGGTGTTCATGTCTATTCCGAGGTAAACATTTGCCATTCCGCCGCTGCCGATAAGCTTAACGATGCGGTACTTGTTCGCAAATATCATGCCCTCCGGGCCGTGTGCCTGATTTGCCATTTCCTTTATACCCCTGTATTACCGCCGGAAGGTCTGCACGATCCGGCCACTATTGTCGTGTTGTCTGAACTTCCGTGCCTTAAAGATGCATCCACGAGACTGTCGCAGACCATCTTCAGGTCCTTTCGCAGGTTCAGCGCAGTAATAAAGTCTTCCCTTTCCACAAACGAATAAAGACCGTCCGTGGTTAGCATGACGATATCACCGTAACTTAAATTATAACTAAAAAAATCTGGCTTGAGATATACATTTTCACCAAGGACTTTGAGCAGCACATTGCGTCCGGGATGCACTTTCGCCTCGGTTTCAGTGATTATTCCCTCTTTGACGAGTATAGCTGCCTTGTTGTGGTCATTGGTTAGCTTCTGTATCTCCCTGCAGTGGCAAAGATAAGCCCTCGTATCACCGATATGTGAGATGTAAAGCTTCCTGTCATTTAGGATTGCTGCAGTAAGCGTGGTGCACATACCGCGGGATTCGGGATGCTCTGTTCCGTATCTTAAGATCTCGATATTTACTTTATTGAATAAAGAAGCAAGATAATCACCTATTACGTTTTCATTCTTAAGTACTTCAGGATCAGTTTCAAGCTCTTTCATAAGAGTCTCAACAGCAAGCCTGCTTGCGATCTCACCACTGACTTCGCCGCCAAGACCATCAGCAACAGCCATGCAAAGGCAGCTTCCGATCATCCTGACATCGCAGTAATCCTCGTTTAACTCCCTTACGGGTCCTTTTTCACTGGCAAAAGCGTAATTCACTGATCTTTGGTCTCCATACCACGTCTGAGCTGACCGCAGGCAGCCATAATGTCCTGACCCATTTCACGTCTTAAAGTCGCGTTGATACCGCCCGACTCCAAGATCTCCTGAAATCTCCTTACCCTCTGCTTTGACGGGGCTTTAAAAGCGCTTCCCGGAACGTCATTAGCTGCGATAAGGTTTACATGCCACAAGCCTTTTCCAAGGAGCCTTACAAGTTCTTCAGCCTGTTCGTCGCCGTCATTTACGCCGCCGAACAGCGTGTATTCATAAGTAAGCCTTCTGTTCGTTTTGGCCGTATATCTCCTGCAAGAATCCATCAGTTCCTTCAATGAATACTTGTTTGCTACCGGCATGAGGCTCTTTCTTATAATATCGTTAGGCGCGTGAAGCGATATCGAAAGATTGACCTGAAGATCGAGTTCTGTGAATTTATCGATCATGGGAACAAGTCCGCATGTTGAGATCGTTATGTGTCTTGCACCGAGATTAAGGCCTTCCGGGTCGTTTGCGAGCTTAACAAAGCCCATGACCTCGTCGAAATTGTCGAAAGGCTCACCAATGCCCATTATTACCACACTTCTGATCCTCTCGCCTACTATCTTCTGTGAAACTGCGACTTGGGCAAACATCTCACCAGAAGTAAGGGATCTTCCGAAACCGAGCTTTGAAGACGCACAGAACTTACATCCCATCCTGCATCCGGCCTGCGATGAGATGCATATCGAAAGGCCCGTTTTATATCGCATCACAACGGTCTCGATTATGTTTCCGTCGTGAAGTTCAAATACCAGTTTCGCCGTTCCGTCTATCTGTGAAACAAGTTTCTGCCTGACCTCAAAGCTGCCAAAGATAAAGCTTTCCTCAAGCTTGGTCCTGACGGCTATAGGAACGTTGTTCATATCTGAAGTGTCTGTAACGCCTGAAGACAGCCATTTGTAGATCTGTCCTGCCCTGTAGGACTGGATGCCGTTTTCCTTGCACCAGATCTCAAGATCTTCTTTTGTCAGATCAAGGCAGAACTTATCCTTCACTCGGATCATCCTTTCTGTCTTTCTCCATCCTGCAGATGAAGAATCCCTCACAGCCGTCAGTATCCGGGAACAGCGTGATCATACCGTTTTCTGCGGCTTCTTTTCTGTCTTCGTCAAGAACGATCGAATCAGGCAGGTATCTTGTAATGGATACAGTGTGGAAACTCTTGTGTGATTCAAGGAATGTTGTTACCTGAGATTCATTCTCATCACTGTTGAGCGTGCATGTGCAGTAAACAAGCGTTCCTCCGGGAGCAACCATCTTGGATGCACTGTCCAATATCGCTTCCTGAACGGGCAAAAGCTCTTCAATACGCTCAAATGTAATCTTTTCCCTTATATCAGGCTTTCTTCCGATAAGTCCCAAGCCGCTGCAGGGAACGTCGCAGAGAACCAGGTCATAAGACTTTCTTAGATCTTTGTTTTCCTTGCTTATCTTTGCGGCATCACAGCATTTGACGGAGATCGATTTAAGTCCAAGTCTGTCTGCATTCTCGCTTACGAGCTGAAGCCTGGGCTCACTGACGTCGCATGAAAGGATCGAGCAGTTGTCATGGCAGATAGTAGCCATGTGAGTGGACTTTCCGCCCGGAGCTGAGCAGCAGTCAAGGATCTTATTTCCTTCTTTCGGATCTGCTATAAGGGATGCGAGCATTGCCGCTTCGCCCTGAATGAACATTCCGTATTTGGAATAGATATCTGAATTTTCAAGCCCCTTGAGGCCGCCCGTGATCTCAACTGCATCAGAAATGATCTTTGCAGGCTCAGCGAAGATACCTGCGGCTTTGAGCTCTGTAATGAGTGTCTTCTGATCGATCTTGGAACTGTCAAACCTTACCGTTGTTCCTGAAGGCTTAAGGAATGCCATGCCTATGTCGTAGGCTCTGCCCTTTCCGAAATCCTTCTTGAAAATGCCGTAGATCTCAGGTTTTAATGAAACCCTGATACCTGGTTTGTACTGTTCTATGTATTTCTTTGCTTCAGGTGCTGACGCATATTTTCTTACGACTGCATTTACATACCCTGAAACCTTGTGATTATACTTCTTGGCGATCTCGACTGAAGAATCCGTGACGGCATAATCAGGTATGTTCTCACCGAACTGGAGCTGCCAAATTGCCATCCTTATTATCGTCCTTGTGACAGGATCCATCTCATCGGGTTCTTCTTTTGTAATGTGCCTGATAAGAAAATCGATCGTGAATGTGTAAGTGATCGTTCCGTAGAGCATGGCCCTTGTGAAATCGAGCTTTCTGCCGAGTTCTGCAGCAGCTTTATCGGCTTTCTTTATGACCAGATTCGAAAAAGCACCTTCAACGTATACCTGATAGAGCATCAGGAAGCAGAGTTCCCTCTCGTTTCCAGCCTCTATGAGCTTAGTTATGTCCTTTTTCTTGTATTTGAACTGCGTGCTCATCTATACCTCTGATCAGGAAAATACCTGTCCGGGCTTGTAATTGTGCGCAACATCTCTAGCCATGAGCCTCTTTCCGCCGGCAAACTGGAGTTCGACTATCTTGATGAAGCCGTCACCGCATTTAACGATGAGATCTGCACCCTTGGCTGCAACTACCGTTCCGGGAGCAGCTGATTCCGCTACGGAAAGATCTGCAAAAGGAGGAAGTTCAGAAGCGATCCTCGTATCGTAGATCTTAAGCTTCCTCTCTCCTGCTTCCGTATATGCACCGGGCCACGAACTTAAAGCCCTTACTCTGTTATGTATTATCTGTGCCGGCATGTCCCATGTAAAATGACCTTCCTCAGAAGATAACGGCGGACAGTAAGTTGCTTTAGAATCGTCCTGTTTAACAGGCGTGATCTTGCCTTCGGCGATATCAGTGACTGCTGAAGGAAGCATTGATGCAGAAAGATCGGCAAGAGCCATCATGAGCTCGTCAGAATGCATGTCGGGACCGATCTCGAGTTCCTTCTGGATGAGGATATCACCGGTATCCATACCTTCGGCCATCTCCATAATGGTGATGCCGGTTACCTTGTCACCATCCATGACGGCTCTCTGAACGGGCGCAGAGCCTCTTCTTGCGGGAAGAAGGCTTCCGTGGCAGTTGATGCAGCCGAATTTGGGTATCTCAAGAACATTTACAGGAAGAAGTTTTCCGTAAGCAGCCGTGACTATCATGTCGGGCTTGGCTTCGGATATCTTGTTAAAAGCTTCTTCAGTCTTGAGAGTATTGGGCTGATAGACTTCTATATTGTTCTCTAAAGCTGCAACCTTGACCGGCGGAGGCGTTAAGACCTGCTTTCTGCCTACAGGTTTGTCAGGCTGGCAGCAACATAAAACGACATTAAATCCGGCATTGATAAGAGCCCTGAAATTGACAGCTGCAAATTCAGGGGTGCCCATGAATACGATTCTGAAATCGTGAGGATCAGTCAAATGGAATCACTCCTCTTCCTCGTCATCATCTTCAACGCGGTAGACCTTACCGTCTACTGACTTGTCGATGAAAAGAATACCGTCAAGGTGGTCATTCTCATGGCAGATGCATCTTGCAAGAAGCTCATCAGCCTCAAGAACGAACTCGTTGCCATTGCGGTCTAAAGCCTTGACCTTGATATGGTCAGGACGGTCGACTTCACATGTCTTGCCGGGAACCGAAAGACAGCCTTCGCTTCCGACCTGTGAGCCGCTCATTTCAATTATCTCAGGATTGATAAACTCGATCTTGCCGTGATCGTCGCCGACATCAACGATAAAAACTCTTCTTAATACTCCGACCTGAGGAGCAGCGATACCGATACCTCTGTTCTCGTAATACATTGTATCTGCGAGATCATCAAGGAGTTTAAGGATCCTGGGGGTGATCTCTTCAACAGGACGGGATTTCTTTCTAAGAAGCGGATCTCCTTCGATAACAAGATTACGTAAAGCCATAAATCAACCTCTCTCTAAAATCAGAAATCCCAGGAAGAAATGTATTTCTTCTGTTCTTCTGTAAGTACGTCAATATTGATGTTCTTGGTCGCAAGAAGGATCTCTGCAACCCTGTTGTCGATGACTTCAGGTGTCTGATAAACATCGATGGGCAGACGCTCTTTCTGGGTTGCAATATACATCGCAGACTGTGCCTGAAGAGCAAAGCTCATATCCATGATCTCTACGGGATGGCCGTCTCCTGAAGCAAGGTTTACGAGCCTTCCTTCAGCAATGACGCAGACAGTCTTGCCGTTCTCGAGCTTATAGCCGACAACGTTGTGTCTGAGCTCTGACTCTGATACGGCGATCCTCTTTATGTCTTTCATACTGACTTCGCAGTCAAAGTGACCTGCATTGCAGCAGATAACGCCATCCTTCATGTTAAGGAAATGCTTCTCGGTGATAACGTCCTTGCAGCCTGTAACGGTAACAAAGCAATCACCCAGAGGAGCAGCCTCATCCATTGTCATTACTGTATAGCCTTCCATAAGAGCTTCACAAGCTTTTACGGGATCGATCTCGGTAACGATAACTTTAGCGCCAAGTCCCTTAGCCCTCATGGCAACTCCCCTGCCGCACATGCCGTAACCTGCAACAACTACGGTCTTTCCTGCAACTACGAGGTTTGTGGTGGCCATGATCGCGGTCCAGACGGATTGGCCTGTACCGAATCTGTTATCGAAAAGGTGCTTGCATCTTGCATCGTTTACGGCGACTACAGGATAAGCAAGTTTGCCTTCTTTCTTTAAAATCTCAAGACGGTGTACGCCGGTTGTGGTCTCTTCGCATCCGCCAATGATATTTGAAGCAAGATCCTTGAGCTCGGAATGTAAGAGCAGAGCAAGGTCGCCGCCGTCATCGATAACGATATCTGGACCAAAAGCCAAAGCCTTCTTAAGACGGCCGAAGTATTCTTCTTCTGTATCACCGTGAACAGCGTAAACGCTCATCATGCCGCCTGCTGCAAGTGCTGCAGCAACGTCATCCTGCGTTGATAAAGGATTGCATCCTGTGAGAGCAACCTCTGCACCGCCTCTGGCAAGTGCTCTGGCAAGACATGCTGTCTTTGCCTCAACGTGAACTGACACGGAAATCTTAAGGCCTTTAAAAGGCTGCTTTTCAATAAGTTCGGCTTCAATTGCGCGGAGAACCGGCATGTTTCTGTATGCCCAGTTGATCTTTTCGAGGCCATAGGGTGCCAAACTGATGTCTTTTACTTCATAATCGTGCATTCATAGGCTCCTTTCATCACAAACGTCTGACGAATTCCTTAACAAGTGCGCAGCTCTGCTCTGAAGCAGCGTTGGCTGTATCAAGCACCTCTTTTTCCGTCAGAGGACTGTGGTTGATGCCTGCAGCCATGTTTGTTATGCAGGAAATACCAGCTACACGAATACCCATGTGCGATGCGCAGACAGCCTCAGGAACGGTAGACATTCCGACGCAGTCAGCGCCAAGTGTACGGAGTGCTCTGATCTCCGCGGGAGTCTCATACTGAGGACCCTTCATATATGCATAAACACCGCGGGTAAGCTTTATCCCAAGGTCTTTTGCACAATCCACGAGAAGATCTACGAGTTCTTTGTCGTAGACATTGCTCTGATCGGGGAATCTCGTTCCCAATTCATCAAGATTCTGTCCCCTTAATACTGATTCACAGTAAAAGGACAGATGATCCGTGATGGCAACAAATTCAGGAGGCGTCATCTCAGTGTTGATGCCGCCGGCCGCATTTGTAAGAATGAGAGTCTTTACGCCGATAAGGCCCAATACTCTGATATAGAAAACGAGAGTTTCGATCGGATAACCTTCATAGTAATGGAACCTGCCGTTCATCATGAAGACATCCTTGCCTGCAAGGTTTCCTGCGATCAAGGTTCCCGCATGACCGGGAGCCGTTGAATTCGGGAAATCCGGAATATCTGAGTAAGGAACGGAAAAATACTTATCACAAACCTCAGTAAGCGGGCCAAGGCCGGAACCCAAAACAAGACATATCTCAGGGACCTTGCGGCCGTTAAGACAGCTTATAATATAATTACCAGCGTACTTTAAAGATTTAAAATATTCTTCCTTATTTACAATCATTATTTCTTACCGCAGCAATCCTTATATTTCTTGCCTGAACCGCAAGGGCACGGATCATTCCTGCCGACCTTGCTGGAATCTCTCTTTACGGGCTGCTGTGTCTCATTGGACGCAGCTGTTCCCTGGATGGGAGTTGATGCTGAATCAGGTGTTACGGCAGCTTCCTTGCCGTGGCCTTCTGAAATGTTCTTGGCAACTTCTTTAGCCTCAAATTCAGATTCTGCCGTGAACTTAGCTCTCATGATGAACTTAACTGCATCGTTCTGGATAGCTTCGTTCATTTCTTCGAACATAGCTGAACCTTCGAGCTTATATTCAACAACAGGATCGTGCTGACCGACGCTTCTCATGCGGATAGCAGATGAGAGCTGATCGAGAGCATCGATGTGATCCATCCACTTAAGGTCAACTGTACGCAGGAGGATCTGTCTTTCAGCTTCTCTGAAGACTTCAGGAGTGATCTCCTCATCCTTCTTTGCGATGATGGCCTTAGCCTCTTCTGCGATCTGCTCAGCGAGATCGTCAGCATCAGGAAGCTCGAAATCATCATCGTCCTGTACCTTCTTAACGATCTCAAGATCGCCGAAGATCTCTTCTAACTGTCTGCCGAGTGTGTATCTCTCGGATGAAGAGATAACGCCGTCAAGAGCGTATGTGTTGACTACACGGGATGCGACACGGTCAACCATCTGCAGATAGATGTCATGAACGTCATTACCGTTGATGACCTGACGTCTCTGCTCATATGTGATAGTTCTCTGAACGTTGTTAACGTCGTCGTATTCGAGGACTGACTTACGTGATGAGAAATGCAGAGCTTCGAGCTTCTTCTGTGAGCTGTCGATCATCCTGGAGAGTGACTTGAACTGGATCTCCATGTCGTCGTCGATACCGAGTGTATCAGCGAGGCTTGTGACACGGTCACCGCCGAAGATCCTTAAGAGGTCATCCTCGAGAGAAAGGAAGAACTTGGATCTTCCGGGGTCTCCCTGACGTCCTGCACGTCCTTTTAACTGGTTATCGATACGTCTTGACTCATGTCTTTCAGTACCTACGATGAAGAGACCGCCAAGAGACTTAACTTCCTCAGCCTCGGGAGCGAGCTCTTCCTTGAACTTCTTCTCGAGTGAGCTGAAACGCTCTCTTGCTTCGAGTACGAGCTCGTCATCTGTCTCATTGTGTGCTGTTGATGCATCGATGAGCTCATCTGTGTAACCGAGCTTTCTCATTTCCTGAAGTGCGAGGAACTCAGCGTTACCGCCAAGGATGATATCGGTACCACGGCCCGCCATGTTGGTTGCGATTGTAACTGCACCCTTACGGCCTGCCTGTGCAACGATCTCAGCCTCGCGCATATGGTTCTTTGCGTTGAGTACGTTGTGCTTGATGCCGTACTTTGTAAAGATCCTTGAAAGAAGCTCAGACTTATCGACTGAAACAGTACCAACAAGTACAGGCTGTCCCTTCTCGTGAGCTTCCTTAACAGTTCTAAGGAGTGCGGAATACTTGCCGTTCTCAGTCTTAAATACCGCATCGTAGTCATCCTGACGGATAACGGGCTTGTTTGTAGGGATCTGAATAACGTCGAGGTTATAGATCTGTCTGAATTCGGCTTCCTCTGTATAAGCAGTACCGGTCATACCGGAGAGCTTGGAATACATTCTGAAGAAGTTCTGGAATGTGATGGTTGCAAGAGTCTTGTTCTCGCTTGCGACCTTAACGCCTTCCTTAGCCTCGATAGCCTGATGCAGACCGTCGCTGTAACGGCGTCCCGGCATGAGACGTCCGGTGAAGTCGTCTACGATAATGACCTCGCCGTCCTGAACGATGTACTGTTCGTCCTTCTTGAAGTTACCGTTAGCCTTGAGAGCGTTGTTGATATAGTGCTGGAGATCGAAGTTGTCGGAATCGGAAAGATTGTCGATACCGAAGTGCTTCTCGGCCTTTGCGATACCGTTTGCTGTAAGTACGGAAGTCTTTGCCTTCTCGTCGATTACGTAATCAGCATCACCAACGACGTCGTCCATGTCGACCTTATCGTCTGTCTCGACTACTGTGTATGACTTGAGTGTCTTAACGAAAGCGTCTGCCTTCTTGTAAAGGTCTGAAGACTCAACACCGCGGCCGGAAATGATGAGAGGTGTTCTTGCCTCATCGATGAGGATCGAGTCGACCTCGTCGACGATGGCGTAATTGAGTTCACGCTGAGCGATCTGCTCCTTTCTGACGACCATGTTGTCACGCAGATAGTCGAAACCAAACTCGTTGTTTGTTCCGTATACGATATCGCAAGCGTACATGTCACGACGGTCGCGGTTGGGAATGTCGTGAATGATGAGACCGACGCTCAGCTTAAGGAACTTGTAGACCTTACCCATCCACTCGGAGTCACGCTTAGCGAGGTAATCGTTTACTGTAACTACGTGAACGCCCTTTCCTGTAAGTGCGTTGAGGTAAACAGGCATTGTTGCAACGAGGGTCTTACCTTCACCCGTCTTCATTTCCGCGATTCTTCCCTGGTGCAGGATGATACCGCCGATAACCTGGACTCTGTAAGGCTTCATGCCGAGAACACGCCATGCTGCCTCTCTTACTGTTGCAAATGCTTCAGGAAGAAGCTGATCAAGTGTCTCACCGTCAGCGATCCTCTTCTTGAATTCATCAGTCTTGCCTGCAAGTTCGTGATCGCTGAGCTTGGAATACTCTTCCTCGTAAGACATTACTGAATCTACGAGACCCTTGATCCTCTTAAGCTCGTGATCGCTGTGTGTACCGAATACAGTTGTTAATAAACCCATTTACTCCGATTTCTCCTCTTGTTCTTTATTGTCGCGTTCGTTTAAACGATTTAATGCGGTCCTGTAACCGCCTTCAGGGTTGATGTAGCATGTTTTGACACGTGAAATTGTCGTGGAACTGACCTTGGTGCTGCTCCTGGATTTGCCTCTGACTCTGCCGCTTCCGCGTTTTTCAGACGTAACCTCGGATGTCTTCTCGCCCTCGGGTGAGCCGGAAAGTTCTTTGATGATCTCTTCGTAGCTCTTTCCCTGCTCGATCCTTCTTACGATCTGCCAGCGGTGAAGAAACGACTGAAGCTCATTTACCGAACAAAGATCCTTGAAGAACTTGTGTACTTCCTCGGGATTTTTGAGCGTAAGGATGGCATTGTAAAGATCCGTAAGCTCTTCCATCTCGCTGTCGGAAAATGCGGCTTTGAATTTCAGCTCGTTTTTGTCAGTGTTCTTAATCATGAAGTTCACCCGACAGGATTGCTGACATAATCAAGGAAATACTTGCCGAATCCCATGAAGAAAACTACGAAAAGGATCGTAAGGATAAGAACGGCGAGCATTCCCATCAGACATCTTGAAAAGAAAAGGTTCTTTTTGGCCTTTCTTAATGTGTCACCGATAGACAGATTTGCGGTGCTGTCCGTATTGATCCTTGAGTTGGCAAGGCTCGGTGTTCTGACAGTATTTTCGTGTTTCAAACAAGATACCTCCAAATTTACCGATATATGATAACGCAATATCAATTTTAATACAATAAATTAAATAAAAGGAAATATCCCGTCAAACTTCAGAACAATACGGGTTTTCAGGAGTATTTTGAAGAATTGCCGTATTCTTTGACTACCAGATTAACCCCTTTGCTCTTTGCGTAGTCCGAAAGTGATTTTACAGTATTTTTCCGGTCAGAGGGGGAATTTTTGGGTATTACGACCGTAAGAGTCCTGTTTTTGATGTTTTTTACGCTGTATACCTTCCCGTCTATATTCTTGTCAGCGCCGCTGAATGAGCTTAAGCGGTCAATATCCGACTTAATGCTCTTATTGATCTTGGATCCTGACTTATAGTAAGGCGCTGTCAGGTCTATCGATTTGAGCGAACTGACGTTGCCGTTGTCATCATTGTCGATGACCGGATAGGTCTTGGGCAGATTTGTTCCGAATATCTTTCTGAAGGCTTCTCCCCTGCTGAAATTATCCTTGCTCCAGATATCACCGTTCTTATCAGAAGGATCGTCGCCCTGAAGTATAAGTGAGGAATCACCATATAAAGGGATAACGGAGTAAATGGTCCTGTATTTCCTTCCGGCAACCGTCAGGACAGAATATTCCGTCGTAACTTCGATTATGTGTCTTTTTGAGCTTATGTCGAACCGTACGTCGATATCGTCCGGGCAGAAGAAAGCCGATCCGCCGTTTCTCTGCTTATAGTTTTTGGCAATGTTGTTTGCCATTGTTCCGGCAAGAACACCGTCAAGAACGGATTCCTCGAGCTTATGACCCGATACGGAATCAAGACCGCCAACAGCTTTTGCCACGGTGCCAAGCACAGATCCCGCCTTTGTTCCTTCTACACCTGTGTCAGGGAAAGCATTTAGCAGCACAGAAGCCGCATCTCCTGCAGGAACAGTCAGAGGATAAAGCAGTGACAGGTTCTCGCAGCACTGATTGACTGACCTCGTCATCAGGATGTCAGTCCTGTACAGGTTCAAAGCGCTTATTATGCATGCTATCAGGATAAGTACTCCTGTAAAGCAGATTGCTGATTCTACCGTAACGCTTCCTTTTTTGTTTTTCATATGTTTCACCCGTAGAGCGCATAGCTTCTTGAAATGCTGATCTTCTTTATTCCCGTGTCACAAGTGGCGGTCAGCCCGGTATAAAGCTCACCGTAATCCCTTCTTAAGACCTGAAGGGCTCTTTCCTGCATCAGCTCATCAGGCACTGCCTGCATAAACAGGAACAGGAAATCCCTGTATCCTGCCGTAACTACTTTCTTGCCGTTCTTCTCGTATAGTGAGACACGCTCGCCTTTTCTCAGTGTCTGGATATCCTTGCCGGCTTTGAATGTAGCGATAAGCACGATCAGAGCCACTGTGATTATCCTGTAATCAATGTCTACCGAGCCTTCTGAGCACGCTGCGATTATCGCAGATATTACCTTTGCAACCGCATCGACTTTGGCCCTGTACTCTTTGTCAGCGTAATCCCTTAGGAAATTGGTTCCTGTCAGGACCTGAAGCATCAGAAAGTTAACGGCCGCAAGTGCTTTGGTACCCGTTACACCGGTCAGGATGTATTCGGAATCATCCTTGTTCTTGCTGTGAATGTCAGAAAATGCCGTTCCGTTGATCGTAAAATCGATATCCTGCTTCAGCGAACAATCGAAATTGTATGCGTAGTAGTTCGCCTGATTAATATGGGATACCAGTAGAAAGCTGTTCTTTCCAAGCGTCTCATGAAGATCCATGAGGCCTTCAAACAGTTGTATCGCAGGTTTCATGTCTTTGATGCTGATGTTAAATGACAGGTCTTCTAGATCATTGTCATCGCTGCTGATCTTCTTTTGCAGTGATTCAAGTATTTCAAGTTCCTTCTTGTAATCTTTGATATTCAGCTTTTCCCCTGCCTTTTCAAACCATGAGCTTATCTTTTCAGCTCCCTGGATGATCTCTGTTACTTTGCCTGCAGCGGGACTTGAGGTGTATTCCTTGATCTTTTTGAGTACATCTTCACTGATTAATTCATCGATCATATCCGAAAAAACGTCTGCTATCTGACATATGGCGATACCAGTTGCCCTGTAGGAGTAATACATGTTGATAGCGTCTCTTAACGCCTTTTTGTCGATCTTCTTATATCCGCCGAGATCAAGCTTAGGGCCTTCTTCATATCCGCATGCAAGGAGTGCGCTGCGGTATACGTCATCATCGACTGCCGTCATCGTAAAGGCATAAATACCGTAGACGTCAAAGAGCTGGCGGTTATATTCGCACATTATGCTCTCAACCTGTGCATCTACAGCGTTATTGACCTTGGTGATGTAATCGAGTTCCCACACAAAAGTCAGAAATGTGCATTCTACAAGTATCACGGCCGACAGTATTATCGCCAGAAAGATCGAAGATGCACCGAAACGGTTATTTCTTTTCTTTGCCGTTCTTCTCATATCAAGCCTCCTTAGCTGACAAGGCTTGCGGCTTTGCCGTAGACTAGGCGGAAATTGTCAGAAAGGCCTGTAAGATAAGTACAGAGCTTCTCCGGTGATGTGTCATAAGAAACAGCGCTTCCGATCTTCTTTTCGATGAGCAGCTTTTTATCCTGATTCTGAAAAGACACCTCTTCGAATCCGTTTTTGCAGTCATCAAAAGCCATGATGGCCGTTGATTCAGGAGCGGTCACCAAGAAAGTCAGCAATGTCAGGATCAATGAAAATACTATAGCCGATTCAAGTGTGGACATATATTTCACCCCCGTATGAAGATTTGGATAATCTTACAACGGAACAGGGGCTGAATTTACATACAAATACCGACAAAAACCGACAAAATGAACGCCCGGAACATCCGGGCGTTCATTTGCTTCAAAGCATTGAAAACATTGGATCTCAGGCGGCCATCTCAGATAGTTCCGCCATAATATCCTATATTTGTTCTAGATCAGGCTCTCAGCGTGATGCCTTTCTCACCGAGGTTGTTAAGGATCGTGCTTACGAAGCCGTCGATGACCTCAGGCTTGAACTCTTCGTCCTTAGGTGTGAATACAACACTGAATGCAAGGCTCTTTTTGTTAAGGCCGAGCTGGATGCCTTCGTAGATATCGAAAAGCTCGATCTTGGTAATGTACTCGCAGGAAGCCTTGATCTCCTTCTCAACATCAGCGCAGGTAACGCTCTTATCCATGACGAAGCAGAAGTCACGCTTTTCCTCAAGGAATTTCGGAAGTGGAATGAACTTGCGATCCTTACCGTAGTACTTGCTCAAAGCACGCAGATCGATCTCAGCTACATACGCGGGAACTCTCATGTCGAGCTCATCGCAGATCTCATAGAGGACCTGACCTAAGTAACCTACCTCTTCACCGCCGCAGATGACCTTTGCGGTCCTTCCGGGATGAAGGAACGTCTTCTCTGCCTTATCGTAATCGAATTCAACATCAAGAGATGCTGCAATTACGTCAACAAGGCCCTTAAGCGAATAGAAATCCTCGTTTTCACCGAATACGCCGATGCAGATGGTCTCACGCTCGTCAGGGTATTCCGTAAGCGGCAGAGACTTGGGCAGGAACTTGTTGCCCATCTCATAGATGCGGCCTTCGAGAATGCCGTTCTTCTGGTTGCGTGCCATTGCCCTGATCATCTGAGGAGCAAGAGTTGTACGCATCAGAGAAAGATCAATGTTGATCGGATTGACCAGCTTGATCGCGAATCTTTCCGGAGCGTCTTCGGGAATCTTCAGAAGATCAAGATCCGAGGGCGAGAAGAATGAATAATGAACACCTTCAGAAGCACCTGCAGCACAAAGATCGCGTCTGATCTTAAGCTCAGAACGCTGCTTGAGGTTGTAGCCGCCTGATGTAACCTTTGCAGTCGGAATGAATGTGGGCACGATGTGATCGTAACCGTACATACGGATAACTTCCTCAGCGACATCCTGATAGGATTCCATGTCAACACGGTATCCGGGAATGTAGATCGTAAGTTCATCACCGTTAAGCTCAGGAGCGAAATTAAGACCGGTCAGGATACGTACGATGTCTTCATCAGGAACTGTGATTCCGAGCACGCCATTGACCTTCTTAACGCTGACGGTAAGCTTTCTGGGCTCTATGGAATTGCCTGTGTTGACATCGAAAGCGGTCTTAGAGACTTTTCCGCAGCCAAGCTCTTCGATAAGATGCAGAGCTCTCTTCATTGCCATTACAGTTGTGTATTCGTCAACGCCTTTGGAGAACCTCATTGAAGAATCAGAAACCTGACCCAGTGCCTTTGAGCTCTTACGGATGTTGTCGTGAGCGAACTTTGCCGCCTCGAACATAACAGCCTTGGTGGAATCAAGGATCTCGGAGTTAAGACCGCCCATGATACCTGCAAGAGCAACGGGCTTCTTGCCGTCACAGATAACGAGGTTATCTGAAGTAAGCTCAAATTCCTTCTCATCGAGAGTCTGGATCTTCTCACCGTTTTCAGCTCTGCGGACATGGATTTCTCCGCCTTCAAGGTATGAGAAATCGAATGCGTGCATCGGCTGACCGAGCTCATAAAGAACGTAGTTGGTGATATCTACTACGTTGGAGATTGCAGAGCACCCTACAAGAGCAAGTCTGCGCTTCATCCAGAGAGGTGATTCACCGATCGTAACATCAGAAACATAGTGTCCGATGTATCTCGGGCAAAGATCGGGAGCTGATACGCGGATGTTGAAATCAATAGCAACATCGCTCTCTGTGTAATCCAAAGCAGGCTCCTTAATAGGCTTGCCGAGAACAGCTGCAACTTCCCTTGCGATACCGAAGATGCTCTGGCAGTCAGGTCTGTTTGCAGTGATGGAAACATCGAAAATATAGTCATCAAGACCTAAGATGGGCTTAACGTCAGCACCGGGAACACTGTCCTCAGGGAGAACGAGAAGTCCGTCATAACCTGCACCGGGGAACATGTCTTCAGTAACACCGATCTCTACTCCTGAGCAGAGCATACCGAATGAATCGTATCCTCTGAGCTTGCCCTGACCGATAGTCATGACTCCTTCAACGGTCTTATGGTCCTTTGCGGTAGCGTAGACCTGTGCTCCGATTAGAGCCAGAGGATACTTTCCGCCTGCAGCTACGTTGTCTGCGCCGCAGCAGATCTGAAGGACACCGTTTTCACCGGCATCGACCGTGCAAAGATGAAGGTGCGTGCCTTCTATTCCCTCGCAAGTCTTGACTTCACCGACAACGACCTTGCTAATGTCCTTGCCGATCTGGTATTTTTCTTCAACTTCGAAGCCGCAGGAGAAGAGCTTTTCTTCAAGTTCATCAGGTGTGACATCGATATATACATAATCTTTAAGCCAACTTAATGGTACTAACATAATTCTGCCTCCCTTTCCTTAGTCATCGATCTGTTCAAGTACGCGCAGATCAGACTCAAACAGGAGCTTGATGTTGTTGATGCCGTACTTGAGCATGGCAATACGATCGATACCGATACCGAAAGCCAGACCGCTGTATTTGTCGCTGTCTATGCCGCAGCCTTCAAGAACTTTCTTGTTGACAACGCCCGCACCGAGGACTTCGATCCAGCCAGTTCCCTTGCAGAGCTTGCAGCCTTTACCGCCGCACTGGAAGCAGGATACGTCAACTTCGACTGAAGGTTCCGTGAACGGGAAATATGAAGGCCTGAGGCGTGTTCTTGTCTCTTCACCGAAGATCTTCTTTACGAATACGTCGAGCATTCCCTGGAGGTCGCAGAGCGTGATGCCCTCATCTACTACGAGTCCTTCCATCTGGGAGAACATCGGAGAATGCGTGGCATCGTCATCTGAACGGAATACCTTACCGGGTGAGATGATCTTTATCGGGGGCTTCTGTGATTCCATGACATGGACCTGTCCTGCAGAAGTCTGAGTCCTCAAAAGGAATTCAGGGCTTAAGTAGAAAGTATCCTGCATGTCACGCGAAGGGTGATCCTTAGGAATGTTGAGAGCCGTGAAGTTATAGTGATCTGTCTCGATCTCGTTACCCTCGTAAACCTCGAAACCCATGGAGCCGAAGATATCAACTATCTGGTTCCTTACCTGGGTATTAGGATGCAGATAACCCTTCTTAAGCTTTTTGGAAGGCAGAGTAACGTCGATCGTCTCAGCTTCATAGCGTGCCTTCTGCTCAGCTGCTTTGAATTGCGCATCGAGACTATCGAACTTCTCGTTTGCCCAGTTTCTGATCTCATTGACCATCTTTCCGTAGTCAGCCTTAAGTTCCTTCGGGATCTTGCCCATCTCCTTCATGAGTGAGCCGATCTTACCTTCTTTTGAGTCCATGACGCTCTTTCTGTACTCAAAGATACCCTTGGAGCTCTTGATCTCGGTAAGGTCTGTCTCGATCTTGGCTTTGATCTCTGACAACTTTGCGCTTAATTCACTAAGTTCAGCCATTTTTGCCTCCTCCTTATTTTCAGTAGCATTATTGCAATAAAAAAGCCCGCGGCAACATAAGATTGCCACGGGACGAATTCGCATTATCACTGCACCTTCGCGGTACCACCCATGTTCGGAATGCCATTATAGCTTCCCGCTCTTGAATCGCGCTGTTTTGCCGCGCAACGCATCTGCTTAATCAGCATAAATGCCGTTTTCGACAGAAGCTCCAGTGTTGAAATTCATCCTTATGCCCTTCGTATCGTGCTTTCAGCCGGTGACACGACTCTCTTTTACGGTAGCAAAAAGACTACTTACGCACCTTCATTGCATCGCCCATTATACTTATATATTCAGAAAAAAGTCAAGAAATCCCTTACCGCTCAAAGAAAGGATTGAATCTGATCTCATTGCCGATCGTAGAATCAGGTCCGTGTCCAGGATAGATCTTTGTCTCAGCCGGGAACGTACTTAAAACTGCCACGGAACGCTTTAAGAGCTCGTAAGATCCACCCGGCATGTCTGTCCTTCCGACTGAACCTTCGAAAACAGTATCACCCGTAAAAAGATAATCAGTACCTTCTTCTGAGAACAGATAACATACTGAACCCATTGTATGGCCAGGCGTAGGTATCACCCTGATGCTTACTGAACCGAAAGTGATCGTATCAGCCGGCTTTTCGTAAGGAAAATCGAATATTCTGACGATCCCGTCCATGAAAGAGCAGTTTGCCCTCGGATCGCTTATCAGCAATGAATCCTCAGGATTCATATAAACAGGTGCTTTAGGATACTTTTGATGCCACTCCTCAACATATTTGATGTGATCGTAGTGACCGTGAGTGATAAGGATCGCAGAAATTACGGAAATATCCTCATTTACTGAATCAGGAGATACGGAAGGATCTATTACGAATACTTCATCAGCAACATATGCCAAATACATATTTGACATAAAAGGTCCCCTTGGGATGCAGATGATATTCATGGAAAAATTAAGCGCCTGTTCCCTGCCTGTCGGCTGCATTCCACTCACGGTAATCAAGAGCGCCGTTATCGATAGCCGTGATAAGGATCTCGGCTGAAGCGATGTTGGTGGCATAAGGAATGATGTTCTGGTCACAGACGTCAAGAAGCTCGGCAGGATTGGATTCGCTCTTCGTTCTGCCGTCTCTTAAATAAATGACGCAGTCAATGCCGTTGAACTCGGCTCTGGATGCCAGCTGCTCAAAACCGCTCGAATAATCTACCGAAAGACCTGAAACATCAAGATCAGCGGAAGATTTAAGGAGTTTTGCGGTGTTGTAAACGGAGATAAGCTGGTGCTTCTCTAAAAGGGGTTTATAGGCAATGCAGAAGTTAACAAGAAGCTCTGTCTTCCTGTTGTCAGCCATCAAAACGATCTTCATCAAAAAGCCCCCATTAAATAATCTGGAAAAATTTTATCGTATTATCAGTACTCGGACAATAACTCTTTGATACAAAACTGCGGTAAAAAAACTGTTCCTTATGTCAATTCAGTTTTATCAAATCATGCAAGATGATCGCCCGGTACGGGGTTGTTTTCCAGGACTCTGAAGGTTTTAGCAACAGGCTCATTGTAATATGCCGCAATAAGTCTTCTTGCGATGATGGTCGTGGACGAACCCCACTCACCTCTTTCTACAACGAGAGCTACGGCGATCTCAGGGTTGTCCTTGGGTGCATAGCACACAAACAGACCGTTTGAATACTCTTTTCTGATCTTCTCAAAACCCGTCTCAGCCGTACCTGTCTTACATACTACCCTGATAGGGAAAGAAGAAAACTGTCTCTGAGCCGTTCCCCTCCAGTATTTCGAACCTTCAGTAACGCATGTCATGGCATTTCTTACGGCCTCGATGTTTTCCTCGGGAATGCCGATGTCTACTGATTCAGCCTGTCCTTTATAAAGAACGGAGCCGTCACTTGCTATAACAGAATCGATAATGTAAGGCTTTACGAGCTTGTTTGTGGCGATACCTGCTACGTATCTGCAGAGCTGAAGGATCGTAAAGCAGTTATCGAACTGACCGATCGAAACCTGTGCGGTATTTGACGGGAACCAGATCTTGTCGTATTCGGATTCATGCAGGAGCCTTTTTGTTTCACGGCTCGACATGACGCCCTTGATCTCACCCGGGAGGTCAATACCCGTCTTAACGCCGAGTCCGAATCGTTTAGCCATGCTTGCGATGTTGTCGATACCGGTGCTGACGCCCAATCTCATGAAGTAGATATTGCAGGACGTTCCCATGGCACTGTCGAGGTTAAGAGGTCCGTGACCGCCGTATGGATACTCGAGGCAGCGGAAGATCCATCCGTCAACGTCCAAAGGAGAAATACATGAGATCCAGTTGGATTCAGTTGTAATCGTTCCGCTCTCAAGGCCTGCGAGCGCTGTAATGGGCTTAAACGTTGAACCCGGAGCATACATAGACATGATCGCACGGTTCCACAAAGGAAGGTCCGCCGCGGTCATTTCGGCATATTCATCGAGTCCGAGATAGTATTTAACCTGTTCTGTAGCCTGAGGGTCGCCGTAATTTGCGAGAATGAAGTCGTTAGGATCGTAGTTGGGGTAAGAACCCATTGCAAGGACCGCACCGGTCTTAACGTTCATGACGACAAAAGCTCCGGAACTTGCCGTTTTGAATCCGGAATGTTTGATCGCCTCTTCTCTCTGAGCATCGGTGATATATGCTTTGAGAGCATCTGTTCCGACTTTCTGAAGGTTGGAGTCGATCGTAAGGTGTACGGTTGCGCCGGCTTTTGCCTTAACGCCGTAGTTTGATGGGACGAACATTCCCTCCTGCCCTTTTTTCGTCCAGATGTTATAAGGCGAAATGCCGCTGTCACCGTGCAGATACCTTTCCATCTGGGACTCAACGCCGGATTTGCCGACCATGTCATCGTTCGTATAACCAAATTTGGAAAGATCCTGGTATGTTGTCTGCGAGATCTGACCTACATAGCCTAATACATGGCATGAATAAAGAGCTTCCGGAGAATAAGTCCTGGCATAGCCTTTGCTGCAGACGATTCCCATATAGTGATAGTTCTCTTCGGCAAAGATCTTGATGAGATCCTCAGGAACGTCAGTGGCTATCTTGATCGGTGTTCCCTTGATAAAAGCCCAGTTGTCCGTAAAGATCTGATATCTGATCCTTATGATCTTATAAGCGTCCTCGATCGTATACCTGTTATCAAGATTGAACTTCTGTCTGAGATAGAGGAAAAAGACGTTCGGATCGGTCTTAACGTATTTGTCGGAATAAGTAACGATAACGCCCTGAGCATAGTCTTCGAGCGCGAAAAGGTTAGTGTTGCTCTGCCAGGCCCTTATCTTCTCCTCTTCCTTCAAAAACGCCGGATTCGGATTCATCGTAAAGTACTGGTCAAGCTCTGACACCTGTATGCAGTGGTATTTATCGAAAAGATTTGAAAGCTCAAGACAGAGCTCATTAAGCTCATTGTCTGAAAGGTACGCATTTGCGATCATAACGGTGTTGTACTCTGTCGAAGAAGCGAGCTTAAGGCCCTTGCTGTCAAGGATATCGCCTCTTGGAGCTTCGGAAACATACTGCCTCAAAACACCTGTGGAGCTTTCGGACATTGTCTTCTGGTAATCCGAGAACTGAAGGCTCGCAGTCATGAAAAGGATCGCGACGCCGAAAGAACAGAAAATGACGGCCAAAACGAGAAAACGGTTGCCGAAAAGCGACATCAGCCTCCTAAAGAAGCCGTCTTTGTCGTTTTTACCGCCGTTGTCGGCGTTACGGTCAAATGCGCCGTAATCATCTATCTTCAGATCTGGAGCCATGAAGTGTCCTCATTTGTATTTATAACGTCGTCAGCAGTCTTTCTCTGCTCAGACATTGAAACCGGTCCTGCAAATCTCCAAAGGAGAAGCAAAGGAAGTCCGGCAATCAGATTAAGCACAGTCTGTACAAGACACGATCTGACGGCTATCTCATAAAAACCGAGATCATAAGTTCCGGCTTCAGGTACGATAAACGTCCAGCTGTACGCCAGAAAATGCCCTGAGATCTTATAGAGCAGTGTGCAGAACGCAATGGAAACAAACGCAAACGGTATGTTTCTGTGCATCCTCTTGGTAAAGAAAGAAGATGAAACGGCACCTGCGAGGAACAGAACGAGCATTCCGATTCCTGCGGTAACGTGAACGGTTCCGTCAATACCAACGATAGCGATAGGCGCAAGACAGTCTCTTACGAGTCCCATGATCAGTCCGACAATGGCACCGTCGGCAAAGCCTTCAAAATAGCCTGTCAGAACAACGAAAACAAAAGCGAGATCGGCTGTCTGGCCGGCGAACCCCAAGCGGTTAGGATAAGATACCTGCAATGATGACAAAAGCAGGATGTATATGGCATAAACTATTATCTTTCTGATCAGTTTACGTCGGTCCATCAGCCCTGCCCGCCTGCCTGTGGAGCAGACGATTCGGAAGCTCCGGGAACTGCTTCTTTGTTATCGTCCGCATTGAAAGGAATCATTACGAAGACGTCCTCAAGCTCTCCGATGCTGGAGAAAGGCCTGAGTGTTGCAGTAACTTCAGTCGGATTTGAATAATCAACGGAAACTATGGTGCCTATCGGAATACCGTCAGGGAAAAGTCCGCCTTCACCTGAAGTAACGATAACGGTTCCGGGATCGAGTTTTATGTTCTTTCCGAGTGCCTTGACGCGGCAAAGGCCTGATTTCTTAAGAACAGAGTCACCTGTTACGATTACGGACGCACCGTTGACTTCGTTGACCTTACCCGCTGCGGAGAAACCTTCGTGAAGCAGCGGCAGTACCATGGAATTTGAACCCTGAGTCTCGATAACGCGGCCGACGAGGTTCATCTCTACGTCTACGACAGGATAAGACTGACCCTGTTCAAGCGAGATGCCCTCGTTCTTACCTGCATTTATCCTGATGACAGAGAACCATTCGTCTGCTTCCCTGGAAAGGATGTTGGCACCGTAGATATCATAGTTGCTGAACGTATCCCTGATATGGAATGCGTTCTTAAGCTCCTCGTACCTGATGGCGGCTTCCTCATACTGATTGAGCCTGTACTTAAGGTCAGCGATCTCTTCTTTAAGGGTCTTATTCTCTTCCCTGATCGCAATACCGTCAGCAATAGCCGCCCAGAAGTCTGAGAAAGCGTTACCAGTTGATTTTACGCCCTTTTGTGCAGGTGAAACGGCATTTGAAGAAAGCCCGACCACAGCTTTAAGAGGACTTCCCGGAAGGAAGCTCAAAATAATGCCTGCGATCAGAAGCAGTGATACCGCCAGAACGATAAACCACTTCGCTGTCAAAAGCTTCTTCAAATTAAGTACACCTTACCTTTTAAGCCTTTTTGCCGCAGCAGTTCTTATACTTCTTGCCTGAACCGCAAGGGCACGGATCGTTTCTGCCGATCTTGTCGGAGTGAGCGATGTTAGCAACACGGTAATCGTGTGTGATCTCCTTCATCCTCTCCTCTGTAAGAACGTTCTTCCATGCAGGAATGCTGTAAAGCCAGTCAGCCTTTGCATCATGCATGTTGTAGTAAAGCTTCTCATAGTCGATGTCAAGGCTGATCTCTGTCTCGTCAACGATTGCCTCGAGATCGAGAGCATCGCTGTTCTTAAGGCTGGACTTGATTCCGTCAAGGAAGCCTACAAAGATCTCCATGTTTGAAGCGTTGAAGCCGAATTTTCTTGAAAGAGCAAGAACCTGGCCGTTGAGGAGATCAGCGTTGTCAGGATAAGCGCCTAATATCTTCTCATAAACGCCCTTCTCAAGCTGATAGTAACGGTTTACATACTCGATGTACTCCTGCTCGTTTGAATTGTTCTCGGACTTCTCGATCCATGTAGTATAGTAGCTCATTAATATATCCTCCTAATGATTTACAGATTTGATGCGACAGCCTTAAGGAAGTCGGAAGTATTTACGACCTTCTTATCAGGATGGTCAAGAAGGCTGTTAAGGTCTCCCGTAATTATACCTGATTCTATTGTTGAAACCGCGCTCTTTTCGAGTCTGTCGGCAAAATCCTCAAGGTCTTTGAGGCCGTCCATCTGGGCGCGCTTTCTAAGAGCGCCGGACCATGCGAAGAGTGTTGCCATCGGGTTGGTGGAAGTTGTCTCGCCCTTTAAATATCTGTAATAGTGCCTCGTGACAGTACCGTGAGCTGCTTCGAACTCGTAAACGCCGTCAGGTGAAACGAGAACGGATGTCATCATGGCAAGTGAACCGCAAGCGGAAGCAAGCATGTCGCTCATAACGTCACCGTCGTAATTCTTGCACGCCCATACGAAACCGCCCTGTGAACGCATTACTCTTGCTACAGCGTCATCGATAAGCGTGTAGAAGTATGTGATGCCGGCTTCTGTGAACTTAGCTTCGAATTCTTCCTTGTAGATCTTCTCGAAGATATCCTTGAAACGTCTGTCATATACCTTGGAGATGGTATCCTTGGTTGCAAACCAGAGATCCTGCTTTGTATCGAGTGAATACTGGAAGCATGATTTTGCGAAAGCGGCAATGGACTTGTCAGTGTTGTACTGGCCCTGGAGAACGCCGCCGCCCGTATATTCGAATACGGTCTGCTTCTCTACCCTGCCGTCCGGATATGTTACAACGAGATCAGCTCTTGCAGGTCCGTCTACGAGGAATTCTGTGTTTCTGTAAACGTCGCCGTAAGCATGACGTGCGATCGTGATGGGCTTCTCCCAGCATGAAACGAAAGGCTTGATGCCCTTTACGAGGATCGGGCTCCTGAAAACAGTACCGTCAAGAATGGCTCTGATGGTGCCGTTAGGGCTCTTCCACATCTGGTGAAGGTTATATTCAGTCATTCTCTGGGCATTGGGAGTGATCGTTGCGCACTTAACTGCTACGCCAAGCTCCTTTGTCCTGTTAGCTGAATCAATGGTAACCTGATCTGCGGTCTTGTCCCTGTTGGGAAGCCCCAGGTCAAAGTACTCTGTCTTAAGGTCAACGAACGGAAGGATGACGATGTCTTTGATCTCTTTCCAGATAATCCTGGTCATCTCGTCGCCGTCCATCTCGACGATTGGTGTCTTCATCTCGATCTTACTCATATATATCTCCTTGAATAATTAAAGTCCAATATGCGATTTTAAGGCTTTACCTTTAATGCGTCAATTGTTACCTTTCTCCCGTAGCCGCTTTTACAAGGATTATCTCAAGCGCAAAACGCTCGTCGATAAGGCCGTGCTTGACGTCGGAATCTGACTGGCATGCTGCAAGATACGTTGAAATAAGGCGGTTCATCGAAAAGTTCTGTGCCTGGCTCACGAGTTTGCCCGCATAATAATCGTTCATCCCCGCTTCGGCTGCCAGTTTACTGCCGCTTCCTGCCTCTTTTGCCATGATAAGGCGCTTTAAGTGGTTAATGACCTGAACTCTTATCTGAATTACAGGCTCTCTAACCGCGATGAGGTTATTCAGCGTTCCGAGGGCTTTCGCAGGGTTCTTTGAACCGCAGGCATCCATTATGTCAAAGATCCTGCCGCTCAGATCCGGTGGGCAGCAATCCTCGATAATCTCTTCGGTTACTCTGGTAAAGCCTGAATTCTGGCAATAAAGCGCAATCTTAGCTACCTCACCGGAGATAGCGAGCATACCCGAGCCGCATCTTGATATAAGTGACATTGATGCTCTGCTGTCGATCGTCAGATTATACTTGCCGAACATCCTGGCAACCCTGGCGGAAATGTCATCTTCCTCCATAGCACCCATGGAAACGGCTGTTCCGTTCTGAACAAACGTCTTGAAGATCTTTCTCTTGGCATCAGCCTCATCCTCAACGAATATTACGACACAAGATGAGGGAATATTCTTAAGCGTATCAAGATCCTTGTCGCTGACTTCTTTTCCCATGATCCCGGACTGTCTGATTATGACAAGACGCCTGTCAGACATCATTGGAGGCATGGAAACCATCTCATCAAGCCTGTCAAAGCTGAACTGGTCATCACTTCTGGTGTCGATTATATTGAAATCAATGCTTTCAGCACCTTCAGTAACGTAAGTCTGCTTCGCCATCTTCAAAGCGCCGTCGATCAGATACTGCTCCTGACCGTAGATCAGGACAAGACCCAGTGAACCGGGCTGCTTGGAGAGTTTATTGAAAAACTCAGCGTATCCGATGACTCCCTTGGGAAGCGCCTTGGCTTTAGCCATTGGAACTATCCTCCTTCTTGGCTTCAACAGTACGTCCGTCCGGATAGTAAACGTTAACGTCTACATCGCCCTGGATACCGGGGATCCTTCCTGTGGCGCTGAACTGCCAGAAATAGAATGTTCCGACATATGAAGGCTGAGTCTTCCAGTCAGCAAGCCAGATCTTATAATGACCGGGCTTGAACCAGTTTCTCAAAAAGTAAGGATTTGCATAGATCATGGCATCGTAGCCGTAGCTTTCCATTTCCGAGCAGAACAGATAGAACATATTATTGAGGTCAGAAGAGTTCATCTTGAGATTCTGGAAACCCTTCCACTTCTCGAAGTCGTAAGCAACGGGAAAATCGATCTCTTTTCCCTTCAAGGCTTTGGCGAGTTCTGCACAGTGCTCTTTCATAAGCTTTTCAGTATTGTCGACGCTGTAATAGTAGACACCGATGAGAAGTCCGGCTTCTTTGGCCTTCTTGTAATTCTCCTCAAACTTTGTATCGATGCCGAATTTGCCGTTATTGTAGATAGCCATTCGCAGTATTACGAAATGACAGCCTGCATCCTTAACCTTCTGGAAATCGATATTGCCCTGATATTTGGAAACATCAATGCCGATAAAGGCATTTCCGGTCTCATACTTGCTCTTAAGATCGGCAAATGAAGGCTTTTTGGATTTAGTTGTGCCGGTTGAGCTCGTCTTGCTGGTGGAAGACGTAGGCTTTTTGGTAGGTGTGGGCTTCTTGGCATATACCTTGACCGTAACATCAATGGTCTTGCTGTTGCCCGCATCATCGGTGATGGTCATCTGGATCGGATATTCACCGACTGTATTGTTGTCAACCTCGCCGGTAACCTTTAATTCAACGTCTCTGTCAGTGTCATCGATATAACCGACATAATTTCCGGGAACAAATTCCTTTCCCTTCTGCAATGATATCGTTCTGGGATAGCTGATAAACACAGGTGCTTCCGTATCAACTTCCGGAGGCTCCATGTGAAGCGAAGCTGGTATCGTCTCTTCAGTAGTGGTCGTATCTGAAGAATCAGCCGGAGAAGACTCCGAACCGGTATCAGAACCCGTGGTTGTTTCAGTTCCGGTGCTTCCGTTCTGAGATATATAACTGTATTCATTCGCATTGAGCATGCAGCCCTGCATCAGAGCAGTTGCGCACATGCAAAAAGAAAGCGAAAGGGCCTTTATTTTCAAGCTTTTATTCATTAATTCCAAACTCCGTCTTGCAGTTTCTTGACTAATTATAACAAAGATATCTATATTAAAAGTCGGAAATAGTGAGGAAATAAGAAACATTATATCCTTATGTTATACTTCGCTTAAGGAGAGTGAAATGAGTTCCCGGAGATTAAGCAGATCCAATCTGATCACCGTGATTGCCGCATCATTACTTGCGGCTTTATTTGCCTCTCTCCTGTTTGCTTTTGTATTCCCGAAGATACGCAAAGAAGCGGCAATTAAGGGCATTACCGAATACAAGAAACTTGAACTGGCCTCTGAAAGCACAACAGAACACAGCTTCAAATGCACAATGTGCGGATTTGATTCAATGTCATTCTTTATTCTGGGCGGTGATGCTACATCTCTTTCCGTCAGCGTGAAGAATACCGATAACGGCACCGAGTTCTTTAAAGATGTACGCATAACTCAGGATATGTGCACCGTCGAAGGCAGCGGCACTGTAATAAAGCTTGTAAACCCTGACGGCAAAAGGTTTGATCCCGGACATTACTCTGTCACGATAACAAATGCCTCATCTTCGCCTGCTGTACTGGTTGTCGAAAAAGAAGACGGCTCACTCACGGTAAGGCTGTATGTTAAGACTAACATGGGTTATATCGTATTTGCTGCTGTCTTAGCGATGCTTCTTATCTTCGCCGTCACGACCGTATATCTTTATCTGAAAGCAGGGTCCACTGCGGTAATATCACCAGAAAAGCTTTTCCTTGCAGCTGTGATACCTCTCAGCATTGCATGCATCTTCCTGCTCCCGCCATGGAGCACCGGTGACAGCGAAGCTCACTATCTTGCCTGCTACAGGCTTTCCAACCTTTTCCTCGGTCAGTCCGGCGATGCTGAATGGATGGGCAGGACTGACGACGTCTTGTTCTACAGGGATATATGGTGGAATTCGACTACGCCCACCACAGGAGCTTATGAGATCTTAAGGAGCAATTTCCAGCTGTTTGCTTCTGACAAGACTCTCATTGAGATGACATCAAGATCTGAGAAGATGAACTACTATTCAGTCTTCTGCTATATTCCCCAGACTGCCGCTCTGGTTATCGGCCGTCTGATCGGATTCGGTCCTGTTTTCAACTGTTATTTCGTTAAATTCCTGACCGCAGTCTTCTATACTGTCTTATGTTTCCGTGCAATCAAGAAAGCACCATACTGCAAAGGCATCATCGCATTCTGCGCCGTAATGCCTTCATCACTCATGATGAGCGGTGCATTTTCATACGATCCGATGGTAATAATCGCCTCGCTAAACTTCATTTCTTCAGTTCTCCTGCTGAAAGAAGATCCAAATAATAACCGTTCACTTGCTTTTACTTGCATCTGGGCTTTCATAATCGGTGCTACCAAAGGCGGCGGATACCTTCTCCTTCTGCCAATACTTTTCATAGTTCCTGCCAGAAAGAAAGGATTAAAGCATATCGGCAAGTTCCTACCGATGGCATCCGGACTGTTTTCCGTTGCCATATTCGACATGTTCCTGCCCGACCGCGGACTTTATCAGTTCGGAAGTAAGGGAAACGGCTTCATGACTGCATCTTTTGCTCTTGAAAACCCCGTAACTTACCTTGTCATGACCGTTAAGACATACATCAGGTTCGCCGGCGAGATGCTCGCAGATCTGTTCGGTTCGAAACTCAGCTGGGGCGAACAGACCATTCCCTTTGTTTTCAGCGTAATAATGCTGATCGCACTGCTTCTCATAGCTTCTTCTGACGAAAAGATCGACAAGCTCAAGAATAACGACATCCTGATAATCTGCGTGGTCATTCTTATAGATCTGCTTTCCACTCCTGCAATGCTCCTCAGCTGGACACCCGAAGGTTCAGACGTGATACTCGGAATCCAGGGGCATTATTTCCTGCCTGCACTCCCTCTCTTTGCCATAGCTGCAGCAAAAGGCATAAGGGCATTGGCAAACAAGGCTAAGATCGCAAAATCAAAAGGTTTTAAAGCAATATGCAGCGCGGCTTATCCGGTAATAGTCATCATGGTCTTTTATGCATTCTATTTCATAATGCAGAAGTATCTTACGCGCTGACAGCATTAGCTTTATAAAACTCAAATATCACCGCACCGTCGATATCGGTCCTGTATACCATGCTTCCCGCTTCATCAAGTCTTTCCAGCACTTTAGGAGACGGATGACCGTACAGATTGTTCCTGCCGACCGATATAACCGATATTTCAGGGTTTGTAATGCAGAGAAAATCAACGGTGCTTGAATATTTAGAACCGTGATGCGCAACCTTGAGTATATCGATATCCTTGAGCAGATCTTGATCTAGTAATGTTTTCTCGGTTTCTGAACCTATATCACCTGTAAACAGAAATCTTTTTCCGCAGCATTCAAGTTCGATTACCAGACTGCCGGGATTTCCGCCCGTAGTGCAGTTTTCCGGATAGATCACCTTTAATCTGACATCACCGGAAAGTTCAAACACATCACCAGCTTTGGTCTGCCTCAGATTAAGCCTGAAAGCTTCAGGATCACAGTTTCTGAACTTCAGGGCCTTATCAAAAGCTTCGGTATCCGTATCTGTTCCGGTAAAACCAGTATAAATCAGTCCTATACGGCCTTTTTGATTAAGAGCGGCAAGACCGCCCGCGTGATCCATGTCCCAATGAGTCATGAAAGCCATATCAACGCAGCTGATCCCATATTGATCAAGCAGGTCTGATACGTTCTTATAACCTTTTTCGTAAGTGCCGCTGTCTATCAGAACAGTTTTGTTTCCAGCACTTATCAGGCAGCAGTCACCCTGTCCCACATCCACGAAAACAATTTCAGCTTTCATCGGCCTTGCAACTCCTGAAACAGTAAGTCCTGCGCTTACTGCGAGCATTGCGCAGCTTACTTTGAGAAGGGATTTCCGTACCGAAAAAGATGGCAGCAGTTTAAGAACGAGAAACAACCATATGCATATAACGAAAAACGGTTCCAAAGGCTTACCGCCTGCAGAGTTTAAAGTTAACGAAGCTCCTGTCTGCACCAGACTTCGCAGCAGATTCAGAAAGAATGATGAAGGCATTGAAGCATATTGAGCTGCCGCAGGAAAGATCAATGACACTAAAGCTCCTGGAACAAACATCACGCAGACAGTCTTTGCAAGGAATCCTCCAATTGCCTGAACTGCAAACTGCACCAAACTGAATCTTATCTGGATCAGGCCTGTAAAAGGCATTGTTCCCAATATCGCAGCCATTTGTGCGCTTAGAGCTGATCTGACAGTCTTCTTGTCTTTCAGAAAGCCGAGAAAGCCATCGATCTTCCCTGATAAAAGTCTTATCGAGATACAGGCGGAAAAGCTGAGCAGAAAGCCCGTCCTGGTGGAACAAAACGGATCGGCAGCCATCATAACCAAAGCTGCAGCAGCCATTGCAGATACGGTATCCCTTCCTGCGAAAGCCGATGTAGACATAAAAGCAGACCTAGTTACTGACTCGCTCCAGCCTGTAAGACATCCTATTAGAAATGATGAGAACATATAGACTACTGAGCTTTTTCTCCTGTCAGGCAGCAAAGCATTAAGGGCATACGGTAAAACGGCAAGAAAACCAGCAAAATGAGTGCCTGACACGGCAAGAAGATGCGAACAGCCCGAAAGTTTGAAATCACGTGTCACTTCATCTTCCGCAAGAGAAGAATCTCCAAGACACACTGCAGCAAGAAGAGCTTTTTCATCCTTATTTCTGCCTGCTGTGAATCTGTCAAACAGGTATTCTCTGGCCCTGAAGCAAAGTTCCGGAAAGAAGCGCAAACAAGCAGTTAATCCTTCATTATTTGCAGCTGATGTATATGAATCAGCATAGAACAGATATCTGACACCCTTGCTCTTTAGATAATACGGATAATCAAACTCACCAGGATTACCAGGTTTTTCAGGCTCTTTGAACCTTCCCGTGAGCTTAATGATCTCACCGGAACGTATCAGTGAAATATCTGAATCCTCACTAAGCCTAAGATCTGCTCTGACGCCTTCTATTTCAACTGTTATACGGTTATTTCCTGACAGTTTTCTTTCGCAAGAAACAACAGTTCCAATGTATATGCTGTCAACACTTTCAGGTATTTGAGCGTTAAGAACGGCTGTCATGCGTAAACAGCTGAATATCGTCAGTATCAAAGCTGTCAGAATGCAAAAAAACAAAGAAGTATATTTCTTTATGAATGAATAAACACTTAAGATCAAATATATAAGCGCAAATACACATAAAGGTACTATATTCCCGGTAAGAAACGTAAGATAACATGCAGCAAACAGCAGCAACGCAGGCAGCAACAACGGCCTCCTGATCAGACGTTCCGTGATGCTTGGAATAATCGGTTCTGTTCTGATAAAATCTGTCATGATTCGATTTTAAATACCGTCTTGGACAAAATCAGCGTCAAAATACATACAAAAACCGACAATTGCCGACAAAGTGAACATGCTTATGAACGATACGAACATTAACTTCAACAATATGAAATACAAGATCACCTGCGCTGACGTGAAAGGTCTTCCCGTTACTGACCTTCCCGAGATCGTTATTTCAGGCAGGTCAAATGCCGGAAAATCCTCTCTTATCAATGCTCTGGCTTCTTCAAACAAGCTTGCAAGAGTATCTTCCAAGCCAGGAAAAACAAGAGAGATCATATATTTTGACCTGGACGGTAAAGCTTTGGTCGCAGACCTACCCGGATACGGATATTCAGCGGCTTCAAAGGAAGTAACCGCAAAGTTTTCAGATCTCTGCGACAACTATTTCAGATGCGGCAGAAAGATATCCCTCGTATTATTCCTTATGGATATCAGAAGAACACCTTCCGAAGAAGACATCGGCATGCTCGAATACCTTAACAGCCAGGGTATTCCCTATTTAACCGTTTTCACCAAATGCGACAAGTTTTCCAATGCCGAGATCAGAAAACAGCTCGGTATCTTATCAGATTATTTTGATTTCAAGGAAGATGCCCAGGTTTTCGCCGTTTCATCCAAGGACAAGAAAGGAATCAGCGATTTAAAATCAGCTATTTCAGGCATAATTAGCGGCAACTAACTATGCAATATATAAAGCAATACAAAAACATCAACAACTTTCCTTTCGCTTTTCGTGCAAAAAATTCAAAGAATGTCATTTGAAACGGAAAAATTATCCTTTAATATTTAAGTATTAAAGAGGAGGGGTTTGGTCTGCGATGAGCGATCTTTATGTCACTTCAGGTTATGATCAGGCATCTATGCCCCCTTTCGGACCTATTGGTATAATCACACACACAGCTAACAGAGACTTCGTTAAGAACGTTTCTGACATTCTTTTTCAGAAAAGGTCCAACCGTGTTGAAAAACACAGCAATCCCTATGTAAATAGCCCCGGATACTGCAGATCCGATTATATAATCGATTCAGGCCTCAACAGATTCGATAACGGCGAAGGTACATTCTCTCTTCTTGAGAGTTGCCGCGGCCATGACATGTACATCATTACCGATGTTCTCGCCCACAGCTACAGCTATGAGCTCGTTGAAGGCGATCATGTTATCTCACCTGACGATCATTACAGGGATCTTTTGAGGATGATCACCGTTCTCAAGGGCAAAGCAAAGCGTATCAACGTCATCATGCCTTTCGTTTATGAAGGAAGGCGTGAAAAGCTTGACTCTCACCGTGAATCCTGGGATTGTGCAGAAATGCTCAAGAAACTCCAGTATCTCGGCATTTCAAACCTCATCGTTTTTGATCCTCACGACGGAAGGATCGAGAATGCCGTTCCCTGCATGAGCATTGAGTATCCGAGGTGTCAGTTTAAGCTGACATCTTCCCTTCTCAACCGTTTCAATTCCATTAAGCTGGATAAGGAAAACACTATCGTTGTAAGCCCTGACGAGACCGGTGTCTCAAGGGCGATTTTTTACTCTTCTCACCTGAACCTGCCTCTCGGCATCTTCTACCGTGACAGGGATTACACCACAAAAGTCGACGGACAGCATCCCATCAAGTCTTTCAAGTACCTTGGTGATGATGTCAGCGGCAAGGATATCCTCATTATCGACGATATGATCAACTCCGGAACAACCATGCTCGAGACTTCCGAGAAGCTCAAGCGTAACGGAGCTGCAAACATATACTGTCTCGCGCCTTACGGCTTGTTCACGAGCGGACTTGAAGTCTTCGATGAAGCTTACAACAAAGGCCTCATCAAGGCTGTCTGCTGCACAAACCTCATCTACAGGTCTCCCGAGCT